>QMCE01000754.1_pt1 | contig 17092 bp, 15 predicted proteins | sample 1821851 | NCBI WGS metagenome assembly QMCE01 (sample SAMN09453174, study PRJNA476694) | Termite gut metagenome, whole genome shotgun sequencing project. | isolation source: worker | host: Odontotermes sp. | place: South Africa:Pretoria | collected 2016-01-28
CCACCTGCTCCACACTCACTATTTCGACAAACAAAAAATCTAATATTCGCCATGAGTCCAGTTAAATTGTCTGATTGCCAGATAAATAAGATAAAAGAAATCTGCGCGTCGTTCAACAACGAGCCGGGTGAACTTATCAATGTCCTGCATAAAACTCAGGGCGAGTTCGGATACCTGCCCGAAGAGGTGCAGCGCGAAATAGCCAAAAACCTCGGGATCCCGGTGGCCAAAGTCTACGGCGTGGTCACGTTCTACTCTTTTTTCACGATGACGCCCAAGGGCAAGCACGCTATCTCGGTCTGTATGGGTACGGCTTGCTATGTGCGCGACGCAGAGAAAGTTGTGGATGAGGTCAAGAAACAGTTGGGGATCAGCGTCGGCGAAGTTACCGCCGACGGCAAATTCTCGCTCGACTGCCTGCGCTGTGTCGGCGCATGCGGGCTCGCTCCCGTGATGCTGATCGGCGAGAAGGTCTACGGCCGTGTCGACCCGAAGGAGGTCAAGGGTATTCTCGACAGCTATACGGAGTAATTCCGGGTTTGTTTTTAGGGAGGGGCCGAATGTTTCGGCCCTTTCTTTTTTAGGCGGCCGCGCGGGGAGCGCGGCCCCAACTTTTGCGGCCGGCAGGCGTTCCGGACTTAGTTCTCGGCTCGCAGCCAGCGGTGGGGCGTGTGCAACGTAGTGGAACGCGGCCCCTCCGCATCCGGGGGCTGCGGGCCGCAATGGCCAACGCGCAAATGACCACGCTCCCTGCCGGACGCTTTTTTTGTTATGCCGGCAGGGTGGAGCGAGGATGGAACTACGTTTTTGTTTTCAATACGAAGCGGTAGATCCCTCACATACGTTCGGGATGATATTTATTTAACGTTAGTTTTGCTTATGCAAAACTAACGTTATTTATGAGTTTAGCTACAACGCGTGCTCGCAATGACGGTAATGGCTCGTCTTAGATTGCGGGAGCGAGGAACAGTCCGATGCCGTTCAGGGTGAGGCAGGCGAGAGAGGCGGATATGTTGATGCGCACGCGGTCGGTGGTGATGGTGTCGAAGGCCGCGATGCGTTTATAGCCTATCGTTGTGCCCGAAGCGAGTGGTTTCCACTCGCCGCCGACAGCATCGAACCACTCGGCGTTCCATTCGGCCACGCGCTGGCCGAGGGGGATGTATTCCCGGAGCTGAAGGCGGTTGAACGCACGTGGCTCCGGTAGCTCGATCTCGATCCCGGCCTGACGTATGCCGTCGTCGGTCGCCCAGTATGTGTCGTAATCTGCGGAAAGCATGTTCTCCGCGGAGTAACTGCCGCCGCGGGTATTGTCGGCGGTGATCTTCCCTCCGTCGACCAGGTTGTTCGAGAACGTGGCGTCGAGCAGCGCGCGCAGCTCCATAAGGCGCGTGGAATCGGCGGCGTGAATGCGTCCCGTGCGGTCGGGAGGTACGTTGAGCAGCAGGTTGGCGTTGCGGCCCACCGAGGTGTGGTAGATGTCGAAGAGTTGGGCGAGTGTTTTCACCTTGTCATCGGTGTCGGGGCTGTAGAACCAGCCCGGGCGGATAGAGGTGTCGACCTCGCCGGGAACCCACCGTGCGCCATGCACGTTGCCGCTGTTGAGTGTGTCGCCCGCCGGGGCGCCGAGGCCGGGCGTGAAGCCCTCCGTATCGAGGCGCGACCAGTTCGTCGCGCCAGCGATGCCGCGCTCGTTGCCGATCCAGCGGCAATCGGGGCCAACGTCGCTGAAGATCACGATGCCGGGTTGGCAGTCGTATATCGTTTTATGGAAAAGACCCCAGTCGTACTCTTGACGTTTTCCGTTCGGGCCTTCGCCGTTTGCGCCGTCGAGCCACTGTTCGAAAATATCGCCGTAATTCGTCAGCACTTCGCGCAGTGTCCCGGCAAAGACCTCGTTATACTCCGGTGTGCCGTACGCGGGATGGTTCCTGTCCCATGGCGAGACGTAGACGCCGAACTTCAGGCCCTCGGCGCGGCACGCTTCGGCGCATTCGCGAACCACGTCGCCCTGCCCGTCGAGCCACATGCTCTCGCGCACGGTATGGGTACTGAACTCGCTGGGCCACAGACAGAAACCGTCGTGATGCTTGGCCGTCAGAATGATACCCGCCATTCCGGCCGCCTTTGCGGTCGCCGCCCATTGGCGGCAGTCTAAAGCCGTGGGAGCGAAGACGTTGGGATCTTCGCTGCCGTCGCCCCATTCGACGTTTGTAAATGTGTTAGGGCCGAAATGGACGAACATGTAATACTCCATTTTCTGCCATTCGAGCTGCGCCGCGTTCGGCACGGGGCCATAGGGGGCGGGCGGCGGGACATTCTTTGCGCATCCGGCCGACATGATGGCTGCGAGCGAAAGTAGAAGGATGGTCTTTTGCATATAGCGGTCGAGTTGTTTTTGCAAATATATGATTTTTTCGCGTCCGGGAGGAGGAACTTTTGCCGAAACAGTTGCAAGCTGTTTAGTTTTCATAATAAAATTTTTACATTTGTGGTGTGTAATGCCCACGTTATGAAGAAATTTAATAATGACAGATATGAGGAAGATAATTTTAATTTTAACGGTATTGGCTATGGCAACATTTTCGTGCCGCGACAAAGCTAAGACGGCAGACGGGGAAGCGGGTACGGCCACAACGGCAATCGACACCACGGGCCGCGAGGTGTGGAACGGGTATGTGAAGATCGCACCTACGGAGATCCCGGACAACGTTATCGAGCGGATAGGCGAGGAGTGGATGCTCATCACCTCCGGAGAAAAGGAGGCGTACAACACGATGACCGCAAGTTGGGGCGGCCTCGGGATGCTGTGGAGCGCTCCGGTGTCGTTCATCGCGGTACGCAATACGCGGTATACTTACCAGTTCCTTCAGAAGAACGACATTTACACGCTTACGTTCTTCGACGGCGAGCAGAAGGAGGCGATGACATACCTCGGCAGCCACTCGGGCCGCGACGGCGACAAGGTGGCACAAAGCGGCCTCACGCCGATGGAAACCCCGCTGGGCAGTATGAGCTTCGAACAAGGGACGATGATCCTGGAGTGCCGCAAAATGTACGAGAACAAACTCGACCCGAAGTCGATATTCGACGACCAGATAGCCGCCGGATACCTCCGTACAGACGAAGAGCACCATGTGCTTTTCTTCGGCGAGATCGTGAACGTGTGGGTTAAACTTTAGGGTTATACTGTCAATTGTACATTCCCGGTGCGGTCGATGCAACGTTTCGGCGTGTTTCCGCATCTATTTGGTACGAAGATGATCGGATGGTGAAACTATTTTCATATTTGGCCGCCATGTGCGGCGGGTTGTTGCTTCTCGCGGCGTTGCCGTCGTGTTCCACGGACGCCGAAGAGCCGGGAAGCGCCAACGACGTTTATTCCGCCCGTTACAGTATCTCCGGCCGTGTATTCGAGAAGGTCGGCGAAAACGAGGTCCCGCTCAGGGGGATACACGTCGAGATAAAACCGGAAAAAGGAGTGGAACTCGACGACGGGAAAGACAGTAAGGCGGATACGAACAGGGACGGATATTTTAAGGTCGAAGTGCTGTCGAGTAATGTGAAAGGCGATATATTGATACTGAATTTCACGGATGGCCCGGATAAATACGAAAATAAAGAGGTGCGCCTCCAGTTGGAGAATATTTTCCAGGCAGGAGATGCGGAAGGAGGATTATTCCTGGGTACCTATTCCGATGAAATAGAGGTGGAAATGACTCCTAAGGGAGACACGGGAGAACCGGCGGAATAAAAATAACAACCTCTAAGAATACGGGGCTGCGCTCCATATTCTTTTTATATTTTTGCTCATGGACATATGTAGAGCCCTTGTCGGCCTTACGGCCTCTGCCTGGAAGATATTGATAATGTAAACTCGAAATGTTATGATCGAAGCCCCCGAAGCGCGCCTGCTGGCCGAAGAACTTAACCGGACGGTAAAAGGTAAGACCGTTACGACGGTGATCGCGGCACATTCGCCGCATAAATTCGCGTGGTATTATGGTGATCCGGCTGAATATGGGCATATGCTGACAGGCAAAAGGGTAGGGGAGTCGTATGCCTCGGGCGGGTATCTGGAAACGCCGGTCGGGGAGATCACAATGATCTTTGCCGAGGGTACCAACCTGCGTTATTACGCCCCGGGTGAGGAACTGCCGCCAAAGCACCAACTGCTCATAGGCTTCGATGACGAGAGTTGTCTGGTGGCGTCGATACGTATGTATGGCGCGATGCTGGCCCTTCCGCCGGATGCGCAGCCGGTCGGGCTGACGCCTTATTATGAGGGTGCGCGGGCGAAACCGCAGGTAATGTCGGCGGCGTTCACGCGTGAGTATTTCGATTCGCTTATCTTCGACCCTGCCGTGCAGAACAAGAGCGCGAAGGCTTTTCTGGCCACCGAACAGCGCATACCCGGCCTCGGCAACGGCGTGCTTCAGGATATACTGTACAACGCGCGCATCAACCCCAAAACGAAGATAGAGAAACTTTCGGCGGACGAGCGGGCCTGTATGTACGATCGTGTGGTGTCGACCCTCGGGCGGATGTACGATGCCGGCGGCCGCAATTCGGAAACCGACCTGTCCGGACGTCCGGGCGGCTATGTGCCATTTCTCTCCAAGGATACCGCGGGGAGCGAATGTCCGCGCTGCGGTGCGGTTATCGTCAAGGAAAACTATCTCGGCGGCAGTATATATTACTGCCCATCGTGCCAGCCGCTGCGTAAATAACGTGAGTTTCTCAACTATATAAGGCAGATTGTGAGCAGGCTCACATGGCGTTCGGCTTAGCGTCGGATCGGGATGACATTTTGTTTGTGCGGCCGCGCGTGGAGCGCGGCCGCAACTTTTTGACCGGCAGGCGTTCTCGGCGCGCAGCCGGCGGGGGACGTGTGTAACGAAGTGGAACGCGGCCCTCCGCATCCGGGGGCTGCGGGCCGCAAGGGCCAACGCACTAAGACCCCCGCTCCCTTCCGGGCAAAAAAAAATAAAACCCACGTTAAATAGCATCCACGGATCATTCGCCCATATTCGGGATATGGGAGAGCGGCGTGTATTGCCCGGAGGCGGAGCGTTCGCGGAGGAAGTGTTTCAGGCCGTTCGTGACGAGGATGTAGCGCGCTTTCAGAATGGAGTTGTAGCGTATGGCCTGCCGGAAAACCGCGGCGTCTATATCCACATCCGGGGCCTTGCATTCGGCCAGCATCATGGCTTTGCCGTCGCGGCCCCAGACGACCACATCGGCGCGCTGGGAGGTGCCCTGAATGCTTACCGGACACTCCTGACGGATCATCCCTGGCGGGGCGGCGCAATGCTCCACAAGGAACATAATGAGGTGTTGGCGCACCCACTCCTCGGGGGTCAGCACGAGCCACTGTCCGCGCAGGGCATCCCATATCCTCACGCTCCCGCCGGCCCGGGAGACGCGGAAGCTGAACGCGGGGAAATTAAGTTGCGGCAGGCCGTTATTATCAGTTTCAACCATTAATTTGCAAAGATCCGTAGCCCGTATTATTTTATGAGGATACTGCTGTCGCCGTAGCTGAGGAAGCGGAAGCCGTTTGTCAGGGCATAGTCGTATATTTCGCGCCAATGCCGGCCGACGAAAGCCGAGACTAAAAGCAGTAGGGTGCTCCGGGGCTGATGGAAATTGGTTATTATCGCGTTGACCACGCGGAAACGGTACCCGGGCATTATCATTATTTGCGTCGCGGCGGTGAGTTTCGTGAGGCCGCGGGCATGCATATAGTCCAGCAGGCCGCGGAGGAGTTCCGCGCCGGTGAGCGACGGCGGGAGGTCGTAAAGTTCCCACTGTCCGACCGGCCTTTGTTCATCCGGTACGCCGTCGCGCAATACCCTGTATCCCAGGCCGGTGAGGCTTTCCAGAGTGCGCACGGTGGTCGTTCCCACGGCGACCGTGCGTCCGGCATGCGCGATAAGTTTTTCGAGAAGGCCGGCCGTGACCTCGAAATGCTCGGTGTGCATACGGTGGCCCGTGGCGTCGTCGGTCTTTACAGGCAGGAACGTACCCGCGCCTACATGGAGCGTCACCTCGCCGGTCGTTATGCCATCCCGCAGCTGTTGTATCAGTTCGGGCGTGAAATGCAGCCCGGCCGTGGGCGCCGCGACCGAACCCTCGATGCACGAATAGACGGTCTGATAGCGGCTGTTGTCCGACTCCTCGCTGTCGCGGCCGAGGTACGGGGGGATCGGGATGCGGCCCAGATGCTCCAGAAGCTGCCCGAACGTCAGCGGGGCGTTCCATTCGAAACGTACGGTCTGGTCCTCCCTCGAGGCCCTGTAAGCCAGTAGTTTATACTCCGTACTCTCGTGTGCGAATGGTATCTCCAGCGCGCCTTCCTTCCACTTCTTCGAATTGCCCACGATGCACTTCCACTCGCATCCTCCGGTGGCGGCGAATGCGCGCTCGTAGTCGGCAGGGGCGTGCGGTTCGAGGCAGAATACCTCCACGCGCGCACCGCTCGGCTTGTGCATTATAAGCCGCGCGCGGATGACTTTCGTGTTGTTGAAAACCAACAGCGACCCCGCGGGCAGCACGTCGCCCACGTCGCTGAACCGCGCCTCGGATAGCCGTCCCGACCGCGAGATCAGCAAACGCGACGCATCGCGGTCCCCGAGCGGGAACTTCGCGATCCGCTCATCGGGCAGGTCGTAGTCGTAGTCCGAAATCCTTATCTCCACTTTTTCAATATTTTACGTGCGGCGGCGAGCCGCAACTTATGCGCCAGGCAGGTGCGCACGAGGTTTTGTGCGTTGGCAGGGTTGTACAGAGCAAATCAAAAAAAGAGAGGTGGCGGGAGTTGTAAGCCGGGTTCTGTGCCGCGGCATGGTTCGCACCACGCGCGGCCTTCGTCATTTATCTACGCCTGCGCTCACACGCAGGCTCCAGCGACCTACCCCCCGGCAGCGGACGGGCAGTCCTTAAATGCCGGTATACATGGTCTTGCAACCCGTCAGTGGTACGCCGGGACGTGTCGCCACGCCCCGCGGTGGGCTCTTACCCCGCCTTTTCACCCTTACCGGAGCTTTTTGAGAAAGATGGATCCAAGGTGGACAAGAAATGAAAAGCGTAGTTTACCCTATGTAAATGAGCGTTTTCATTTCGACGTCCAACGAAGGAGCCACTTTCTCAAAGAGCTCCGGCGGTTATTCTCTGTTACCTTAACTATGCCCTCCCGGACATCTTCCCGTTAGGAAGCACGGCGCCCTGCGTTGCCCGGACTTTCCTCTCCCGCGAAGGTTACCCCCGCGGCAGCGACGAAGCCCTCCCGCTCTCTCGCTACAAAAGTATGAAATTTTTTGACGGTTCGTAAAAACAGCGTATATTTACGTAATCTAATACCTGACTAAAGTCCGTAAAATTATGAGAACACGGCAGACATCTATTGTGCTGTGCCTGGTGTGCGTGGTGTTGCTTGCCGCGTGTTCGCACAGGGGGAAAACCGGATCCAAAGGCGAAGCCGAGATCGTCTCCCCATTTCGCGCGGTTCCTTCGGCGGCGAACCCATTGCCGCATAGCGTGACTCCCGAAGTGATCGCTTTTTTCGAAAACATCGAGACAAGCACCGACCGCTCGTTTGCCTACACATCCGCAAGGCCTGTGCATATCTTCGCAGGAAACCCGCGATCGAGCGTAAATTATTCATATTACTATATTGCCAATCTGCGTAACGGGAAGGGCGAACAGATGGATTATCTGGGCCGTTATTCGATATTCAATCCCAAATATCAGGACGGAAAAGGCGAATCGAAAGCGCCCATGCTCGATGTCTATTCATACGTCAACGGTGCAGATACGCTGCACATATATGTCAACATATACGAGAGAGGCGAACTTTTCATCCCGCGCGGGATGACCTTTGCAGGCGAATAAACCGTCATGCACTGTAAGTGTATTGGTTTTACGCGGTAAATGAAATTAATGCTTTTTCTCCTTCGAGCCTCGGCCTGATGCGGCGGCACACGATGACGGTTGCCGACCGCATCACCGCCCCTACGGATCACAGCACGGCAAAACATAAACTTAACGGCGGATATAGCTGTAATTCAAGTGATAATCAGTTATATTTGCAAATACAATCCCCATTTCAATCCAAATGACACCTACTATGCACCTACTATGCACCTGCCCAGAAGCGGCCCGAGCGACAGCTCCCGAAACAAAAGCGGGAGCCGGGTAAAAATGTCTTTTGTGTAAACCGAACATTAAAACCTGACAAAAATGAAAATTGTGCAACTAATGGCCCTTGCTTCGATGATAGTGGGATGCTTATTTTCCTGCACGACAAAACCTGCAAATGTTCAGAATATAGATTTTGACAGCTATTCATTGGATGGTACTTCATGTAGCTGGTCGAATCTCGACGATACCGGCAGTCAGAGTAAACTGCTTATTATCGACAGTGAAGAAGAATTTGACAATTATGTTACGGGCGACGACCGTCCTCCTGTCGATTTTGCAGAAAAGACATTGTTGTTGGCCTATGGCGGATATGAGAACAGTGCACCTATTTATTCCGATAGTCAGAAAATCGTTCGCATATCGAGAAGTAACTATGTGCTGACGGTTAATATTCCACCAGTTTTAATAGCGGCATTAATGAAGTGGCGGGTTGCGATCCTCGTCGATAAACTGGACGCCGAGGATAACGTTAAACTTAAAATAACCACAGAGTAAGACGCAAATCTTGAAACGATAATTGCCGCTGCTGATCTGTAACATAATGTTCGGCACGCGCCGTCCCGCCATGCACGCCGCCCCGATGCTCATATTCATGAATGCGCCGACGGCCATTATCGGGAGCGATAGCAATTTTTTTACAGTTACCAAATCGCGAAAAATCCATATCTTTGGCGAAATACCAAACTATGCCCCGCACCACAGACAAAGAACGGCTTTCGGCCCTGAAGAGTTTCTTCGAGGAGACTTACCGCCGTCATTTGAAAAAGGTGCAGTTCTATGCCTATAATTATCTTTGCGACCACGCGGAGGCGAAAAGCGTCGCGCACGACGTGTTCCTCGCCCTGTGGGAAAATATCGAGGATGTCGATACGGAGAGGGATATTCTTCCCTATCTTATAGTGATCGCAAAATTCAAATGCATGAACCTGCTGCGCAGTAAGGGGTACCACAAGAAGTACCGTGACAGCGAGGACAATAGACACATGCGCCACATTCTGCTCTACGAAGCCCTGAACGACTTCACGGCCACATATCTCTATTCGGGCGAGATCATGGAACTGGTCGGCCGTTCGCTGGAGCAAATGCCCGCGGCCGTGAAAGATACTTTTATTTTGAGCAGGCGGCAACACATGAAGAACCACGAGATAGCCCGGTTGCAGATGATCTCGGTGAAAACCGTCGAATACCGGATCAATTATGCACTCAAGGTATTAAGGAAGAACCTTGAGGGTTATCCGGTCTGAGTTTTGATATTTTTAAAGTGTTAATGCATATATGAATAAAAATCTTTTGCTAAGGTACATACAAGGCAACTGCTCGTCTGCCGAGACCGAACAGGTCCTCGAATGGGTCGGACAGGGCAGGGATAACGAATTGTACCTTGTCCGCCTGACCAATCTATGGATCTCGCAGAATCTGCCGCAGGAAGAGGCTTCGTCCGAGGAGCTCGCCCAGATGTACAGGATAATCGGCAAGGCCGCGGCGGGGAGGAAGAGGGGCAAGGGATTTTACGTCTCCCGCCGGGCGTCGTGGATAGGGGCTGCATGCCTGCTGCTCGCCGCCGTGTTGTGGGTTCGTGTTGCTCTGCCCAGGGCGCAGGTCGGGGCGGCCGGCCCGTTCGACGCCAGGAAATACGAAGGGCACAGACTGTTCTACACCGACAGGGGCGTTAAGGGATGCGTGGTGCTTCCCGACAGTTCGGTTGTGCTGCTCAACTCCGACTCCAAATTATGGTATCCCGAAAACTTCGGCACCGACATCCGCGAAGTCGCAATATCGGGCGAAGGTTATTTCGAAGTCCGGCGCGACACGCTAAGGCCTATGATCGTCAAGACGCAGGGCAACTTCCACCTCGAAGTTTTGGGTACGACGTTCAATATAAAATCGTATGAGAATGATGACTTTGCGGTCACCACGCTTTACTCGGGGAGCGTCAACGTGGTCACTACGGATCCCTCGGGCAAGGCCAGGGTGAATATACTGCGGCCCAACGAGTCGATGACCGTATACAGGGAAAAACAGGTGCCTGTCGTCGCGCAGGAGCTTTCCTCGGATAACCCGGCATGGACACAGGGGCGTATCAATTTCAACGCCACCCCGGTAAGCGAAGCCGTCAAAATTCTCGAACGCTGGCATGGCGTCCGCTTTCACGTCGACGACAAGGATGTTCTGAATTACCGCATCTCGGCCGATTTCGAACAGGAGTCGATCGTCCAGATCATGGACCTCATACGCACGACGTCGTATGTGGATTACAGGATCGACGGTAAGGATGTCTTTCTGAAGAAAAGATAGCATTGTAATTATTCCGATATTTTTAGGGTGACCTGCATCTTGTGGTAGCTATTTAATATAAACCCATTAACAGCTATTGCATATGAAGTATCTTGACTTATTGAGAAGGTCGTTGCCGCTTATTGTGGCCGCCTTGTGCTTTTCTTCAGCGATTTTCGCGCAACCGCAACAACGGGTAAACCTCTCTTTCACCGATACTCCGATAAGGAGCATACTGCGTGAAATAACGAATCAGACAGGTTATAATTTCGTTTATTCCGACGCTCTCACCGAGGTCGACAAAAGAATAAGCATAAATTATAACGATCCCGGCACGTCGATAGAGAACGTCCTCGACAGGATATTCGCAGGCACGGAGATCAGATATTCAATATCGGCCAGGCAGGTGGCCCTGTTCAACACTTCGATCGAGCAAGGCTCGGCACAAACCCGGGATACCGGCCAGACGCCGTCCGCCGACGCGAGACCTGTGTCGGGCGTGGTCACCAACAGTTCGACGGGCGAGACCATCGCAGGCGTGGTGGTCAATGTAAAAGGGACCACGGTCTATGCGGTAAGCGATGCAAACGGCGAATACACCATTATGTCACCTCCGAACGGGGTGTTGGCATTTTCATTTGTGGGGATGCACCCTCGCGAGGTCGAAGTCGCGTCGAGGAGGAACATTTCCGTATCACTCGAACCAGATGCCATCGCGATAGAGGAAGTGATCGTGACGGGTTATCAGACCCTTAGTACGGAGCGTGCCACGGGTTCGTTCGGAAGGATCACCGCACGGGCTATGGAAAACAAGCTTCAGCCCAATCTGGCTACCGTCCTCGAGGGGCAGGTAGCGGGGCTGACGGTGGACCAGAACAACAAGATCACCATACGCGGCATCTCGACGCTCAACGCCGAGACGAGCCCGCTGGTGGTTATCGACGGCTATCCGGTCGACCCCAGCCTGAGCGATTCTTTTTTCAGGTACAGGGACGGCATTCTCGAAAATGTCAACGTCGACAATATCGAAAGCATCACGGTACTCAAGGACGGCGTGGCAGCTTCGATCTACGGTGCGCGCGCGGCCAACGGCGTGATCGTTATCACTACGTCGAGGGGCCGTCTGGGCGATGCGAGGTTCTCCTACCGTGGTGTTTTGGGATACGCGCCGAGGCCCGACCTGTCGAACCTCAACAAAGCTTCGGTCGACGACTATATAGATGCCGAGATCGACATGTTCAACCTCAACCAGAACGCGCCCAATCTCAACGGCACTGGCATCATGACCCAGGTGACCTACCTGCTCAAACAGGCCCAGCAGGGGATTATTTCCCAGGCCGAGGCCGACGCCGCGATCGACCGGTTGCGCAAAAACGATTTTCTGGCCGACCTGGAAGAGTACGTCTACCGCCCGCAGTTGAGCCATCAGCACAACTTAACGGTTAACGGGGGCACGGAGAAAAATACATACAATCTGGCCATCAACTATATGGATATGCGCCAGAATTTCAAGCACGCCAACAACAACCGCCTGACGGTCGATCTGAAGGACGAATGGAAATTCAACAGGGTGCTGACGGTGGGTGCGTCGGTCAGCCTTACCTATTCCAACCTCAAGACACCCATGATAAATCCCGACCGCGCCTACACCTCCGGCGACAGCTATGGCTCGCAGACGCTTTTCAACTTCCACAACGCCTCCTACTTCACTCCCTATACCGCCCTTGTCGACGAGAACGGCGATCCGGCCAATATCTGGGGTATGAGCCAGTACAAACGGCAGACCTACGGAGATTACGACGGGATGAAGAACGTCGATTACGACTTCCTGAACGACATCGGCCGCCAGATGGTAACCACCAAGGATTTTCAGGCGCGCCTGACCGGTTTCGCCAGGCTCAACATCATCAACGGACTGAACGTCGAGGTCGGAGGCAACTGGCAGCGCGGATCGTACCAGAACCAAAGGCTCCAGAGCAAGGACTCGTACACAGTGCGCGAAGCGTACAACGACTCGAAGTCGAAGACCAATCCCGCCAACCACTATTTGCCCGACGGAGCCGTGGTCAACGAAAGCCGCAGCAACAGCGAAAGCTGGACGATACGTTCGCAGATCAACTTCAACCGCAATTTCGGCGGCACGAAACACCGCGTGTCGGCACTGGTGGGCAATGAGATCCGCAAAACCACGCGCAATGCGGTGACGCTCGCCACGCGTGCCGGTTACAAGGAGATCGCCGGTGCTTTCGTCCCGGTCAATATTCTGGACTATAACTCGACCGTCTACGGCAACGATATGCTCTTCGGAAGGCGCATAAGTTTCGCTACGGGCAACTACGGGTATCAGGATGTCAGGTTCGTTTCGTGGTACGGCAACGCGTCGTATGAATACGACGACCGTTATATCATTTCGGGAAGTATCCGCCTCGACCTTACCAACTTCTTCGGCACAGACCCGAAATACCGCTACAAACCGCTGTGGTCGGTAGGCGGAACGTGGAAACTGTCGAATGAAAAATTCTTCGACGTGGATTTCATCGACAGGCTTTACCTCAGGGCATCTTACGGTCTCAACGGTAATATCAAACTCGACCAGGGCCCATTCCTCATCCTTAATGCCGGATCGTATAACAACGTCTCGCAGGGTATGGGCTCCACGATAAGCTCGCCGCCCAACGACCAGCTCCGTTGGGAAAAGACCACGAGCACCAACCTCGGCATCGACGCGACACTCTTCGACCGGAAACTCGACCTGACGATCGACCTCTACCACAAACTCAGCTCGGACGTTCTGGCCAGCGAGTCGGTAGACCAGACGGTGGGCTATACTGCCGTGATGATGAACGTCGGCAAGATCAGGAACTCAGGCATCGAGGTATCCCTCGGCACCAACCTGATCGACAAGGGCGACTTCGCCTGGCGCCTGTCGTCTAATTTCGCCTATAACGACAGCAAGGTCAAGGAGTATAACGTCACCCGGGCCACGGTCGGCAACTATCTCTCCTCGGCGGGCGTCAGCGTCGCAGGCTATGCGGTTAACGGACTTTGGTCGCTGCGTTTCGCCCCGCTCAATGCCACGGGTAATGCGATGATATACAATGCGGCGGGAGATGCCGTACTCTCCTCCCAGGCACTGCCCGAGGATGCCTACTATGTCGGCCCGACAAGGCCCCTGTTCGATATATCGCTCACTAACAGCTTCTCGTACAGGAACTGGGAATTCTCCTTCATGATCATCTCCAAGCTGGGCCACTATTATCTCAAGGATGCCTTCCACAGCCGCAACATACAGGACAAACATGTGGGCGACCGCTGGAAAAAGCCCGGTGACGAGGAATGGGCTAAATACCCCGCACTCACGGTCACCAACACCGATTACTGGTACGCCCCCTACATAGACACCAATGTCGGCAAGGCCAACTTCGCCAGGGTGCGCGACATGACCCTGACATACACATTCGACAAGTCGTTGGTTAATAGGATCGGGCTCGGCAGCGCCAAAATATACCTGCAAGGCCGAAACCTGATCACCTTCAAGGCCAAAGGTATGGACATCGACCCGGAAACCATGATACCCTACACCGGCGGCTATTCGGGATACACCGACTTTTCGTTCTCCACGTTCCAGATGCCCAGGGAATTGTACCTCGGCTTGCAAATCACTTTCTAATCGACATAAATTACTATGAGAATTATGAAATCGAGAATAATATACACGCTGTTGATCGTCTTCACGCTAAGTTCGTGCAGCGACTTTCTGGACGTAAAGCCTTCGGGCAAACTCATCCCCACCGAAGCCGAAGAGCTCGGCAACCTGCTGAACCAGACCAATATACACGACTGGTTCTTTCTGGATAACAATATCGGCTGCTCCTATGGCTTCCGCGGCGACAATATCGTGATGAGCCCGGCCCAGCAGTTGAGTTACAGGACCAATAACTCGAACATGGAGCGCTATGCGGCCTACACCTATTTCGAGCCGATGATCGACTTCAATACCTATTATTACTATTTCTGGAACTGGAACTACCGGTCGATCAATGTTTTCAACACCGTGGTCGACGGTATCGCGGACCTCGGCCCGGCGGTGAGTGAGAAAGCCGAATCCAAGGTCATCGTCAGCCAGGCCAGGGCGGCCCGCGCATTTCACTATATGGTCGCTGCCGTGCTCCACGGCCCGATGTGGGATCCTGCGGGCGACAATACCTATAAAGTGATGCCCTACCGCACCAGTTCGTCTCCCGTACAGCCCAATCCCCAACTGAGTACCACCGAGGAGTTGTTCGGCTATATCTGGGAAGACCTCGAAGCCGCGCTGGCCAATATCCCCGATCTGGTAAACAACCCCGTGAAAGCCAATAAGGCCGCAGTACACGCCATGCGCGCGCAGTTCTACATGTACAAACGTGACTGGGACAACATGCTCACCGAGGCCGACAACGCCTGGAAGGCAGGGGGCGGCGACGCGGGAAAGTTGATATACAACTTCAACGACTTCAAGTACGACGTGGTCGGCAATCCCCCGACCAACGGGACAGACCACGAAGTGACGCTCACGTTGCGTTACGCGCCCGGCGGGGTGATAAACACCGCCGAACCCATCAACGAGGCGCGCGGACGCGAAAACCTCTTCTGGAGAAGGGCAGCCACATCGACCTCCAACATCTATCCGTCGCCGGACTTCATTGCCCTGTTCGACGCCGAAACCGACGTTCGTTACAAATTGTTCATGCTGACGAATACCGGATTCAAGTTCGACAACGACAACGACGACGGTCTCCAGCTAAACTACCTCAGGGCGAGCAAACTCGGACGCAGCCATGGCATAACCTGGCCCGAGGTCCTGCTCATGAGGGCCGAAGCTTATGCCCGGACGAACAACCTGACCGGTGCGCTTACCGACTTGAATACATTGAGAAGGAACAGGTACAAGAGAGGGGCCGACGAGCCCGTGACCGTCACCGACCATCCCGACGGTGCGGCACTGATCGCCAACCAGGACCGCATGCTCGAAGAGATACTGAAAGAGCGCAGACGCGAGATGCCATTCTATTCCTACCACAGAGCCGTGGACATCAAGCGCTATTTCCACGACACAGGCAAACCGTGGAGCCAGACCTCGCTCACCAACATGATCGGCAATCAGGCCTACACGACCACCCTCGACAAGCACGCGCTCACGCTGCCCATAACCAACGAGATAATCAAGTACAATACTCATTGGGGACTCACTCCGACCGAGGGTTACTGGAATCCCGGTGCGCAATAGGCCTTGTTTTCTTTACCGATATTGACACGGGGACGGGTATATATCCGTCCCCGCGTCTTTATTTCGTTCCGGAGGTTCCAAACTGGCCCAATATGCTGTGGACGTGAATTGGCGTCTGTTCGGTATCGGCGCACCGATGTGCCTCTCGTTCTGCTCCGCGTGGGCAATTTCAGGCGGTTTTCCCCACCTTTGACATGGTTGCTCCGTTGGAACAATATACGCTTTGTATCGAAATTACGGATAATTTACTAACTTTGAAGAATCTAAAACAAATTTTAGACAGACTCTAAGGCGAAGTTGACGCAAACGCCATAAAACAATAGATGTCGAATACCGGCCATAATGACGACTGCTTTGCCGAGGGTTTGAGGAACAGGTCGCATACTGTTTTCGAAGCCCTATTCAGGCATTACTACACGGATCTCTACCGGTTCGCATATTCCTATCTTATGAACCGCCATCAGGCCGAGGATGTTGTTCAGGACGTGTTCGCCTCGCTGTGGCGGGGCGCGCAATCGCTGCCCGAAGGGGTTAACCTGCAAAATTATATCTATACGGCTGTGAAACACGCCTGTTTCGACCACCTGAAACATATCCGCGTGGTGGATTCGAACAAGCAGAAACTCGTCGAATCGCTCGTCTTTTCGGGGACCGTCGAATACGAGGAAGACCCCTGTTTGCAGGAGAAGATCGCCGAGTGCATGGCGCTTCTTTCCGACCAGCAGCGGCAGGTCCTCGAACTGAAGATAAACCAGCATTTGGGTTACAGGGAGATAGCGTCACGGATGAATATCTCCGAGGGCACCGTCCACACCCACATCAAAAGGGCCTACCAAACCATCCGCAAAAACCTGCCGGCACTCTATATCCTGCTCAGGGTGTGGGGCGTTCTGTGATATTTTCTCATAATTTTCCGTAAATAACATGTACCCCGTTTCGGGGCAAGGTCGTCATATTCATAATACGGCAGAAAAAAATCTTTCGATATGGATATGGAATGGAGTGCGATTAAGAATGTGGCGTGCGGAACGGCGTCGGAGGAAGAGGTGCGCCAGGTGAAGGAGTGGGCGGTGGGATCGTCCGCGCGCCGCCGTTTCCTGCGCGACGCAATGCGGTTTTATGCCGGGGCAGCGCGGACGGAGGAGGAGTTTGCGGTGGACATTTCCGCGGCGCAGCTGGATGCGGCGTGGCGCAGGGCCGATCCCATGCGGCGACGGCGGCTTCGTGCCGTGCGATGGGCGGCGGCATCTGCTGCCGTTGTGGCTCTCGTTGCGGGAGTACGCATGCTGCTGCCCGGCGGTTCGGATATACCTGTGCCCGAAAGGGCGGTACAGGTCACGCTTGCCG
>QMCE01008664.1_pt1 | contig 17091 bp, 11 predicted proteins | sample 1821851 | NCBI WGS metagenome assembly QMCE01 (sample SAMN09453174, study PRJNA476694) | Termite gut metagenome, whole genome shotgun sequencing project. | isolation source: worker | host: Odontotermes sp. | place: South Africa:Pretoria | collected 2016-01-28
TATTTGCAATGTAAAATAAAAACAATGAAATAAATAAACTTAATTAAAAGTAAATTCAATAAAATATTGTATAAAATCCATTTTGTTATTTATGCTTTTTTTGAAAATCCATTTATCATTAATAATACAAATTATTTATATTTTATTGTGAAAATAATGAAATAAGTAATAAAAAGAAATTAATGTCGTAAGGGATTCAAGCCCGGTAGAAAAGGAATGGTAATGAGAAATAGCAAGCCGTAGGTTTGCAACCCCAATAGGCGTTGTTGCGTACCTGACGGCACGCTGTTTGGGCGGGGTAATCTATTTCTACCGAACAAATGCCTAACGGCATTAAAAAATACGTCAATAATTGATTTGTATTACTTATATTTAATTATGGCATAAAAATAAATGTATTAACCTGAGGAGGAAAAAACAAGACAAACACTGCCTGGAAGGCAGAACTTTTAAGTTGTTTTGCCTTTCAGGCAACGTTGTTTATGGCATTTTACCTTAGATCGTAGACCCTAAGGTTATGAAAATTAAGTCCTATTCGGGTTATCTCCGATATCTCACCTTATCCTACCCCCAGGTTATTACCTTATTAAAGAAAATAAGGAGATTGGATTGAGTAGAAATGTGGCGGGTTGAATTATTTCAATCAGAATTTGTAATAACATTAGATATTTACATTTACGGGCATATTCATTTAATCCGGAAGCAGCAATGCTGGTTATATTGTTAATTCGTCAGTTTCATTATCCCTGCCGATAGGGGAAATGCAAAAAATGGTAGTTGGGTAATTCCATAAAATATACAACGTTTCTCTCCAAGGTTGGTTTTAATACTTTTCGTAAACCGGTATGCCCAGGCCCTTTCTAGTTGGTTGCAGCATACATTATTAGGCGATGTCCGGTTTTCCAACGAGCATCGGACGAAGACAATGAAAAGGCTATTATTCAAAATTATAGTTTAATTTTATGTTGCCATTTCCCGTATTTATCCGGAAAACTTCGTGTAAATATGATAAATAGCAACACTATTTTTAACTATAACCCAATCATATTACAGTTCGCTTTCTTTCAGCCGTTCCGCATTTTCAGCTACAATTAGCTGGTCGATGATTCCTTGTATATCGCCGTTTACGATTGCTTGCAGGTTGTAGAGTGTCAAGTTAATACGGTGGTCGGTAACACGCCCTTGCGGATAGTTGTACGTCCGTATTTTTGCCGAGCGGTCACCGGTCGATACCATTGTTTTCCTTTTGGAAGAAATTTCGTCTAAGTATTTCTGATACTCCATATTATAAATACGCGTCCGTAATTCGACCATTGCCTTTGCCTTGTTTTTTAGCTGCGATTTCTCGTCCTGGCACTGTACCGTGATTCCGGTCGGGATGTGTACCAGACGGATGGCGGAATAGGTAGTGTTTACCGACTGCCCGCCATGACCGGATGCGCAGAATATATCGGTACGAATGTCCGATTCTTTCAGTTCAATATCAAACTCATCGGCTTCGGGCAACACAGCAACCGTGGCGGCGGAGGTATGTACGCGCCCTTGCGTTTCGGTCTGAGGAACACGCTGAACGCGGTGTACGCCCGATTCGTATTTAAGTGTTCCGTACACATTTTCGCCTGTTACGGTGAAGATAATTTCCTTGTATCCGCCGGATGTGCCTTCGTTGAGGCTGGTTACTTCAATCCGCCAGCCTTTTGTCTCGCAATATTTTGAGTACATACGGAACAGGTCGCCTGCAAAAATAGCCGCCTCATCGCCGCCCGTGCCTCCGCGTATTTCGACAATAGCGTTTTTACTGTCTTCAGGGTCAGCAGGAATCAGTAACAGCTTAATAGATTCTTCCATTTCGGGAATTTTTGGTTCCAATTCCGCCAGTTCGGCTTTTGCCATTTCCCGCATTTCGGGGTCAGTTTCTGTTTCCAGTATCTCTTTTGCCTCCGAGATGTGCGAAAGCGTTGTCTGATATTCTTTTTTAGTCGCCATAATTTGTTCCAAATCACGGTACTCCTTATTGAGTTTCACAAAACGCTTCATATCCGAGAATTTATGTTCTAATCCTGCTAATTTTTCTAAAAGTGATGTTTCTGCCATTATTTATTTTTCAAATTTGGAGATTTTCAATGAAGTCAGGACAAAACTTGTATTATTTTGCCTTGAAATAGAATTTATAACTTCTTTTTTGTGCAAAGGTAATAAACTGTTTTGAAATGTTTTTCAACTATTGTTTTTTTATTTAAGTTTGAGTATTTGTTTGACTTATTCAACAGTTGGCTCTGAAAGGGTGTTGTTGCTGTCGTTATCAAATACATATCGTCATTTCATAAAGCCACACGTTATACACCTGTATCTGCGTGTTTCATTTTCTTTTTTGTTTGTCAACCAGTGTTTTATGTCTTTCCAAGAGATGTTTTTTTAGTTGTTTCCATAACTTTTTCTTTTTTGTGTTTGTTTTGATAAACGATAAGGATAATTTTGATACGGCTAATAAATTTCCCTTAGCTTTTTATTTTAAACGTTTATTCACTTTTATCTTTCCAATATTTCTATAACTTTGTTCCGTTTTGATTAACATTTTAAACTGGACAATTAATTAAGATCATTAACTAAATAAGTTTACCCTTATGAAAAAAGTATTGAAAATAACGGGAATAGTGTTGTTGGCATTATTACTATTGCTGTTGATATTACCATTTGCATTTCAGGGCAAAATCAAGGAATTAGCCCTCAATGAAGCCAACAAGCAGTTGAACGCGGAGATTTACTTAGGCGATTTGTCGCTTAGCTTTTTCCGTAATTTCCCGCACGCTTCGGTTACAATCACTGATTTTGGTGTAGCCGGGGTTAATGAATTTGAAGGCGACACCTTAGCCAATGTAGAAAAGTTAACGGCAGTGGTCAACATCAAAAGTCTTTTTGGTGATTCTTATGAAATCAACCGGATTGAAGTAGACAAAGCTCGAATCTTCGCCAAAATACTGGAAAACGGAAAGGCAAATTGGGATATTATGAAACCGGATACAACAGCAGTAGAGGAGGTTGATACAACAACTGCGTCGCCATTCCACCTTTCATTAGAACGTTTCGCGATTAATGAAAGTGATATTGCATATTTCGATGACCAATCGAAGATGTATGCTACTGTTTGTGATTTAAACCTTGCGTTGCAGGGCGATATTGCGCTTGATTTAGCCGCACTTGCTAATATTGAAGACTTGAATCTTGCGATTGGGGAAGTGATGTATGAAGACAAGCAATCGGCAATGGCGGCAGCATTGAGTCAATTGAATATTGACTTTAAAGGATCTGTTTCAGAAGCGTTGTCGAAATTAAAAACAGCGATAGATATTGAAGCACTCTCTTTCAGTATGGATAAAATTCCTTATCTGACAAAAGCAAGTATTAAAGCTGCCGTTGACATGGATGCCGACTTGGAGGCAAACAAATATACATTTCGTGAGAACCAGTTTACATTGAATGCTATACAGGCAAATTTCGATGGTTTTGTTCAGCTAATAGATACAACTGCTATTGATATGGATATTACATTGAATACGCCGGCGATTGACTTCAAGCAAATCCTTTCGCTTATTCCTGCTGTTTATGCCAAAGATTTTGAATCAATTAAAACGGACGGAAAAGTGACTCTTTCTGCTATGACGAAAGGGCGCATGGAGGGCGAAAATCTCCCAGCTTTTGACGTGAAGTTAAGCATTGCTGATGCGATGTTCCAATATCCGGATTTGCCAAGTGCCGTTACCGGAATCAACATTGATGCTCAAGCGGCTAATCCGGGCGGAGTGGCAGACTTGACTGTGGTGAATGTTCCGAAGTTTCAATTCAATATGGCAGGCAATCCTTTTGAAGCCAATTTGTTGTTGAAAACACCGGTTTCTGATCCTGACTTTGCTTTTGGCGCGAAGGGCGTTATTGACTTTACTAAGATCCAACAAGTTGTGCCAATGGAAGGAATGGATTTGAAAGGCATGTTGAAAGCCGATTTGGAGGCCAAAGGACGTTTGTCGTTTGTAGAAAAAGAGGAATATGAAAAGTTGATGGTTGCCGGAAATTTGAATTTATCCGGCTTTATTTTCAACAGTGCCGATTTGCCTTACGAAGTAAAGGTGGCTCTTGCTAATCTCAATTTTTCCAACAAATTTGTTGACCTGACTACACTGCAAGTACTTATCGGTAAAAACGACATTGAGGCAAAAGGAAAGCTGGAAAATTTCTTGCCGTACATAATGAAAAATCAGACAATTAAAGGTCAATTATCCTTAAGTTCAAACTATTTCAACCTGAATGATTTTATGTTGAATGAAGAAGTTCCTGAGCAACCGGTAGAAGAAACATCATTGACCGTTATTCAAATCCCTGCCAATATTGACTTTGCCTTGGATGTAAATTTCCTCAAGCTGATTTATGATAACATCGAACTCGACAACAGTAAAGGTGCATTGAATGTAAAAGATCAGATCTTAGACATTAAAAACCTTTCCTCTCATGCTTTGGGCGGAAGTCTTGGAATGAAGGGAAGTTACAATGCTCAGGATACGCTGCGCCCGGAAGTGGATATGGCGTTCGACGTAAAGGAAATGGTTATATCCGAGGTCTTTTCAAAAGTAGAAACAGCAAAAGCATTTGCTCCGGTGCTTGCCGATGCAGGTGGTAATTTCTCTATGAACTTGTCGTTCAACTCAGCATTGCAAACAGATATGATGCCAATTTTTGAAACCATAAACGGAAAAGGTAAATTTACTTCTAAGGAAGTGATTATTAAAAATGTAAAGGCATTTGACCTGTTGGCAGACAAGCTGAATTATTCGGCATTTAAAGATCCGCAACTCAAAGATATAGCTATTGCTTTTGTCATCGAAAACGGACGTATTAACACCGATCCTTTCTCTACTCAAATTTCGAATTCAAAGATGACAGTCTCTGGTTCATCTGGCTTAGACCAAACGTTGGATTATAAGGCTACCGTTGCTTTGCCAAACGATAAAATGCCTAACATTCCATTGTCATTCGATGTGCTGATCGGCGGAACATTCACTTCGCCAAATATCTCGGTTAGCGTAAAGAATACAGTCAATGCTGTTACCGACATGGTGAAAGACGAAGTGAAAAAAGTAATAGACAACGCAGCTCAAAAAGCCTTGGAAACTGCTAAAGCCGCGCAACAAAAAATGATGGCAGAAGCTCAAAAACAAGCTGAAGCTATCCGTTCCAATGCCGCGTCAATGGGTGCAAAATTAGTAGAAGAGGCTGAAAAACAATCCAAATCAATGGTTTCCGGAGCGAAAAATCCAATAGAGAAAGCTGCAAAACAAAAAGCCGGCGACGTATTAGTAAAAGAGGCAAAAAGCAAAGCAAGCAAACTGAATGCCGAAGCCGACACACAAGCAAACAATTTGATTTCGTCTACGCAACGGGAAAGCGACAAAATAGTTAAGGAAGCTGAAGAGAAAATAAAGTAAACAGAAGTCGCGAGAGTACAAAAGCACGAAGGTAAAGAAACTTTCGTGCTTTTTTTATATACTAATGCGGATAGGAGTTAATGTAGACTTGTATGCCGGATAACCTTGTAAAAACTATGTCCGTTTACACCAGTTATGCATATTAAACATCTTTGGCGTAGAGGTGATATGATGTTGCTGTATTTTTTCAACTCCTGATTTGCATTACTGATTTAGTTTGGCCAACTCCTCCGACAAGATTTCCCATTCATACATCTTCTCTTCGAGTTCCTTTTTTTTCTTTTTATATTCGTTGAATAATTTTTCGTCTGTAGCACGGTCGGGATTTTCAAACTCTTTTTCTATTTCAGCAAGCCGGGTTTCGAGTTGTTGAATGGCATTTTCAGCCTCTTCTACATTTTTTTCAGCTTTCTTTATTTTTTTTGCTACCTCTTTTCTTGCTTCATAAGAAAGTTTATTGTTGGAGGTTGGGTTTTCGTTTACGGTATTGTTTTCTGCCTTTTTACTGTGTATTGATGTGTCTAATTCACGGAGCGTTTCCATTTTTTTAGCTTGCAGAAAATCGTAAATTCCGCCAATGTGCTCTATCACTTTATGGTTCGCAAATTCGTATGTCTTTTCCACCAGTCCGTCCAAAAATTCGCGATCGTGCGAGACCACCACTACCGTTCCATTAAACGCTTTAATAGCTTCTTTCAAGACATCCTTTGAGCGAAGGTCTAAATGGTTGGTCGGCTCGTCAAGCACAAGGAAATTGACCGGTTCTAATAACAGCCGTATCATTGCCAAGCGTGTTCTTTCTCCACCCGAAAGTACCTTCACCTTTTTGTCCGAAGCCTCGCCGCCAAACATAAATGCACCGAGAATATCACGTATTTTAGTACGAATATCGCCTGTCGCCACGTGGTCGATTGTTTCAAAAACCGTTTTGTTTTCATCTAACAAAGAGGCCTGATTTTGAGCAAAATAGCCAATTTTTACCAAATGTCCCAATTTCAGTTTACCGGAATATTCCACCTGTTCCATAATACATTTTATGAGTGTGGATTTTCCTTCGCCGTTTTTTCCGACAAAAGCCACCTTTTCTCCCCGGTTTATTACCAGGCTGATGTCGTTCAAAATAACGTTATCTCCATACTTTTTGGTCAAATGCTCAATATCTACCGTAACTGTACCGGAATGAGGGGCTGGGGGAAATTTCAAGTGTAATGAAGAATTATCTTCCTCATCCACCTCAATCCGGTCTATCTTATCCAGCTGCTTGATACGCGACTGTACCTGAACGGCTTTGGTCGCCTTGTAGCGAAAACGTTCAATAAAATCTTCCGTATCCTGTATCTGTTTTTGCTGGTTTTCAAAAGCGCGCAATTGTTGTTCTCTTCGCTCTTTTCTCAATTCAAGATATTGCGAGTAAGAAACTTTGTAGTCATAAATTTTTCCCAATGAAATCTCAATAGTACGGTTGGTTACGGCATCAATAAATGCACGGTCGTGCGAAACGAGAATCACCGCATTTCCGTGCGAAATCAAGAAATTTTCCAACCACTGGATCGATTCAATGTCCAGGTGATTGGTTGGCTCGTCAAGTAAAAGCACGTCTGGACGTTGCAGCAGGATTTTCGCCAATTCGATGCGCATGCGCCAGCCACCGCTAAATTCGCTTGTTTGAACCTAACAACGTTTTTTCAATATCGCCTTTAAAATTATTCACACCGAGCATATCCAACTGCTCGTTTGCATACGTTAGCTTGTCAATTAATATATGGTAACTTTCTGATTCATAATCTGTTCGTTCCGAAAGTTCATTTGTCATCTGCGTGATTTGATCCTGTAACGAAAAAATATGAGCAAAGGCTTTTTCTGCCTCCTGAATCACCGTTGAGCCATCGCTATGAATCATGTGTTGAGGAAGGTAGCCTACTGTGATCTCTTTCGGGAAAGCAATATTTCCCCGTGTCGGACTTTGCAATCCGGCAAAAATCTTCAACATCGTAGATTTACCTGCACCGTTTTTTCCCACCAAGGCAATTTTATCGCGCTGGTTGAGTACAAAAGAGATGTCATTAAAAAGCGTAAATCCTCCAAATTCGACAGTAAGTTTATCTACAGAAATCATTGTGGTATGACGATTAAATTTGTTTTTTTCGTTTTTCAATTAAAGGTTCAAAGATAGTTGATTTCTTTGGAAATCTAAAAAATTATTTAAATGCCATGTGAATCATTTGGCGGCTTTGGGGCTCAAATTATTTCCCACAAAGACACAAAGAACACAAAGTTTATTCAGATCTTTGTGTTCTTTGTGTCTTTGTGGGAAACATTTGTTGCGGGAAATATTTATAACCTATTTATTCTCTGTTTCCTAATAAATATGTTTTCATAAAAATCTCACCACACCACGATTTTTCTCAAGACAACATCTCCTCCTTCATCTATTTTCACCACATAAATTCCCGGAGGAGTATTTTGTAATGAAAACTCAATTTCTCCGGAATAGGAACCGCCCCATATTTTGCTGCCGGCCATATTGATTAACTCTACTTTTGCATTTTTCCCGATTCCGGTTATAAAAAGTTTCCGTTCCTTTTGCAGGCAGGAAACCGAAAAATCCGTTCCCTTTTTATTGTCTTTCAAAAAAGTCGGTTCCTGTCTGTGTCGGTCGTTCCACTGGGCTTCATATAAAGATTCCGGTTCCAGTTTGCCCGGATTATTAAATCCTTCTACGTAGCCAAGCGGTTCCGGCTTAAAGCACCAGTTATCGCGAATTTCCCCGCCTCTGAATCCGATGGCGTAATTCTGAGCCGTTGGCGGTTTTTGGAGTAAAATAGCCTTATCACCCGGTATTTGGCTGTTCCATATAAAACAGTGAGCCGCCGACCAGCCGTGGTCATTCCCGAAATTACCCCTGTTTCCTAATCCCATTAAAAGATAGCGGGATGTATTTTTCATATCGAGGCAGTCGAAAAGCATTCCGCTTGTCCAGTAACGATGGGCTTCCGATGTCTCTATGGCGCCTTCGGATACGCATCTTAAGAAGACGCAGCCCGAAGTAGTGGAAACACCATCGGAAATAAAATCGTGCCTGCTTCCGCGCGAATAGCAATTTTTGAAAAGTATCAGCTGGGATGCGGCATACGTGTTGAATCCATACCTGTAACCTCCCGAATTGGTGCCAACCGGATCCATTGCCTTGCAGTTTTCAATGGTAGTACGGTTGGTGGCTTCCGTTCTGAAAGCGGAAAGGGAATGGTGCAACACTGTACAGCCGGTTATCCAGCCATTATCCACCCCTTTGGTGTGAAATCCGTAAGGAGCGTGGTCATTATCGGTAGCGCTGCCATTGGTCGCAATATCAACCCGGATATTTTCAACACCCACTTCCGAAACAAAATCAGCCAAAGCTGAATATTTGTGCATGGAGCATTGTGTCAGGCTTTTATCCAGCGTATAGAAAAACGGGGCATCCACCGTAACCGTATTTCCGTCAATAGCGGTGATGATGCGGTTATACATGATATGGTTCGGCAATCCGGTCCCGGCAGGCTTGGTCAATGGCCAGGGAGCATTTGGTCCGGGCTGTTCAACCCCGTTTACCAGTTCCCGGCTTACACCTCCTCCGTCAATTGCATCCAGCCAGGCTTGCGAAACCGGATGAAAAATAATTACCCTGTCGCCCACGTTATAGCTTGCCGTGCTGGTAACATCAAAGGAATAATCGCCTACATTTATCTGTGGAGTCATAATGTTAACGGAAGAACTGGTGCCGTAATACCAGTAATTAGGACCGTTAATACCGGAATTTCCGATAAGCACCACATCCCTGTTGGCGGGGCTGTTCCCGGTAGCGTAGAGGATGGTATTTGAATTCTCGTCTTCCCCGTCGCCCGCGCCGCGCAGCACTACTCCGCTGCTGTTCAAATTAACAGTCCCCTGTATTTCATATTTCCCGGCGGTAAGTAGGACGGCTCCTTTATGCCCGTTTGCGTCAGCTGCCATAGCGGCAACTTCGTTGATAGCTGCCTGAATATGAGCCGTATTATCTCCCGGAACAGGGGAAATCTTTTTTTTTACCGGAATTACGGGTATTTCCGAATCTCCTCCCCGGTATCCGGCATGGCTGAAATTGGGAATTACAAAGCCATCGTCATCCGGATAATAGGTTAAGCGACCTTCCGAATCTATTTCCAACAGTCTTGATTGCCAGGTTTGAGCAAATAATGAGGAACAAATCATCCCTAAGAACAATAATAATAAACGTGTTTTCATAATAAATTGAATTTAGTTATGCTGAGTGAAAAACAAATATACAAAAAATGTAAATAAGTTTGCCTGTGAAATATAATTGTAAGCTCTTATACCAAAATGAAACATAATTTACTTTAAATTAATGATGTATTTCACTGTAAATAAATATTTAGAAATTATTATTTAGCATGAATTGTGACTTTTTTGATATTAAAAGCTTTTGAGTTAACTATGCGCATCAGGAGTTGAAGAGTGCGGACTTGTATCCGGATAACCTCGTGCAAACGAAGTGCAGCCCGAGGTAGTTCGCAATAGAGCCAGTCTCTACTCTTCCAACCAACCCCGTAGCGGGTTGAACTCCTACGGAGTTCGTTCGGTAAAATAGCCGTTCCTCATACTCCGACCCCGAACTGCGCTTTGCTTGTAAGGGGTTATCCACATTAAACGCCTTCGGCGTAAGGGTGATATGCCTTTTGTCGCATTTTTTTCAACCCTTGATTCGCATAATTAATTCAAACCGCTTCTTAAATAACTCAAATTTCCTTAAATAATAAAACATATTTCTCCAAAATGGTAACGCAGGTTTAATTTGTAATGCCGGGTTTGCAAAATCAATATTTTGTACTATTTTTGTATTCACAGCGGACGTATTTTTTTGTACGGTGTTTTTGCCCACTAAATAAATAAGGAGTTGGAAGCTTTTTTCAGGACACATAAATACTTGGTTGAACACACGAATGCACCTGTTCATCGCACATTAACGGATGAGATTGATTGGAATCAACGGCTGATTGGTATCAAGGGTAGTCGCGGAGTGGGAAAAACTACCTTTTTACTGGATTATGCCAAAAGAAATTTCGGAACAGACCGTTCGTGTCTGTATATAAATCTGAATAATTTTTATTTTACGGAGCGTTCTTTGATTGATTTTGCAGAAGAGTTTTGCAAAAACGGCGGGAAAACGCTTTTGATAGATCAAATTTTTAAATATCCGGACTGGAGCAAGGAGCTGCGCTATTGTTACGACCATTTTCCGGAGTTGAAAATTGTGTTTACTGGTTCTTCCGTAATGCGTTTGAAGGAGGAAAATCCTGATTTGAAAGGATGTGTAGCTTCGTATATATTGAGAGGTTTTTCGTTTCGTGAATTCGTCAATTTGAAAGCGGGAACCAGCTTTTCTCCTGTTTTACTGGAAGATATTATAGCTAATCATGAAAATATTGCGGCAGAAATTACGGCTCAAATAAATCCTTTTGACTATTTCCAGGATTACTTGCATCACGGCTATTATCCTTTCTTTTTGGAGGAAAGAAATTACTCGGAAAATTTGCTGAAAACAATAAACATGACGTTGGAAATTGATATTTTGCTGTTGAAGCAGATTGAGTTGCGTTATTTGTCGAAAATCCGCAAATTGCTCTACCTGTTGGCAAGCAATGCGCCTGATGCTCCGAATGTGAGCCAGTTGAGTATTGATATTCAAAGGATGCCCGGTTGCTGAATATACTTTATCCGCAAAACGAAAACTTTCCGAAAAAGCCGGATAAAGTTTACCTGCAAAATACCAACCTAATGTATGCTTTTTTGCCGGTAAACGTGGATGAGCAGGTATTGCGCGAAACTTTCTTTTATAACACTATCATTCGTGACCATAAGGTAAATGAAGGAGCAAAAAATACCCATTTCTTAGTTGACGAGCAGTTTAATTTCCGGATTCAAAACAGCGGGGATAAAGTGAAATCCAACACCGGTTATTATTATGCGGTTGATATGATAGAGCGGGGGAGTGGGAGGGAGATTCCGTTGTGGTTGTTTGGCTTTTTGTATTGAAGGGTCTTGAATTTTTTAAGATTAAAATGTTGTAAATCAATTTGAATGATAAAAAACTAATGAAATTCGAGTAGTAAGTAATACCAATACAATCTTGGAACAACTTGATCTTTCAATATCCGGACATAGAAACGATAGATACCGGCCTGCCGCAGTGGGAAAAAGATTTTGTTGATAAGCGTTTAGGTATGGCCCAACAGCATCCGGAACGTTTAAAATCTATTGAAATGCTTTTTGAAACCCATGACGACTTCAGCAATATATCTTAAGAGAGGTTTAAAAACGAATTTATTACAAACAAAATAAGACATGAAATTAGAATCAACGTGGAAGATGCGGATAATATGGATTACCATGTTTTTAATAGCATTCATACCTAATTTTTTTCTGTTTTTTTATGAAGAAATCAATCTCAAAAGTATTCTGTATCTACTTTTAAATGCTTCTTTGGGCCTCTTTCCGGCACTGTTTCTCCGGTCGAAGGTCTATTTTGGTATTTATTTTATATTTGTACTGTTGGCTCCGGTAGAAATCGGACACATCATCATCAACCAAACTCCTTTGACTTCCGGTTTTCTATTGACACTTTCGGATACAAACCTGAATGAAATCTGGAATTATTTATCAAGCCTGAAAATGATGATTGCGGCAACTGTTCTTTTTTGGGGATTGTATATCTATTTGTGGGTTAAAATTCCTAACGATTACCTCTTGATTGGAAAAAAAAGAAAAATAGGGTACTGTTTTTATTTGCTGCTTTTTATAGGTATCTCTGCATTGGGGTTAGTCTCCTTTATTCGCCAGCCGGGAGAAAAAAATGCTTATGGAATGTTCAGCTCTATTACTTATAGTTTTAGGGTAAAGCTTTACAATACGTATCCATATAGTCTTGGAATGAAAACGTACTATGCTGTTTCCGAAAAAAGGGAATTGATAGCCCGGTATAAAAAAATAGAAAACTTTGAATTCAATACCATAAAAAAAGAGGATGATGAGTGTGAACTCTACATTTTCGTGATGGGAGAATCGGCTCGTTATGCCAATTTCGGCGTAAACGGTTACAGCCGTAATACTACTCCTTTTTTGGACAGCTTGAACAGAGCGGGAAAATTGCTGGTATTTTCCAATGTCTATGCTTCGGCAAACCTGACAAACAACGTGCATCCTATTATCCTGACAAGGGCTACTGTTCCGGATAGAAACCGGTCGAACGAAGAAAAATCTATTATAAGTCTTTGTAAGACAGCCGGATTTAAAACTTACCTGTTGTCTAATCAGGGAGAAAACGAAATGTTTCTAAGACAAATAGCGTTGGAGGCTGATTATAACTATATCAGTAATAATGATTTTAAATTTGATGGAAAGTATGACGGTTTGTTACTGCCGCAAATAGATTCTATTTTGAATATAAAGGATAAGAAAAAATGTCTTTTTCTGTTTACAATAGGTAGCCATTATAAATATAATTTTAGGTATCCTGCTCAATTTGAACAATTTAAGCCAACAGTAGCCAAGTCTTATTTCAATTATGAAATTGTGGAAAAAAACAAGGATTTATTTATCAATGCTTACGACAATTCGGTGTTGTATACTGACTATTTTCTGCATGAAATTATACAGAAGGCGGAACAAAGAGATTGTAAATCAGCCGTTTTCTATATTTCAGACCACGGAGAAAATATTTTTGATTCTCCCGGAGTAAATCTCGGACACGGAACTTTGGTTCCTACCGGGCAGGAATTGCATGTTCCAATGTTTATTTGGCTTTCTGACAGTTATTTACAGAAGAATGATCCGGTTTTTTCAAGTTTAAAAAACAATACGGACAAAAAGATTAATTCGGCTAATGTATTCCCTGCTTTTGCAAATATTGCAGGAATTGAATATGATTTGTATCAAAAAGAAAGGGATTTCTCGGCAAAAACATTTGTTCCCGATTCTGTTCATTGGGTGTTGAATCCGAATTTGGAGGTGATACATTTTGAACCATGATTTTCATAAGATTTACAAGATTGCCAAGAGAATGATTGGTCATTTTCTTTTCTTGGTAATTCTTGTAAATCTTATGAAAATCATGGTTCAAGACAAGATAAAAACCCTTGTTCCTTCAAAAAGCCAAGAAAAGACTCCGAGAAAAATTCATTATCCGCTTTTTTGTAACGAACATCGGTAAATACTTGTGCCAATGTCTCTTTGTTGTTTTCTATAATGAATTTTTTATTTTCCGGAAGGTTTTCTTTTTGAAGATATAAGTTGTTGATAGCTTCGTTAGAGTAATCCTCGTAAGTTTCCCAGTGTATAAGTCCTTTTGCCGGAAGCCGGTCTGTTTGTGCCGGATTTTCGTCCGGATATCCAAGTGTAATGGTGGCAATAGGGACTACAAATTTAGGCAGGTTCAGTATTTCAGCTATTTTTTTTGCATTATAAGTAACCGTTCCAAGATAGCATATTCCTAATCCTTTGCTTTCGGCAGCGATGCAGAATGTCTGTGCAACCAGCAACGCATCAATCGCAGCAGTTGTGAATGAAAGAAAGTTATCGTATCCGGGTTGCGCATTTCGCTGTTCACACCATTTATTAAACCGGTTAAAGTCGGCACAAAATGTCAGGGAAACAGGTGCATTTTTGAACGTTGGCTGGTTGAAGTGGGCAGGAGCGAGACGTTCTTTTTGCTGCTCGTCTTTGGTTACTACCACGCTGTATAGCTGCATGTTTCCAGTGGTAGAGGCTCTGAAAGCGGCTTCTAATAATTCCGCGATGAGTGTATCATCAACCTCTTTTTGTTGGTATTTCCGAATGGTTTTCCGGTTATTTAAAAAATTTAACATGGTCTGCTTTATAAACTTATTTTGCATTAAAATTCCTCAATCCGGTTTCCAGGAAGCTCGCAAATTCCCTTGCATTTTCAGAGAAAGGAAAAGGTTTATTCAATAAATTCCCCGCATTATCAAGCAATACATAATAAGGTTGAGCGTTAGCTCCGAATTTTGAACGTTGCAGGTAACTCCACTTGTCGCCGATGGTGGTTATTTTTTTCTGTTTTCCGTTTTCGGTTACGAAAAAAGGCTCTTTAAGAGGTCTTTTATCATCAACAAAGAGCGAGACCAATACATATTTCTCGATCAGTAAACGGCTTACTTCCTCGTCACTCCATACCGATGCTTCCATTTTACGGCAATTGACACAGCCAAAACCGGTAAAATCGACTACGACCGGCTTGTTGTTTTTTGCTGCGTATGCCATTGCTTCATCATAGTCGTCAAATCTGGCTTCTACGTGGTTGGTGTGTAAATTAAAATCTTGCGTAAAAACAGGCGGTGCAAAGGCACTAACTGATTTTAATGGTGCACCAAACAATCCGGGAAACAGATAAATGGCGAAGGCAAATGTGCCAATTGCCATAAAAATCCGCGGAACACTGATTGTTTCCACTTTATCGTCGCCGTTGAACCGGATTTTTCCCAGGAAATAAAGCCCCAGTAAGAAGAAAATAACAATCCAAAGCACAAGGAAAACTTCTCTGTCTAAAATACGCCATCCATAAGCCAAATCGGCAATAGAAAGGAATTTCAACGCAAAAGCCAATTCTAAAAATCCGAGGACAATTTTCACCGAATTAAGCCATCCGCCTGAACGCGGAAGATTGCGTAACCAGCTTGGGAAGAATGCAAAAATCGTAAAAGGACCCGCTAACGCAACGGCAAATCCTAACATTCCTATCGCAGGATTCATTATGCTCCCTCCCGAAACGTGTACCAGCATTGTTCCAATTAGCGGACCGGTACAGGAAAAAGAAACAATCGCTAACGTTGCTGCCATGAGTAAGATACTAAACAGTCCGGAGGCTTTGTCGGCCTTGTTTTCCAACTTTGAACTCCATGTGGCGGGCAATGCAATATCAAATCCGCCGAAGAAAGAAATGGCAAACAGTACTAATAGTAAGAATATCAATATATTGAATACTGCATTTGTAGAAAGAGCATTTAATGCGCTTGCTCCGAATATGGCGGTGATTATCAAACCGATTCCAACATAAATGACGATAATGGAAAGCCCGTAAACTAATACCGATTTTTTACCTTTTTTCGGGTTGTTGCCTCGTTTAAGGAAAAAACTGATAGTCATCGGGATAATGGGCCAAATACAGGGGGTAACAATCGCAATCAATCCGTAAAATAACCCTCTCAGAAATATAATCCAAAAAGGGACATTTTCGCTATGCGAATCATTGTGTACCTCACCGGTAACCGGCTGCCAAAAGTCGACATCTTCGTTGACCGTTGGTGTTGTCAACGGATTCAATGAAATAAGAGCTGTATTTTCTTCGCCGGTAACAGCCTGGGGAGCTGAACTTCCAAATGAAAAACTTTCTTTCGCCGGAGGAAGGCAAAACCATATATTCTACATGCCCTTTTATCGAATAACTTTTCTTGTCTTTGATTTTGAATTTCTGAGTGAAAAGAGCTTCATTTTCATGCCAATTTACCTCCATTCCAAATACCGGTTCATACTTTTTTATCGACTTGGAATGACTGACCGGCAGACCGGCGACTTCCGCATTTTCCTTTTCAAAAACGAAATTAGTAGACACCGGTCCATCTTCGGGTAGGTTCATTCCGTAAACATGCCACCCTTTTTCTATGACAGCCCGGAAAGCAACGGTTATCTCATCGTTTTTGTCGATTTCAGATGCGGTAATTTCCCACTTAACCGGTTCGTGTATTTGCGCACACAATGAAGTGGAAGCAAATAAGAGGAGGAAAAATAATACTAAGTTTTTTTTCATTTTCGCAGGGTGTTTGAGTTGCACGCAAGCGCGAAGAAACGAATTTTTGGCTGATATTCCGTCCCTTTACGCTTTCGCGCTATTAAAATGAATGATCCACACAAGCGCGGCTGTCAAGAACTTCTCTAATAATTTTACTCACCGCCAGGTGGTTCGGATGAATAGCGTAACTCTCCAAGTCTTCCATTGAATTATGGGTGGTAGTAAGTACTATGTCATACTGTTCTTTTGGATTTTCGTTGACTCCGACTTCAATACTTTGCAGCTCTTTGATAATTGTTTTCAGGTTCAATAAAGCCAGCTTGATTTGGTTGATTTTTCTTGATTTTTCTTCTTCCGAAGAGAATGCTTTTAATTTGAAAAGTACCGTATGCTTTACCATTGTTTTTTGAATTATGAATACTTTCGCAAATATACGATATTTTAAAAAAAAACGGTATTTAATATAACTTAAAAATAGAACTAAAATAATTCCAGCTGCTGCCAGCCTACTTGCTTTTTCTCCTCTTTTTTCCCCTGGAAAATGTCCATATTGCCGAACTGCTTATCGGTAATACATAAGATGCCGACGTAGCCCCGTTCGGGAAGACTGTTTTTGACGCGCTTGATATGCACTTCTGCATTTTCCATACTCGGACAGTGGCGCAGGTAGATAGAAAACTGAAACATGGTAAAACCATCGTTTATCAGCTTCTTGCGAAAGTCGGAAGCGGTTTTCCTATCCTTTTTCGTATCGGTAGGCAAGTCGAAAAATAC
>QMCE01003504.1_pt1 | contig 17089 bp, 13 predicted proteins | sample 1821851 | NCBI WGS metagenome assembly QMCE01 (sample SAMN09453174, study PRJNA476694) | Termite gut metagenome, whole genome shotgun sequencing project. | isolation source: worker | host: Odontotermes sp. | place: South Africa:Pretoria | collected 2016-01-28
TGCCCGATTCCGCCGCTTTCTCTTGCATCTATTTTACCATTTTCGAGCGCTTTTGAGTGGCTTGCTATGTTTTTTTATCTGTTCAGGAGGCATTACATTAATCACTTTTATGCTACCTATGCATCCATTTCAACTGCAATTTTACTGTATGCATCGCACACCGCAGTCACAATGGTTTCCACTTCGCCTTCAACATTGTCTTTGCCATATGAAATCCGTATTGCTGACTGTGCCTGTTGTTCAGTCTGCCCAAGTGCAAGCAGGACATGTGAAGGTACATCTTTGCCCGACGTGCAAGCCGAACTTGTAGATACGCAAACACCTTTAAGATCAAGCAAGTGCATAAGCGATTCTCCCGAAACCTTGTTAAAACCAAGATTGACTATGCCAGGCAGACAGTAATCTCTATCGCCATTTACCTCCACCGAGGGAATTCTTTCTTTTATGCCATTGACGGTTGATTTAACCATTGCACAGAGACGTTTAGAGTCCACAGACATTACGCTAGCACTTTCTTCAATGGCATAGCCTGCGGATACAATTCCAGCGACGTTCTCGGTTCCGGCACGAAATCCTCGTTCCTGTTCGCCACCGAAAATCAGGGGCGGCAATTCCAGTCCGGATCGCTTATACAAAATCCCTGTGCCTTTCGCCCCATTGAATTTATGTGCAGAAGCGGTCAAGAAATCCACATTCAAATCCACAACATTGACAGGGATATGCCCAACGGCTTGGACAGCGTCTGTGTGAAACAGAATCCCCCTGCCTTTAAGCATTCGCCCAATCTCCGCTATCGGCTGAACTGTACCGATTTCATTGTTAGCAAGCATTAGGGTTACCAATTTTGTAAACGGCTTGATTGCCGCTTCAACATCCGCAACAGAAATCCGCCCTGACGCATCGACGGGAAGATATGTGACTGTTATACCATTCTCCTCAAGCATACGGCACGCATTCAACACGGAGTGGTGTTCAATTGACGAGGTGATAATGTGCTTTGTTGCATTGCCGTAGATTTCATCAATTGAGCGAAGAATCCAACTATTTACCTCTGACCCGCCGGAAGTAAAGGTAATCTCTGTCGGCTGTGCGCCGATTGCCTCTGCGACTTGTTTTCGCGCCTGCTCAATGGCTCTCTTCGATTTTACTCCAAGCGAATATTGACTGGATGCATTTCCGTATTGCTCACGCAAAAACGGAAGCATCTTCTCAAAGACACTATCGGATATTTGGGTTGTTGCTGCGTTATCTGCATAAATCACGGCTTCATCTCCTAAAGGAACAGTGTGCAACCTTGGTCTTTAAACTCGCTAATCTTTGCATAAAGGTCTTCCACAGGGACATCAAGATGGCCTGCAAGGCAGTCAAAACAAAAATAACGCGAAAGGTTTTTGTCCAATAACTTTTTGTTAAGTCCAACGGCGGTTTTATCAAGTTTACTTTCACATAAACAACATTGATTAGCCTTTCCCACTATAAATCCCACCTCACTGTGTATGTCGAGAAGCCGAGGTTTCCATCTGGGAACATTCCTGGATTAACGAATCTCATTTGCTTCAAGACTGTTTCCTGCATACTCTTGGCGGGAGTCAAACAATACTTGTCAAACTCCTGTTTGAATTTAGGAGTACGGATAAGAGTGCTGTCGCCGTGCGGAAAAAACAGCTTCAAGTATGCAGTACAAAGCCGAAAGACAGCCTCTTTTTCGCGTCCTGATGTATCACCAGTAACGGATTTGACATCAACAAGTTCTTCAACCATTCCACGATACTTCATCGTCTCCGGTGTACTGCGCAACAGATGCATAATCTCTGTGTAATATTCCGAGTTCAACGCCCAATCATTGATGAACATTTGCGGGGAAAGCGCAGGGACAAACTGTCCAGGGACAAAGCCATGTATTCTTTGCAGCAAAGCACTGTCACGGAAAATGGGGTTTATGTCACCGACCATATCTTTGTCGCTATCCATATTTTCATGGGCAATATTGCCAAGGAAAACGATACCTGCTTCGCCGTCAATACGGGTGCCGCCTACGGTTACATAGCCATCCTCCATATATCCCTTAAGTATGCCGGCCATTTCTTTATCGTTGGCAAATTCAATGGACTTAATCTCGTCAATGGCAATGAAATCATTGCAGGTTACAAGTCCTTTGGCTCTCGCTCCAGGACGGCGGTCTATGAATAGCATGGTACGGCTTACCTGACCACCGGTGAGCAGCCAACCGTATTTGCTAATTTTGCCGAACATATACGATTTGCCTGTTTGCTGCGGGGCAAGTTCAATAAGATTGATGCGTGGCTGAATAAATGGCAAAAGGCGAGTCAGCATCGTGTGCTTCGCTTTCCAAATGTCGCGCTCTATCCAGCCCCTGCGGGCAAAGCCGTCAGGATTATAGTCAATTGCACCGAGTAGAATGTCCATCCATTCTTCTACTTCAAAATAAGTTCTCGCCTCGCGAAAGTCATCGAGACTCACCTTGTATGGGCAGAAATTCTTGAAATCAAGCAGTGTGAAGCGACCGTTTTTCTTGTTGCTTTCCGGCGGCATATAGCCAAGCTTGACCAGCCCCCACCCTCCAGCTTCGCCGATAAGTTCGTCCTTGATTCTGCTCCACACATAATCCTCAATGATGGTTTGGGAGTGCGCGAATCCAAGCGAGGGTATCTCGAAACTGTAATAGTTCGATTTAGAATTAAAGGATACATTGACCTTTGCGAGAAACGGGCGGGTTTCGCCCATTGTCCTTGCCTCGTCTTCCAACCGTTCCTTTTCGCTGCGCGGCGGGATAATGGTCGCAACGTAATCGCTAAGTGCGTCAATGTCGTCTACAGCCCCATTAACACCCGTCCTGCGCTTTAATATCCAGTCGCGCAAGAACGCCTCTATCTTAGCCGCCTTGAACATCGACATTACGGAGGGGTCTTTAAAAACCGTGGTCGAGGGGAAATATTCCCTCAGTTTATTGACATCATACATCTATTTCGCTCTCCTTAAATAAGGTCTTCGAATTCATCGACCACATCGGCGGTAGTCTTTTTGCGGAGTTGTTTCGGAACTTCTGCTACTGCGTTTTTCGTAAACACTATGACAGGAACAAGCATCTCTTCCGGTGTTGCACCGCCGTGCAACTCATAGAGTTTACCGCCCATTTTGGGTAGCCGATTATATCCTCGCACAATCCAGTACGTTTTTTCCGTTTCAGGAAAATACGCTTGTTCCAGTTCTGGTGGACGTGGAACACCTTGAGGTGCGAGCGAATACCGCCAATTGTCAGGCTGCCCTTCCCATGGCAGGGTTGTGCCTTTATCTTCGTTGTGGGCAATCACAGCAAGACGCGATGCTCCGTGGTCGGCTGTCACAACAACACGAGCAAAGCGGATAAGCCCATCGGCGATACGATTCATAATCTCGGTTTCAAATACTCGCAAAGTTTCCACAAAATTACGTTCAGGCAAGCACATTTCGCGCTTTGACGCTCCGTTATGGACAATATTGTCAATACTCTTTATTTCAGGCAGTACCCGTACTGCGTCCCATTTTATAGGATTGAATACAGTTTCCGTTGGCAGTTTAGCAGTTACTACAGCCCATGACTCTATATTCATGCCACGGCGTTTTGCCATAGCAAGCAGTAGTGGCATATATTCCGCACCCATTGCGTCCACTACAAGCAACGCGGTATCAGATTGCGTTTGTAACTCTGCAATAACCGCATCACGGGAGGAATATGTCTTGGGTATAGCAAAGTTGTAAGCGCGTTTTACGAAATTGTCAGTAATGCTGCCTGAAACCTTAAGTCTGCGGTACTCCTCAAAATAGGCTGTCGTTGCTTTATCCTCGTATTCGAAAGCGGATGAAAAATAGTCGGTGAGGGTTGAGAAGAACTCCACATACTCTTTTGGGAGACCATGTGACAAATCTTCCAGAGCAGCACGACGTACTATTTCAACGCGCTCGGCGGTTGTGCCACAGTTAAGGAACGGTAAGGCATCATCATTATCGTTTGTTCGTCCAATAAATTCCACAACAAGGGACTCATACTCTGAGCCAATAGCTTTGAGTGCTTCCGCGCGTTCTACCGAATATGTTTTAGCATTAACGTCCAAGAGGACGTCTATTGTCGAACCCACTATGTACTTCCACAACAAGTTATCACGGGTAACGTCCGCCGATATCACTTTTGCGATATACGAATCGCTCGGAAGCCGCCCGCGCAATAACCAGATATGTGCAAACCATAGGCTGTCCGCAGGGATTTCAAGCAGACGCTTTAGTGCAAAGCGCGTATTGATGTTTTCAATACCGAACAGATTTTCTAAATAATTCTCTGCGTTTTGCCCGTTTTCAGCTGATTGTGAAAGCAGAAGCTCCAAGGTAGTGTCGTCCAAATTGGCATCTAATCCGTAATGCTGTGCTGCCACGTCACGTGTATTAACAATAAACGAGACCGTATTGCCGATACCGGCTTGTTTCTCGCTTAAACCGGCTAATGTGAGCGTATAGTTGCCGGACGGCTCATATAGACCCATTTTTCTAAGCAGTTGTTTGTAGCCGGCGATGCTGCCGGATTTCACCCATTTATCCGAATACACTTGTATACTTATTGGTTCGAGAGTGTCTTCGTTTCCTTCAACAAGAACAACGCTGCGAGCCTCTTCATACCGAGGCGCAAAATTAGGGTTGCTGTGAACAGACAGCAAATAATCTACGTTTAGTACATTGGCGTCAAGTCTGCTGCGCAGTTCAGACAAAAAAGCAGTTACACCCTCGTTATCGAGCAACGCCAAATAAGCGTCAAGCCCCGCCACCAAGGCGCGATCGTTTAATGCTTGTATTTTGGCGTCGATAGCACTCATCAGCACATTTGGCATAGGCAAATGTGTGTCATCGTCCGAAAGACAGTCCGACACCTTGATAATGTTTGCCCCATTTTTATGATGGTTCATCAACTGAGCTGCCGTTGCGTTATTGGGATAAACTATAACGCGTGGCGCATTCGGATTGCTGAAAACTGTAGCAAAATACCTGTTGAGTGTATATGCCATCGTCAACCCTCCCAAAACAGCAATCCCAATTCAGGGTTTTCATCAGCAAGCAACAGAAGCTTCTCCTTAAGGTCTTCTGCCTTTTTGTCTCGTATTTTCTCCTTTATCTGCGGTGCTATTGTTCCTTTGTACTGGTTTTTTATAAACTCCGAGATATCCGGGCGGAGCGGCCAGTTATTCGGCTGATGGCCGTGCTTACTACGCAAAAATTCAAGAAGTGATGCAAGGCCGATCTCAAATTTTTCATACTGTGCGGGTATCACATCGGTCATCAATGCTTTTTGGCAATCGGCTATGCTTGCAGCTTTTACTTCTGTCAAAAGCTCAAGCGTCTCCACAAGTTTGGTCGCAGCAAATGTATCAGGATGTTCAATGGCTCTCAGTAAATCGGCGGTAGCGGGATGATTGGCGAAAATATACCTTGCGGGCATCCCATTGTTCATTGCCCATTCAGCGGGTGCAGTTGTTTTGGAAATGCGTGTCCATTCGCCTTTAATTTTGAAGACAACGGACTTCTTTGCGAACTCCTCTATCTTCACTCGAATGCTTGTGAAGAAGGTGTTTTCGTCCAAGCCAAACCCACCAGTCATTTCGCTAAGTATGTCGCGAAGGTCGGAATCCTCAAGAGTCACGTCGGTTAGCCTCGATTTAAGAATCACCAACGATTCTGTCTTTGTGTGGTCAAAGAACAGGCGTTTAATAAACGCGGAATTCTTCTGTAATGCGAGTTTGATATCTTGCGCCGTACCGGTTGATTGCAGAGCGGACAGGAAATTCGCCAGTGTCGGATAAAATGCCTCAATAAGAGGCTTTGGAAGATGGTTCGTATCGGTGACTGCGTGTTTGAGTGCGTCAAAAACGCTCTTATACGGGACAAAATCAACATAACCGCAAAGTGGTTTAGCAAGTGATATAATTTCATACTCGCACAGCATATCGTCGATTTCACGGCTTATATCAGCTTGTCTCCATAGCCAGCCAGCTGTTTCCTGGCACCGGTCAAGAATAGCACGACAGTAGCCATGTGAGACGTCACCTATAGACTTTGCCAGTGTCGCGAGAGCCAGATTTTCTTTATCAACATAAATTTCAAAAGCACGTACGAAGTTTTCTGTCTTGATATAGTCGGCGATTGCGTCCACTATGCCGGGATCGTTTATGATTATCTCACCCGTTTCCTTGACAGCGTTAACCCGCTCCTCAACCTTGCCCTTACTGCTGGTCGTAAATGCCGTGCAAACATCATTCAGAACCGCCTCAATATCACCCGCTTTCTGGTCATTTACAGCGCGCACATACTCCGGCAGCACCCAAAGTGGAACTCTTGCGGAAATAGCCTCAACCTGTTCTTGAATCTGGCTCAGAACGCTTTCAACAGTTGCATCAGCAATCTGCGTAGCCCCGAAAATTTCCGGCACTTTCTCGATGAACTTCTTTTCTTCCTTGGAGAGGCGGCAAATCAGTTTTTCTTTATTGCCGATTCTATTGCCACCGTCATCTTTGACCACAGCTTCGATGATCTCTTTTAGAGTTTTAATATCTAGCGGTTGGGTCAACTGTCCATTTGTCCATTGGTAATTTTTCCGCAATATGTCGCGCAGACAGAACCCCAAGGCAAATGCGGACAGGGCATTGTAGCGCAGACCATACGGCGCACGTTTGAGTTCGAGGTATACGACACGGATAGATTGCTGGCCGCCTCTGCCTAATGTGTTGGAGAATTTCTTTTCAAACAGAGCGTGAATTGCTCCAAGCGGGTGGTCTGGATTTTGCGCGAACCAATCAGGAGCGTCGGCCACGCCGCTTTTTTTCAACGTATTAACCAATTGTCCGATTGGCCCCGATGTAGCGTTAAATAGCATACCCGCTTCTGCATAGGCTTGGAGGGAGCCGTTTCCGAAGTGTGGGTCTTGGAATCCGAGGTGGTCAACGCTATATTTCAGTTTCTTGCGGACGTAGCCAGTAATCAGCTCTTTAAACTGGTTCCAGTTTGTGTCCGAGGTTTCAACTGAGGCATTCCCATAGCGATGAACACGGATAAGCACATCGTTTTTTTGAAGTTCCTTGAACCAGTCATTTTCAATTCCATCAAGAGCATCGCGAATTTGCTTCTTCGCCGCAGTATCATTCTCTGTCATGTATTGGGCATACTGACGGATGTATTCGCCCCAGAGATTCTTATTGCTGTGGCAGAATGACAGTTTCGGGAACGTAAACATCAAAATACGATGGTCGTTAAGCTGCCGTAAAATATTGTCAATCTTCTGCGGTATTTGCAATTGCTCATCGTGGTCTTTTGCAACGACAAACCACAGGCATACAGAGCCGTCGTCCTTGCTAATCTTCTCCGTATATCTGTCACGGGTAGCCTGATTGATGTTTGTCAAGGTGGTGTGGCTTGCGTCTGAAACACGAATATCAAATCTGCCTGAACTATACTTGCGATAATTCTTGGTATGCTCCTCAAGTTTGGTTTCGACTTTTTCGTGCAAAAGATCGTGAAATTTGTCCCTATATTTCTCGATATCCTCTGGCTTTACAGTCGAAATCGTAAACAGGGATATGTTTCCGTTCGTAACGGAGAAGCAGTGTTTCTTTTCCAGCTCCTCGACAATTCCAACAGGGTCGGCGATTGTGCCGTCGCCCTTAAATGAAAGCGCTATGTTCTCCATAGTCGGCCTTAGCCTGTCGTGACCACCGGGCGCAAGTTTATCAAGCAGGCAAAATAGCAGCACCGCTTTCAAGATGCGAAGTTCCGGCGCGTCTTCCGTTTGATTTTGAAACACACGGTCGTGGGTTTGTTTATAAAACGCTCCAATGCCTGCAATCTCACTGTCAAGCCCCAAATCATAACGGTCAACGAAGTAGTGCCATAAATAGTCCACCGTCAAGAACTGCTTGTTTGCTACTTCCGGTCCCCCGGCACGAATGAAGTCTTGGAACTCTGTGCCGTCCTCGCCGCCTTTAAGATACTCGAAAAAGCTGCGCTGGTTAGACTTTGCCTGCTCCGACAAATGCTTGAGTAGAAAAGCCGCCATCGGATGAATCGGCAAAATGTCATAGAAGCGGTCACGGTCGGGGTCGTCTGTACCGTTAAATTTATTAACGAGCGATGATACGGAATCCCACAGGTCATCCTTTGCGTTCTTCCATTCGGCGGCAAGTTCCGCATCCTTCACATCCACCATTGCATGTTTGGCAAGGCGGAATGCCGTGTCATTCGGCATTTGAAGTTTGCGGAAATAAAAGCGGTCGTTTGCCTTTTTCGCGCTATCAGACCCCTCCGCCAAGTATGCCTTGATTTCCATATGAGTCACAGGCACGAGAAAGAAGCGGTTCACGCCCGGCGACTCTGTAACATCCTCGAAAGTTTTCAACTGCTCCTTATTTGCCTCGATAAACGGGTGGAACTCGTCAAAGAGATAAACAATCCGCTGAAGGTTATTCGCTTGCAAAACCGCCTTAATCCATTTGCGGAACATTAAGTCATTGCGCAAAACAATTTCAACATCATCAAGTAGCTTAGATGACGTGGCAGTGTTGTTCAGCGCATTGACAAGCTGGTCTACAGTCTTGATGCTTGAATCAAGGTAGGCAAGCTGGCTCTGGATAGAGTCACGGGTTTTGAAGAAGTGAGTGCCTTCACGTCTCACACGGTCAATGACCATATCAAGATTAGACATTGCAGGAACAGACAACCCGCGCTCGGTTAGCGCGGCGATGATTCCTTTTTCCAAACGCACCAATAGCCCGTCATCCGCACCGACACCCGAAGCATTAAAATCGTAGACAACAAGCGTTCCCTCGCCGCGTCGGTCAAACAGGGCTTTTTCAAGACTGTCACGATCTGACAGACCATTCGTAGCGTATTCATTAAGCCATTGACGGACACGAGTTTCATCATCCATAAACAGCTTCTGTATGACAAGGGCAGCATTGGATTTGCCGGTGCCGTAGTTGCCGGTTATCCACACCGATTTAGCACCAGAGCCGAGAACGGACAGGAGCGTTTTACAGATTTCCTCGAACTCAGTATGCGGGTAAAAATCGAGCCACCGATCAGGCGTTTTGTCAATTTCCTCGCGGGTCATTACCGGGCAGTAGCCTTCATCAACGGTGATAAAGTCGGAGTAATGTCTCATTCCCTTATTCCCCCAAAGCTAAGTTTACTATGTCCCCAAGCGCGTGTTTCTGCGGATACACCTCTAAGGCGTCATTGCCGTGGGTAAATGTCGTAGAGATATAATCGGGATAACGGGTACGTAAGCCCTCACACTGTTTCTTGAACATATCCGGCGCAATACCGAACGCCACGAGCGGCGAAGCAAAGGTTGAATCCACGTCAGCCGTGAGCAGCTCGCGTATCGTGAAACTCCCTCGTTCAGCAAGGTTGGCAATGAGGTATAAGCCGTAGAGAATAGTCAGCGGCTGGACTTCCTTCGCCTTGCGGGTTATACCCTTCAGTGTTTTACCTTTGAATTCGCAAACAGCAATGCCATCATCGCCGCCTAATGGAGAGCGTGCTATCGTTTCCTTAAGCGAAGTCAAGCCGTCTTTCTTTGTTGATTCACCGAGACTAGGGTAGTTTTCGCTTAGTTTGTCGAATAGCTGGTCTACGGTATAGGTTCTGTCAATTTCTGTCTCGCAAATAAACCACTTCACGAGTACCGTGTTGTTGGCAAGCGTAATCCAAACTAACTCCCAGCCGAGAGGATATGAAGAACTCTTGGCTACAAAGAGTTTAGCGAGTGGCGTTGGTTTACGTGTTTTTGCTTCGACAAGCAGAGCTTGCTGAAACCATGCGCTTGCCGACTGCACCATTTTGTTTCCCAGTGGATGGCTGTCATACCATGGAAAAAACTTATCTCCGAGGTCATTAAGCGCGGCAATCCAATCTTCGCGCAATCCAAAATGGTTGTACTTATTAATTCCACTCATCTTGTTTTGTTCATTTTCCGACTTATACATGGACTTGAACCTCCAACAGCTAAAATCAATATCATAACAACAGTAACAGTGCTTACATTTCCGCGCATCAATGGCGATCTTACCATCTTTTAGGCTTATTGCTCCAAAATTGCATTGCGCCTCGCAGGTTTGACAACCTACGCACGCCGCAACTTTTCTGAACAACGCGCGTAAAAGCGGCAAGACCTCTGACCGTTCGACTTCTGATCGGAATTCGAAGGATACAATCCCACCACCCGTGTAAGGTGCGCGATAAATGAACGGTAAGCCATCATCCAACTTGTCTGGCATTTTTAAGAGTTGCCGCTCAGTGTCGCGTTCTTTAACCACTTCACCGAGAGTTTTTACCCACTCGTAGAATAAATCCTTCTGAAAATGGGGGCTCTGAAAAGTGGTTTTTAGTCCAGCGTCTTCTTGTAAGGGATTCGCCAGAGTTTCCTTCAAAACAACTCCACTCTTCCTTGCGCCCCAATCAACAGTACCTATGAATTCATCTTTTTCATCGGTTGAAGAAAACCTTTTCGTTGAAGTTCTCAGGATGATATCTCCGTACGTTTTTACGATTTGCGGATATGCCTTTTGTGCAAACCACATGTATCGCCCTGCCGATTCTGGGCATAGAACACAGCCAACGCGAGAAATCCCTTTTTTATATGCACAATTAATAATCAGGCCGTTGGCAAAGATATATAGCCATAACTCGTGCGCACCCCAGTCAAGAATCGGCATGCGGTTCATTTGCGAGGCGTTCTTTGCCCCATCCGTGGCATCTTCGTAAAACGAGCGGCTATAGCTTTCATCGCCTCGAACACCGACAAACGCCATAACCTTAATCGCAGACTTGCGTAGTTTCTTCTTCAAATACGTCAGCGCAGGTGTGCTTTTGTGAACCGAACAACACCACCGAATTGTACGCGATGGCGGACCGAAAACCCTCCAGTTCTCAAGTGCGGCCGTTTCCGCTTTTGCCGTAATAAACTCGCGTTCAGGGTAGCGGCTTTTTACCTCTTCTAAAACCTTATAGGTATCGGGTAATTCCATGTCGGTGTCGCTGAAAACAACCGGCACCGAAAGTGGTAATACCTTGTGGCAGATGTCGAGCAAGGCTACGGAATCTTTGCCACCTGAAAAAGCGATATAGGCAATATCGCAACGCTTTATGCTTTCGTCATATAGCTCCTTCGTCCTACGTTTCGCGTCGGCGACAACAATATCCATTATCGGGGCGTTAGCCGCCACCATCGCCTCAATATCTACAGGCTCAAGTTTCATTTTGCCTTCGAAGAATATCTGTATATTTTGCGGTTTTCTGTATTGTGAATTGTTAAGCTGCGCTACTTTGCGCCCGCAAGGTTCGCCTTTCTCGTCAATGTCCACTATCAAGTATGTGTTTTTTATACCCCACATCAGCGGCCGAGTCTCGTGGTAATCGTATTCAAAATAATGCCCAAGCCCTGTGAGCGAGAGCTCCGAAGCAAATACGGGTCGTATTTCACTCGACACATATTTTCCGGTCTGCGTAGTCAGCAGGTAACCACGTGTTTTTCTATCAAAAACATATGAGTACACTTAATTTGCAACCTCCCCAAAGATATTAAATTTCCACTCTCGGCGAGGTTCTGCTTTATAAAATGCAGCTATGAGCCGCCTGTAAGTATCCCAGTCAGGCAAATTGTATTCCGCCTTAAGGTTTACGCCCAGTTTAAGTGAAAGAGTTGTATGCAGGGCGTCTTGCGTTGGGTCAAGCCCAATATCACTAAGACGTTCCAATGCCTCGGCAAGCATTGCTGAAAAGTTCTCGGGCAAGCTGAGCGCATCAAATGTCTGATAACAAACGCTGTCATTGATTTCGACACGAATCAATTCATCAGAGGCGCATTGCTTAATTATCTTGCCGAGCAAGTCAGTTGAGAACGCGCAGAATTTTGTGTGCAAATCATCCTCATTGCATGAGCCGTAATATTCCTCTGTAATAACAGAGATAATTTTTGCTGCGACCTCCTTGAATGTGCCCCAAACGCTGCCGTTGCTAAAACGCGCTATTCTGTTGCCGATATACGGGGCCTGAACGCAACGAACACCACGCCTGCCAATTTGCTCATAGAAGCTCTCGAAGTCTTCAGCGTTTCGTATGCAATTCGGATTAACCTTGTCCTCATACAGTTTGTATAATTCAGGTATTTCAAAACAACCATACTCTTGAAGATAAGTATCAGCAAAATCAACGATGTCTCTACGGATGTCGGCATCGGCAACGATATCAAGCAAGAAGTAGATGTCGTCGTCTCTGCAGAACATAACGCGCTTCAATGCAGATTGCATACGCACATCAATTTCCTCGCCGGAGGCGCTTGCAAGCAGATTGATATAGGTCGTGTCAAAGCGAAACCCCGAAGCATATTTTTTGTTCAATACTTCTGTCACGGCATCGGAAACCCTTGGCATCGGGTCTTTCGTCGCAATTGCGCCAAGTAACTCTGGGTAGTTTTCCAAAAGAAATTCTTTCAGCATGCGTAAAGAGCGAACATAGCTCCGCGCAGAGCCAGACGGATTATTCGTTTGGGTTGGGTTATCCGTATAGAAACGCTCAATCGCATCATATGCTCTTTGCAACCCATCATCGGAGGTCAAAACTTCTTCAAGGGTTATTCCCCTCTTGTTGTTATATAAATAGTAGGCATCCGAATAGTGCATCGTAACGGTCCCGCTACTCCATTCAGGATTATGCTTGGTGAGCCATGCGCGGAACGCATCGCGGACAGGCTGCTGGGCAAACCAAGCCGAGTCATCCCTTGTTATATTTATTGATCGCATTCCTTCCGCGCTTTGTTTCGGAACATATGTAATGTTCACATCATCAAGATCAACACCGCAAAATTCACAGAGTTTACCTATCGCAAACACCAAGTCTTTTATGCTAAGATGTAAAAGCACCCAATATCCATTTGAGATTTGACGGGCCGCAAGACCGTTCTGAGGTTTTTCATTCAGCAGAAACGGGCGCTTACCATTTTTATAAATGCTTTTGTGAATCAGGTCTTGTGCATTAGGTTTGGAAACAAGGAAACCTTCCGTCACTGCAATAAGAATATCGCGCCAATTGCCACCAGAGAAATCCTTGCCCTCAATCAAGCAACTTTCGGGATTGCATCCAGCACAAAATTCCGTATGGGAAAAGTCAACTCGCTGTGGCTCATAATTGATTATTGGTTGATTATCGTTTTTTGCCGGCGCCAATTTACAAGCTCCTTGTTCTGATATTTGACGTTCCTCACTATTTTCGGTAAAGCACAAGTAGCGTCTGTAAGCGGCTAATCCCGCTGAAAATGCACCATGATCTGCCCCGCGATTAACTTCACGATAATTAGGTGCATTCTGAAATGTGCTGTTCAATCTATCAAACTCAGCTAACGTTCTATAACTGAACACATCACGCTCATTTAACGACAACGATACATCAAGCTTCAGTGGCACGGTGCGAAGATGTTGAGCATACCTGTTTGCGACAAATGGTTTGAACATATTTCCGTTTGCATTTCTTTGCGTCTTGAGCCATGCGGCAAATTGCTCCTCGGCTTCGGATTTAACTGAATGCTGTCCTGTAATAGTCATCTCGATTCACCATCTACGTTTGATTTTCAATTCCTTCTTCAGGTGCTTCAATCCCAAGTGGAAGCGAATGTCGCTGTGTCAGCCGTTCGCGTGCTTCAACAAGTATCGCGTGAATTTTTTGCTCAAATTCCGCCTTCGGCGGCAGGGTTGTCCAATACTCCGCGACGACGATTCCGTCTTTATCCATTTCCAAAAGCTCAATCTGTTCGCGGCTTCCACCCGCACAAAGAATTAACCCGATCGGTTCGCCTTCGCCATCCTGGCGCTCATAGCGATTCAACCACTTTAAGTACAGCTTCATCTGCCCGTTATACTCGGCCTTAAAAGTGCCCTGTTTTAATTCCACGGCTACCAAGCGTTTTAGGTGACGGTTGTAAAAAAGCAAGTCAAGATGAAAATCAGCACCATCAATAATCATTCGCTTTTGGCGTTCCACAAAAGCAAACCCCTTGCCAAATTCCAGTATGAATTTTTCCAGTTCGCGTAAAATAGCGGCTTCCAAATCTGCTTCCATGTAGTCATCTTTTAGGCCGAGCACATCAAAGAGATAGGGGTCTTTGAATGTGTCCAAGGGAATTTTCTGCGTGTTTGTAAGTTGTGCGTTGGCAATTTCTTTGCGCTCATAGGCTTTGCGGCTAATAAGGTCACGCAGTTCATCTCTACTGATATGTCCCCGCGCAGCCTCATCCAGATAAAAAAGTTTGGCATCCTGCGTTTTTAGTGGTAAAATTTCAACGAAGTGCGCCCAGCTTAATTGTGTCGCGAGCCGCGACACAATTTCAAAATCTGGAAACTGTTCTGCGAATTGCATCATACGCCGCAAGTTACGTGCATCAAAACTGCGGCCATATTTTCCGAGCAATTGTGTAGCGAGCCGCGACACAATCTGCTTTCCATAATCAGCACGTTTATTATCAAGCACATCGCTGTTGATGCGTATACCCACCTGCCAAAATATCATCACGGTGCTGCGGCTCGCCTGTAAAAGAATCTCTCGGCGGCCACGCTCAATGATGGCGGATACTTCTTCATATAAAATTTGTTCAGGATTTATCAAATCCACTTTTGCTACCTCATTTTATCATCATTTCTTTGCACAAATTCAAGCATACCATTCCCTGTATTATCATAAGAAGTTTACCATATTTTCGACAAAAGGACAACAAAGCCGCAGCCCTTGTTACCCCCTTGTTACCTGACATATTGCCCTGTGTTGCCCCGTTGCAATTGTAGCAAGCAGGGGGAGGTGCGTGCACCTCCCAGCTTGTTGGTGGCGCTGCCCCCAAACCCCCGGTCAAAAATGGCGGGCTTCGCCCGGTTGCGCTCGAAACGCCACTGCGGTGGCAGTGCTGTGGGGATGAGGGCAAGGGCAAATATACGAAAATTGCGCAGAACGAAAAAAGGAAGGCCCGACAGTTTGCACCGCCGAGCCTCCCTTTTCCATGGGAGCGATTCTCCATTGCACCTACTTTTCCTCTGAGCCACCATCGCCACCTGGCTTTTTCGGTTCCAAAATGCGTACATCCGGCTCCGGCGCGGCGGCATACATCTCCTCGGTTTCCTGCTGCGCCTTTTGTAAAATAGTGATGGCATCGGTCTGAGAATTGAATAGCTTGCGGTACATTTTTGCGTAGTCCGGCATGGTGCTATACTCCTTCCTCTGCGTAGTGCAGAATGGTTTGTTGGAGTATAGCGTGCGCGCGAAAATAGTGCAGCCCCTGTTTTCGTTTCTCGAAAACTTTGTGCAAACTGCAGGCTGAATGCAAAAAAGTAAACGCAGGCTATATTGCTTTTGCCGGTATCAACAAATACAATAAAAGGGCATTACAGGGCATCGCGGTCACGATGCGGAGACTTTGGATATTGCCGTGGCCCGCCAAGAATGCTGTCCACATTTTGTTTGGCGCGTTGCAATGAAATCATTTCATCGCGCACCGCTCTGTAATTTTGCGAAAGTTTTCGCCGTTCGGCATCGAGGATGGCGTACTCCCGGCGAAGCGCATCCATCGCAGGCAGCCTTTTGTTTTTGCCGTAGCCCAGCGAATCAAAATGCTCTTTCGCCGCTATGTGGACAGCGATGTCAGCGCGGTGATCTTCAAAGAATGCGGCCCGTTTTTGTGTAGGTAGCGCCCGGTATTGTTTGTACACCTCGCGGGTCTTGCCGTAGACGTCAATATGCTTTTGCAGGGTAGCAATCTCCGCCAGGCGTTTTTCGGCGGCTTTGATGGCACCGCTCAAATCGTTAAATCGTGTAGTTGCGGCAGCGGCCCGCTCCCCAAGTGAATCGTAATTGTCCAGCCCACGCTCCTGCAAATACAAAAGCGTTTTGGCAGATTCCTTCAGGTTGAAGGTGGTGGCCCAGCGGCGGTAACCCTCGCCGTAGCCTGCCGCATCTTGTCCTGGATGTCGATGAGCAGGTTCGGCTTTGTCACCGTTGCTGCCACCATAACCGGCGATGCCGCTTGTGGCTTTGGCGCCAACACCCGCTTGCCGGTGATGCGCTCACGGATGGCCTGCGGGGAATAGTCCTCGCCTAGCGTGTCCTGCCGGACAAATCTCTTGCCGCCCGGCAGCTTGAACGCCAACTGCTTCCCGCGCTTGATGATAACGCCAGCGGATTGTAATGCGGAAAGAAAGCTATCATAATCCTTACAACCCGCCAGGGCATCATCCATCAGCCCGCGAAGCTGCTCGCGCACGGTGGGCGCCCTGCTCTCGCCCAGATATTCGGCCCGGTTGTATCCCTTCGATAGTCCAGGCTTTTCGATGACGGACAGCCCATGCTCCAGGCACACCCTATCACTCACCCTGCGCAATGCAATGGCCGATCGTTTGAAATCCTCGAACTTGCCATCGCAGTCCAGGTTGACACTGTTGAACACGATGTGGGCGTGGGGGCTGTTCGTATTGGTGTGGGCCGCCACGATGAACTGGTGCCACCCCTTCGTCCAGCGCAGGGCGAGCTCCCGGCCGAGCTCCAGCGCCTGCCGCGGCGTCACCTCTCCGGGCTTGAAGCTCATGCGCACATGGTAGGCAATCACATCCCGTCTGCCTTGGTTGCGCCCGGTGCGCTGCGCGTAGGCTTTCTTGAAAACAGAAACTCCGCCTGCGCCGTATGCGGGTCGCACTCGTAGCTGTCGATCAGCACGCCGCCATCGGTTTTGCTGAAATCCTTGGTGTAATCGATGCGCCATCCCAGGGCGGCGGCGATGGAACCGCCGCCCCGGTGCAAGGCTTTCATCCATGTGGTGGCCATCAGCCCGCCTCCGCCTGCGGGAAGATGGTCAAGGCATTTGACATCGAAGTTTGTCCATCTTCCGATTCAACATCGCCGCAACCGCCAGATAAAATATTTAACGCATCTGAATGAATATCCTGTCCAGCAGTCTCGTCGTACAATGGCGCAACCGTCAAGGTGGACACGCCCGGAGTTTGTCCATCTTGGCTGTCGGCGCCGC
>QMCE01000755.1_pt1 | contig 17084 bp, 20 predicted proteins | sample 1821851 | NCBI WGS metagenome assembly QMCE01 (sample SAMN09453174, study PRJNA476694) | Termite gut metagenome, whole genome shotgun sequencing project. | isolation source: worker | host: Odontotermes sp. | place: South Africa:Pretoria | collected 2016-01-28
CAACAAGCGATGAAATATGGCTTAACCGCAAAATGAATGAAGAAGGTGTTATGTATTACGCTGAAAAAGATGATACGATAATCGCGTATATGAGAGTTACCGACGAAGGTGAAAATTATATCAGTAATGGAAAAGATATAAAAAACATCAAGGATACCTATTGTCTGCCGGAATATCGCGGTAAAGGGATTATTCAAAATTTAATGAATTATGTAATTGGAATATATAAAAATGAGGGATTTACGAGGCTTGGCGTGGATTTCGAGAGTTTTAATCCAACCGCGAGGGGATTTTGGCTGAAATATTTTACTGAATACAGTCATGGATTAGAACGGAGAATAGATGACCGTATTCGATAAATGCAACCGCCGATGATAGTTACTCTTTACACACAAGTCTCCCTAAAGTATACTGGGTAAAAACGAGGTTCAAAGGTGGAAACAAAACAAGAATTGGCTTTTTTTGACATAAAAAAAACATCGCTAGCAGGACGTTCCGTTGAAGAGTTGACAACTCTGCTAAAGCCGCTCCCCCCCTTCCGCGCGCGGCAGATTTACCGATGGCTGGAGCGCGGCGCGCGGTCGTTCGGCGCTATGACTGATCTTTCTCTCACCCTGCGGGAAGCGCTGGAAAAACGCTTTTCCCTGTATTCAAGCCGCGTTACGGAAAAATTGTACGGCGAGGATGGCACGCTGAAAATTCAAATGACGCTTTCTGATGGGAACAAGGTGGAAGCTGTGCTTTTGACCGACGCCGAAGGGCGGCGAACCGCCTGTCTTTCCACACAGGCTGGCTGCGCCATGGGCTGCGTCTTTTGCAGGACAGGGAGTATTGGTTTCGCGCGGAATTTGACTGCTGGGGAAATCGTTGAGCAGTATTTACATGTGCGTGCGGCGGAAGAAGAAGCGGAAGTCGGCGACATTGGTAACGGCGCTGAGAGCAGCCATGCTGTGAGCATGCGCGCTTCGGACACTCGTGCAATTTCCAATCTTGTCATTATGGGTATGGGCGAGCCGCTCTTGAATATAGATGCTCTGCGGGACGCGCTTAATTTCATCATCGGCAGGGACGCCGCCGCGCCGGGAAGTGCGGTTGTGTCAGGGCGGCGCATAACGATTTCTACGTGCGGGATCGCGGCGGGCATTCGGGATTTAGCGGATAAGGGACCGGATGTGCGACTTGCCGTGTCGCTCACGACCGCGGACGAGTCCCTCCGTGAAAAGCTTATGCCCATAACAAAGTCAAACCCGCTGCCTGAGGTGAAAGAAGCGCTTCTGTATTATCAGAGAAAGCACCCGAAACGAATTACGCTTGAAGCTGTCCTTTTGGGCGGCGTCAACACCCGCGCGAAAGACGCGGATATGCTTGCGCACTTTGCCAAAGGGCTTGATGCGGTAGTGAATGTAATCCCGTGGAATCCGGTTCCTGGCGCCTGCGCAGACGGCGTTCCCTTATGCGAGCCGGAACGAGCGGAAGTAGAGGAATTCGTCGCCGCTCTGCAAAGACGCAGACTGCACGTTACACAGCGTTATGAGAAGGGGCGCGGCGTAGCAGGCGCGTGCGGGCAGCTTGGCTCAGTATCGTCCCTTACGGATACTTCTTTTTGAAGCCCAGAACCCGCGCCCGCGCCGCCAGATTAAGCAGCGAACGGTCGCCCCGCGCGAGGTACTGATAGCCAAGCCCCGCGACCATAGCGCCGTTGTCCCCGCACAGACTCAAAGGCGGAAACACGGCGCGGAGCGCGGGAACAGCGGCAAGCCGCTCCCGAAGCAGGGAGTTCGCCGCCACGCCGCCGCCCGCTACGAGCGTTTTCAGCCCCGTGTCATCAACGGCGCGGAGCAAGCTGCGGAGCAGTATCTCAACGGCGGTCTTCTGACAAGATGCAGCTATGTCCGCCTGCGTGTACTGTTCCTTTATACGGAATTGCTCAAGCTGATTTATAACTGCCGTCTTCAAGCCAGAATACGAAAAATCATAGCGATGCTCGCCTTTATACAGATTGGGCATAGGAAAGCGGAACGCGGACGGATCGCCCTGCCGCGCAAGCCGGTCTATGGCGACGCCGCCCGGATAACCGAAACCGTAATGCTTCGCCACCTTGTCAAAAGCTTCGCCCGCGGCGTCATCAATGGTTGTGCCTAGTACGGTGATATCGTCAAAATTGTCTACGCGGCAGATGATACTGTGTCCACCAGACACAAGAAGTCCTAGAAACGGATAATCCGGGCATTCCTCGGCAAGCCGCGAGGCATAGAGATGCGCGAGCATGTGATTCACCCCGATAAAGGGAACATCCAGTGCGTAGGAAAGAGCTTTCGCAAAATTAAGCCCTACAAGGAGCGATCCCAGCATACCAGGCTGCGCCGTAACAGCGATTCCGTCCAGATCATGCTCCGTTATTCCCGCCGTATCAAGCGCTTCCCGCGTTACCGCACTTATCCACTCGGTATGTTTGCGGCTCGCTATTTCCGGCACCACACCTTCGTATTCGGCGTGGAAAGGTATCTGGGTGGCGACCACGTTGGAAAGTACGGTTCTGCCGTCTTCGACAACGGCAGCGGCAGTTTCATCACAAGATGTGTCAATTCCGAGAATTTTCATTACATGCCAAGCCAGTTTTCAAGCAGCTTAATCCCGGCTGCACCTGACTTTTCGGGATGAAACTGCACGGCACAGAGCGCGCCCCGCTCCACCGCACTGCAAAACGGCAGATAGTAGTCGGCGCGTGCCGCGGTTACGGAATCATCTGTCGGATCGACGTAGTAGGAATGTATATAGTAGAAAAAGGAATTCTCCGGCAGTCCCGCAAACAGGCGGGATTCGGTACGGGCATGGGTATTGTTCCAGCCGATTTGCGGGACTTTTCTGCCCGGAAACCGCCGTACTGCGCCACTCAGCACGGATAAGCCTGTCGTCCCCGGCGCTTCTTCGGATTCTTCAAACAAAAGCTGCAAACCTATGCAGATGCCAAGAAAGGGTTTATCCGCCTTGATCCAGTCTCGTATGGCTTCGGCATAGCCGTATTGTTCGAGCGCGTTCATCGCCGTCTTAAAATGGCCGTCGCCGGGGAAGATAATTTTGTCGAAGTTGCGAAGATCGTCTGCATCTTTAGCGAAACGGGCGCGCGCGCCGAGCTTGTCCATGGCGTTCATCACCGAGCCGAGGTTGCCCGCGCCATAGTTAATCACACCAATCATACCAACACCGCCTTTGGGCTAAGCGCCGGAATGCCGCGCGGCAGATTATCAAGCGTGCCTTTGGTAGAAGGGATTTCGTCTCGGGCGCGCTCATCAGGCGTGGACGCTTCCCGCAGAGCGCGGGCTGCCGCCTTGAACAGAGCTTCTATTTTGTGGTGATCGCTCCGCCCGCGCAGTACGTCAAGGTGGAGCGCGACGCCAGCCGCGTTTGTGAAACCCTGCCAAAAGTCCGCGACGGTGTCGGTTTGGAAGGAAAAGCCGCCTGACACAAGCGGCGCGTTCCCAAGGGCGGCGTTAAATACCAAAAACGCCCTGCCGGAAAGGTCTACAGCGGCGCGGGCAAGGGTTTCGTCCATAGGGAAGAGGCAGCTTCCGCACCGCATAATACCCCGCTTATCGCCAAGCGCGCGCGCGAAACATTCCCCCAGTACAATGCCCGTATCCTCGACAAGATGGTGCTGATCCACATCAAGATCGCCTGAAGCTTTCACCTCAAGGTCGAACAATCCGTGTTTGGCGAATGTAGCGAGCATGTGCTTCATAAAACCGATGGGATAATCAAGACCGGCTTTTCCGGTTCCGTCAAGATTAAGGCGGATGAAAATATCAGTTTCTTTGGTGGTTCTGCGGATTTCCGCGGTTCTAGCGTCCATGGGAAGAGTATAGGCAATACAGGGCGGAATGTCTAGGGCGGGGCTTTGACAGCGGCGCCCAAACAGTCCGCCTTTTCATACGACGGCTATAATACAACCTTCCGCAAATCATATTCCACAATATCGGTGGCGCCGAGTTTCTTGAGACGTGGGATAATATCCGGCACCTCGCTTTTTTTGACGGCAGTCTTTACCGCAAATCCGCCGTTGTCCCCATAGAGCGGGGCGACAGTGGGGCTTCGCATACTTGGCAGCGCCTCGATAAGTCCCTCAAAGAGGTTTTCCGCTACGTTCATCTCCAGCATAACCCGCTCGCGTCCATCCAGCACAGCCTTGAAAAGCATAGCAAGCTCCTCAATGCGGGCGCGTTTCTCCGCGTTCGCCAACGCCGCCTTTGAGGCTACAAAACGAGTGGATGACTCAAGCAAAGTCGCCACTATTTTGAGACCGTTATCCCGCAGGGTCTGTCCCGATGAAGTGTTGTCAACGATCATATCCGCGTCATCCGGTGGGAATACTTCAGTCGCGCCGTGCGTGCGGAGTATGCGGAAATCGTAGCCCTCAGCCGAAAGCCAGCGGCGGGCTATATTCTCGTATTCGGTAGCAACAGTAAGTTTGCTGGTTTTGAGCGCGGCGTCATCAAACGAGGACGGCACTGCGGCGACTATGCGCACACGGTCAAGCTCCAAATCCATAATTTCCTCTACCTCTACGCCGCTTTCTTCTATCCAGTCTATACCAGTAAAACCCGCGTCGTGGCTGCCCAAATCCAACAGCGCGCCGACATTTTGCGGCTTCATAAGCTTGGCGTCAAGCCAGTCAGCCTTAATCACGGGACGGTATGTTCTATCCGCAAGCGAGACGGGAAAACCCGCGTCCGCAAACAAGGCGGCGACATTCTCATAAATCCGCCCTTTAGGTATCAATATGCGTAATTTTTCCATAGCGGGTATTAGTATACGAGGGGGCAGATGAAATGTCTAGCGGGACGCGCTATAAAAATCGACCTGTTTGTGTAGGCAAATTCATCGATGCAGCAAAGATATTGCTCAAAAATAAATGCCTCCGGTCATAATCAGCAGATACAGAATGAGAAAGGCGATGATACTCAGTACCTTGAATGATTCCTCTTGTTTGCTGCCAGTAAGAACGTGGGCAATATGGTACTGTTTGTGGTTGAGCGGGTAGAGCCACGGAACGCCCTTGCGGTTGAAGGTATCGGCGAGGAGGTGGCTCACCCAGCCTATGCAGAAGCCCATCCAGACGCTTAAAAGGATATTGGTGAGCAGATTCACGGGCGCGTAGCGGACTATGTAGAAATTTGGAAGAAGGATTATTAAGAGCGCCAAACCACTGTGGGTCTCGCGCCGGTGTTTGGCTATGGTGATTAAGAGCTTGCCTACGCAAATGAGCGCGAAAAAGATACCCAGCGGGATAAGAATGTTTACGACGCGCTTCCCTTTTTCGGCAAAGCCTAAATACACCGCCAAAAGCAGTACCAGAATGCCACAAGCAGTGATGGCGATACGCAGAAAATTCCGCACCGCTCTGCCACTCTTGCTGTTTGGCATATCGATGTCGGGTCCCAATCCGCCTATCACTGCCGGAAAAACCCCCAGAATCGGGTAAAATAGATGGGATTCTATGGTAAATCCGAGTTTTTTAGCGGCAATGCTCGCGGCAAGGGGAATCCCTCCGCACAGTCCGCCCACAAGCATGTGTGTATATCCGTTCATTGTTATTTTTGGGGATGCCCCCTCTCCTTTAGGTTATAGAGTGAAAGCAGTTTTTGAAATGCGGTATTACCAACAAATGGGGTGAGAAGAGCGGCGGAATCCACGCCGCCACTGGCAGCGTCTCCATTTTCCGTGCGCAGAGCTGTGTTCTCGGCATCCTCGCCGCCACGCACGTCAGAAAACTCGCCCCACGCTTTGATTTTGCCGCGACTCAGCCGGAACGAAACGCCAGTAATGTCCAATTCCGGGAATCTATGGCGGAAACTTTCCAGAATTCCCTGTTCTTTGGTCTGCAATATCTGAATCCAACCCGGATGGTCTGCTTCTATCAGCACTATGCCGCGCTCAAGCTCGGCGATACGGGCGTGGTCGGACGCCGCCGCTATGCGCTGTTCGCGCGACACCGCCGCCCACGAGTAAAACAGCCCCGACACGCGGCGGGGATTGCGTTTCGGATCGCGTTCGGCGTATTCGTCAAAAAAAACAGGAAGCAAGTCCGCGGCTTTTGTCATTTTTCCTCCTCATTTAACGTCGTTCAAGAACACCGCCAGAAACATTGTACACCAGTGCGGAAGAATCCGTTTTTCGGTAGCGTTCGTAGGGTTCTTCCGGCAGAAAAGTATAAAACGCCTGATCATAATCCGGCAGAATTTCGAGAAAACGACGGCGTTTTTCAGGATCAAGCTCAAGCAGCACATCATCCAGCAGCAGCACGGGCTTTTTCCCGCTCATAAGCGAGAAACGCCGCGCCTCCGCCGCGCGCAGCAGCAGTACAAGCAGACGGCGCTGTCCAGTGGAAGCGTTGCGGGCGAATTCGGCGCCGTCCTTGGTAAACACATAGCGGTCGCGGTGCGGTCCCGTCAGCGTCGCGCCAAAGGCGGAATCCGCGTCGCGGCGTTTTTCCAGCGCGGTGGCAATGGCCCCGGTGTCCGCTTCTTTCCATGAGGGACGGTAGTGTATTTCAACATTATCCATACCGGAAACGCGCGCGTACAGAGATGTAAAGGTTTCTGAAAAAAGCTTCGCCGCATCGCTCCGTTTTTTCATAACATTCGCCCCGTATTGAGCTAACTGCGGGTCAAGAACGTCGAGCATTTCCTCGTTTATGGACATACCCGCCGCGCGGTCTTTCAGTAAAATGTTGCGGCTTTTGAGAACTTTACGGTAATTACGAAGATCATCCAGATACACAGGATCACCAAGGCTTATGCTCTGATCGAAAAACCAGCGGCGATCTTCCGGTGTTCCAGCGGCGAACACCATATCCTCGTGACAGAATACGACACACGGCGCTATCTGTATAAGTTCCTTACGATCCTCAATTTTTTTCCTGTCAACAAGGACGCTCTTGCGCCCGTTTTCGATTTTCACGAGTATTTTTTTATATGGAACGTACGCGTCTGGTTCGCGGTTCGCGGCAAGAGCAAAACAGCCTCGTACCGAGCATCCGTTTATAGCGGGAATTTCTTCTTCCGGTTCGGACGGCATGACATTGTGCGCGATTTCCTCGTCATGAACAAGATCGCGGTCATTCGCCTGCCGAAAAGAAGATGCGTATGAGCAAAAATAGACGCCTTCAAGAAAATTTGTCTTGCCCTGTCCGTTTTCGCCAATGAGGAACACGTCTTTTGCATCCGTGTCAATCTCACAGTCGCGCAGATTACGGAAAGAAGCGAAGCGCAGTGAAGAAAAAATCATTATTACGCGAGTTACCGCCGCCGTCTTGAGCTTACCAGTCGCGAGAAAACGCTCATATTCCGCACAATAATCCGGTCAGGCATGATCTCAAGGCGGCGCTGGGAGACAAAACGGTCCAGCACCTCGCGCACCGCCTGGACATCCATACCCGCCCAGTGCGCCACACCTTCAGGAGTAGTCTTAAATTCGCGGGTTGGCGTGAGGCGGTCAAGATTGGTTTGGGTTTCGTCAAGCATAAGAAACACATCAGCGACTTTAGCCTGATCATCATCAAGAATAAGCGTCATAAACCGGCGTTTCTGGTCATAGATGCGTTTGGTAAACATCTTTAAGAGCTTAAAGGCAAGCTGGGGATAGCCAGTCATAAGCGCCTCAAAGTTCTGCTTGGAGAACTCCAGCACTTTCACTGTGTCAAGAGCTATCGCTGTGGCGGAACGGGGGGAATTCTCCAAAATCGCCATTTCGCCGAAAATCTCCGACGCCTGCAAAATGTCAAGAGTTTTCTCTATGTCGCCTATGATTTTGAGAAGCTGCACTCTACCCGATATAATAAAATAAAAGGTTTCCCCGATCTCATATTCGGAAAAAATCATCTCGCCCGCCTTATAATCTTTGGCGAAACGGGCAAACGCCGATAAATCTAATTCTCCACTCATATCTTATCCCTCCAGTACTTTAAGGGCGCGTTCCGCTTTCATAGAAGTAACATTTTCATTGTCGTTAATAACAACGAGCGTTTTTTTGTAAAAACCGACGGCTTGAGCTGTGCTACCCGTCTTTTCGTGCGCCTTTCCTATATAAAAAAGCGCCTCGCCCAGTGAATCGTGTTTGGGATATTTGGCGATCATCTGGGTGTAATACTGTATACATTCCGCGTATTTTTCCAGAAGGAAGAGACAGCGTCCTATTTCAAACGCGCTCTTGGGAGAGAAGTCAGGATCGTCACCGTCGGCGAGCTTCTTAAAGGCGGGAAGCGCCTGCATGTATTTCTCTTGAGATACAAGACTTACAGCGTCATAATATGCCTTTTCGACAAGCGGGTCGCTCGCGCTTTCGCCGGTTTCTTCTTCTCCGCCGCTTTCGGACGTACTGTCTTCGGACGCGCTGTCTTCAGGAACAAGCCCATCTATGTCAGCGACATCCTCATTCCGTATCATGCCATCCCCGTACCGCGCTATATAGCCGACAACGGCGTTAAAATCCGCCTGAACTTCGTCAACATACGCGCCATTAGGGTAATATTTCAGGTATCTGTCAAACACATGCCGCGCATAGGCGTACTTTTTATTCTTAAAGTAGTATTTTCCAAGATGATACAGCCCGTCCTCAGCGTCCTGCATTTGAGTCCCCGCGCTGTTCATAAGAGTGGCGACCTGTTGGTGGGTTCTCCGCATCTGGTTTGAAAATACTTTGAGCATTTTAATAATAAGGGGACCATTTTTCATGGCGATCTGCTCAAATTCCAGCACAGAAAACGCCATAACCGCCGAATTCTGCACGACTAGGGCGTTTTCTTCACGCGGGTAATGACCGAGCGCGGATTTAACGCCAAAAAACTCGCCTTTGCCAAGGGTTTCCCTAATATCCTGTCCTGTTTCTATGTCGGTATAAGTAAGACTTACCATTCCCGACTGTAAAAGATAAATCTTTTCCGCCGCGTCTCCCTGAAAATAGATCACAGATCCTGCAGTGTATTGTAATAATTTGGGCAATTTATACCTCCGGTTCAAAGGGAAGATAGTCTAATACTTTCTTAAACCCTATTTTTTCCCGGCACGTCTTGTAATGACCTGCCGGATCGCCAATGACGAACATAGGTCGTCCTGCAACATTTATCATTGTGTAGCCTTGGGGAAGCTCGCCGCCCAAAAGGTCTATGAAACGCATTTCGCCGTACAGGGGCTTGCCCGCGAGTATGAGCAGCTCTATGTCGTTCATACCGGCGGCTACGAAATTCTCAAACGGATCGTCGTGATTCGCCTTCAACACCATCATGTCGGCGGACTTGCCCGTTTCCAAAATGCCGGTTTTCTTGTCCATCAAAAAAGCTTTGGCAGCGTTGGCGGTGCACATTTCAAAAAGAGTCTTCGCAGGGAGGTCTTCGCCATAGAATTTGCGGTACAGTTCACGATCATAATGTATTTCCTCCAGCATATTGATTGAGCCGGTTGCGGAGGAGTCCGTGCCTATGGTAACGTTGATGCCGGCTTGTAGAAATTTTCGTATCTTACAAGTAACATTAAACATCAACATATTGGAGGCGGCGCACCACGATACGCTCGCGCCAGATTTCGCCACCCGCTCTATATCGTCATCACTAAAACCTATGCAGTGGATGAACAGGCAGTACTTATCCAGAATCCCCAGTTTCCGCAGATTTGAAACGCCGTTTATCGCCTCTTCGTCAAAACCCTCTGCAAGATGGGTAATGAATGGCCACTTATTTTTTACAGCCCGTTTGTGCTCCTCTTGGGGATCGCCCCACTTGAGGTCATAAGAGGAAGCTTCATGCGCCAGCGTATAATTTGTGATAGCGCGTATGGGCAAGGTGGGCAGTATTTTTTCATTTAACGAATGGGGGAAATGATCGTTGACAGTAAGCACGCCGGAAAACAGGTTCTTGTACGCGCTGAGGAGGTACAAATCTTCCTGCGAAAGATGCGACCGCTCTTCTATGGTGGAGGACGCGTGCAAATCGTTGTCCCATGGAAGCCAATTCAGGTAGAAATTACCGGGTTTAGGTCCTACACGAGGGAGATAGTTCCCTCTCATGTGGTCGTGCGTGTTGATAAGCGACGGGTACACAACGGATGCAGCGCCCATATCAACCTGAACACCGCCCCCCCTGTCTGCGATTTTTTCTCCTGACACGAAAAGCGGACCCTTCTCAACTTTTTGACTCGAAGAAACAACAAACCCGTTTAATAAGGTATATTCAGACATGTAGAAACCCCTTTACCTTCTTTTATCTTTATTGTAAGCCTATATCGCAAAACAGTCAAGATTGAAAGCTCTTGTGTTTACGAAAAATTATCCAGAAATTTCATTCAGTATGCCGCGAAAACTACCTTTTCAATGAAGCTGCGAACAATTCGACGCGATTACTGTATCTTATGGCGCGACGGCACTTACTTGACACTTTTTTCGTTTTGATCCATTCTACACATTATGAATACAGGTTCCGATTGTACAATGGACGCTATTCCAGAGGAGTTTCGGGAAGTTGCAGCAGCGCTGTTCTCAGAACATTCTCCATCCGAAGTTGCGGCGAATTTTGCTGAAGCTTTGGGGATTAGGAGGGAGTACGACAAACTTCTTTCCATAACGGATGTGGAGGGCGTTCATACATACCTCATACATTTCCGTAATAATTTTGAGTTGCTGATCCAGAAGACTTGGGCGGACAAAGATAACGAACCTCTCAAGGAAAGACTGGAGGACAAAATACCGCTGTTTATTCAACAAATCGAAAGGTGTGATTATGATCAGGCGGTGAAGAATTTTAATGTTATCCTTGAGGAACTGGCGTATCTTTTCTTTGGGACACAAAGCAGAAAGGATGATTTTACCGAATACACCTTCCGTATAGATTTGCAGATGGGGCTTTTCTGGTGGTATGGCAGGAAACTGGCGTCTTTTCAACATACGGACAATGCCTACTTGCGTTCCCTCCTTCTTCTTGGCATAGGATTTCTAACAAGTTTTTAATTTTCTGCTTTTCAAAACAGCTGATATACAAGGCAGATAAAAAGAAGCATACAAGTTTATAGATTGACTGCGGTTCTTCTCTCTGTTTGCAAATGTTGCCAATGCTAAATTGTTTGTGATACATCCTGCGACTACAACACACTCAGAATTAAATGATGGAAGAGCAGAACTTCAAGCCTGCCACAATACAGCTTTCTATAGGATTGGAAAACCTGAAGGACATCATAACAGATTTGGATCAGGCATTTTTTGGTTAACTATGGTGTATGTGCCACATTTTCCCTTTGTTAAAAAATGTAACAGATTTTCTTCACACAACCAGCACAATTGGCATAAGACACATCACTACCAACTGTGATGGTTGTTTCTTTGATTGTGAAGGCTTTCCAATAACAAAAAATTCCAATCCAAATGACGTACGCCTTTTGTACATCTTAAATGGAGAAATACTGGTATCACATTCATTAGCTTATGAATCAGCAAAACCAATGAATTATATCCGGGGCGACGGCTTCGATTTGTCCAAGTTCACAGTAATCGGCGGTAACAAAGCGCACAATAGGCGTCTGTTTGGCACTGGGTTCTTTCTCCGTTGCGGAAAAATCGATGTGAATGGCGCGGGTGTTCCATTCCACAGGCGTCCCAAAGTCTAAAGGTACTTGGCGGCTCACCGGTACGGAAAAATTTAGGGGTTGTGTAAGCGTTTTCATACATATAAGTATAGCATAATATTCAGTGTACGTCAAGGCATATTGTTATTTTTTAGCAATTATATGTTTACTACTATACATAGTATTGGTATCGAAGTTTTGTTGTTATAATATATATAGATAGTAGTAATTGTATGATGGTGTGTGATTATAGGATTATAATTTTTTTAGCAGTATTTCAAAAAGTATGATGAAAAGTGGGAGGCATCAATTTTATAGAATTTTCCCAGTCTGATTTTTACTCATTTATTTTTATTTTGTCAAACACCTTCAATTTTTTTAATAAGGCTTGTATGTACAAAAAGGCTGTTTTCTACGACATCTCTCTGGCGGCGCTGCTCGTCATAGCCGCTATTGTAGGCATAAGCTATTCGCCCGCCGCCCAAGAGGAAGCTCTCCGGCGGCGGTCTCTCGCCTTTGGTTACTTGTAGCGTTCTTCCAGTCGACTCATCCAGAAGCCGAGCGCCGCGCCTGCGGCAAAGGTCGCTAGGCACCAGAGCACTGCGGTTTGCAGATAGTTATAGCCCATCGGAACAATCACCACCGTTGAGGCGAACACCACGCCCAGTATAAAATGGAATAAGCCCGCATAAGCTTTGGCGAATAGGATATCCATCACCTTGGCGAATAAAAACAGACAGAGCGCCCCACCAAGCGCTATAGGCAGCAGTACTCCCATATCAAGGGTTTTGAAGGCGTCAACCATGGGTTTGTACATACCCAAATACACAAGGAAATTGGACGGACTCATACCCGGAACCAGTACGCCCAGCGCAATTAACGCGCCCGCGAGCATCCACATCCCGAAATTCAGCGTCACGGATGCACCGAACAGCCCATCCGCCGCGTACAGAAAGGCAAGCGCAGCAAAGAACACCACCACCATAATGACGATATGGCGCACACTCCGCCCTTTTTTACCCGCTTCTTTCCACAAAGCTGGCACCGTCCCTACAATCGCCCCTATGAAAAACCACAGTACATAGGTCTCATAATGTTCAAGGAAAAAACTCAAAGGGCGCGATAGTATGACTATTCCCAAGAGCGCCCCTAATCCGACCGGTATAAAAAACAGCAGGTTTTTGACAAAATCTTTGGTAATATGCGCGATGAAGCTGATGATGCGCTCATATAAGCCAAACACAGCGGCGAGCGCGCCTCCCGAAACGCCGGGCAGTATGAACCCTGTGCCTATAAGCGCTCCTTTGAACAAGCGCAACAGCCAGTCAAGCGCCGGTTTCTTTTCCATTATCTTTCCTTATATGTTTATTAGAATTAGAATAGGAAGTATTATACCACAAGGGCATGGGGACACGTCAAGGCGGATACAAGAAGTTTAACTAGCCGCATTCAAGGTATACTGTTGCGGCTGGTTGTTGGTCGGTATTTTTATTTTATCTTCATACGTACGTCAACAGGAGTACCAGGGAAATCTTCATCAGTCGAATCCCCAACGAAGACTATTCCGCCAAGCGCCTTGCCCGTAAGCGGGGAGTCTGGGTCGATAAAGGTATCAACAGGAGTGGGGTTCTGATCATCGTTGAAATACAACGTAAACGAGTTACCTACTTTCACAATCTTTATGGTATTTAATGCACCATAACCAGTGTTCAAGTAAGGGTGCGGATTGTTTGACCAGACAGTTGATGAATCATAATTGTTGTCATTGTAGGTTGTAAGAGGAGTCACTGTATTACGATTGTTAGTAAATTTTGCGATTTTTGTATACGATCCATTTATTGTTATAAAAACAGCATACATTGAGCTCGAGTTAAAGCAGAACACCATGCCATAACCATATTCTGCAGCTCCGCTTATCTTTTTTATCTCGATTTCATAGATGTCCTCTCCGGGTGTGTTGGTGTAATTCTTCCAAAAATAATAATCGTGATACCGAGGATCATTAGTTGAAAAACGTTTAAAGCCTTCCGCGTTCGTCTCCCAGTTTATGGTGGTGTATGAAGATGTGATACCAGCGCCAATGCTGTCGCAGCTTGTTAAAAATAATATGAACGCCAGTCCTAATACTGACGCTCCCGCAAAGAAATATTTCTTGCTTTGCATTCTTCCTTCCATAGGATTTCATACCAATTATTATACTATATAAAGATGAAAAAGATATGATTATTTTAGAAGGAATGTACCTTGATTGTCAATACTTTTTTCTTTTTTATTCAAAAATATGGTAAAATAACCTATGGTTACATTGGACACGCTTGAAAAAATCGCGCCGCTTTTTCATTCGGGCGGCGTGTTTGCTGCGTTTGATCTTGAAACGACCGGATTGAATCCGGTGAAGGACAGCATCGTGGAAATAGGCGCGGTGAAGTTCGACAAAACCGGCGTGATGAGCCGTTTTTCCGTATTGATACATCCGGGAATATCGATGCCGCCGAGTGCAAGTAAAGTGAACAACATCACCGATGAAATGCTTATCGGGAAACCGCCACTTTCCGCTGTGCTTCCTGATTTTCTGCGCTTTATTGATGGCGCGGTACTTGTCGCTCACAACGCAGGCTTTGACTGTGGCTTTATTAACGAGAGCCTCAAGCAGTTCGCTCCGAGCGAAAAGACGCTTGAAGCGGAATTTGAGGCTTTTTCGGCGGATATCGGATCAACATGGCGCGCACGCTTCGCCGAACTGCCCAATCCAGTGGCTGATACGCTCGTTCTGGCAAAAGAGGCGTTTCCTGGCAGAATGCGTTATAACTTGCAGGACATATCCGCCTCGCTTGGCATAAACTCGAAGGACGCACACCGCGCCGAAGACGACGCTCGCGTGTGCATGGAGCTTTTCATCCGCTGCGTTGAGGAATACGAGGCGTGCGCTTTATAAGCGGCGTTACTTATGTAGCACTACATAAGCGGCGCGAACAGGCGCAGCACATCCTGGGCGAAACGCTGCGCCGCGTTGCGCGAGCAGTCCGCAAGCGTGATACGATTGGATTGTTCTTGGGTCGCCAAAAAATCTGCTTTTATGTCAGCTATAGTTGTCGTGTGATACAGACACACGCCGCACTCAAAGTGCAGATAGAGGCTTCGGAAATCAAGATTGGTTGTGCCGACGGTGGCAATCTTGTCGTCCGATACCCACGCCTTGGAATGGTTGAATCCTATGGTGTATTCATAGATTTTCACGCCCGCTTGTATAAGCTGACGGTAATAGGAGCGCGATGCAATAGCCACGATTTTCTTGTCCCAGCGGTGCGGGGTAATGATACGTACGTCAACGCCGCTTTTTGCCGCTAGACTCAGGGCGGAAAGCATATTGTCATCCACAACAAGATAGGGCGTGTTGATGTACACATAATCTTTGGCGTTATTGATGATCTGGATGTATACGTGTTCGCCCACATTTTCATCATCGGTGGGACTGTCCGCGTAAGGCTGAACATAGCCGTCCGATTCAACGGGACAAGGCGCGTCCTTCCATGGGAAAAACGCGGCAAAATCCACTAAAGAAGAAACGGCGCCGTGCGAAGTCATTGTGTAGAGATTCCACATTTCAAGAAAAATCATCGTAAAAGACCACGCCGCCTCACCCTTTACCATAATGGCGGAATCGTTCCAGCGTCCGAAGCGATCTATGCGGTTGATGTACTCGTCAGCAAGATTCACGCCGCCGGTGAAGGCGGTTTTTCCGTCAATGACAATGATCTTGCGGTGGTCGCGGTTGTTCTGGTTCGTGGACAAAAGAGGCGTGAATGGGTTGAACACCATGCACTTGATGCCTTTTTTCTCTAAATGCTGTTTGTAATTTGGCGGCAGGGACAGAAAACAGCCCATATCGTCGTACAGCACCCGTACGTCAAGTCCCGCCTTCGCCTTTTCCTCCAGAATTTCTATAATGGGATTGAGCATTTCGCCTTCTCTCATAATAAAAAATTCCATAAAAATATAGGTTTCGGCTTTTTTCAGCTCTTCCAAGGCGACCGGGAAAAAGGTTTCACCGGAATAGAAGTACGTGGTCTGAGTGCGTTCAAATAGCGGAAAAGCCGCGCAATGCTGAAGATAGCGGATGAGAGGACGGCAGTCGTGGTTCACAGCATCCGGCTTAATGTCTCCGCACAGATGGTAAAACGGCGCGCATATATCGTGTCCCTGCACTATACGCCGCATCATACGCTTAGACTGGAACTGCGTGTGGAATACGATGTACAAAATGCCGCCGAACACAGGAAACACGAGAATCAGGAAAATCCATATTACTTTATACGCTGGTTTTTCTTTCTTATTGACGATATAAAGGCAGACAACAATACTTAATAGATTCAGAGCAAAGCCTATATAATGGGAAATGATCATCTCTGAAGCGGATGTAAGAAAAATAATCAGCATTATCTGAACAAGAAGGGTTATTATGACAAAAACCCTCCGTCTGAATATGACGCGGACCCATTTTTTTTCCCGCGCTTGCAGTTTCTCTCCCATTCAGCCTCTCTTTTACGCGGAGAATTTCCCCGCGCCAGCTCTCAACAAGGATACCTCATTTCCCCGTAAATCCAGCACAGTAGAGAAAAGCCGCTCCTGATCTTCCCCGGGATCAAGAATAAGGTCGATTCCCTTTATATCCTCAAGCTCCCAGCCGCCATCAAAAAGCTCGTCTTCGGGGTTGTCAGCGGACTCAGGTTCCGCGCCATCTTCCGCGATCATAGAACGTTTCGCGGTGATAGAATACAGAGGCAGTCCAAGCGCCTCTATGAGTGAGTGGGGAACAGAATTGTCCGGTATGCGGACGCCTATTTCCTTTCTTTGGAGATTCAGTGTTTTGCCGGTGGTGAGGAGCGTATTCATGACGAACACATAAGGTCCGGGCGTAAGGCGCTTGATAAGCCGAAAGCGGCTGGTATCAAGGCTGCACAAGTCGCTTATCTGAGTGATCTCGGAGCAGAGCAGGGTAAAATGCTCCTCATCCCGTCCGCCTGAAAGCGAGCGCAGCTTTCGTATACCGTCCCGCGACTTGTACGAACAGACGATGCTCCAGCTTGTTCCGGTGGGCAGCGCGACGATCCCGCCGTTGATGAGAATGTCCACCCCTTTGGCAAGGATGCGGTCATCAATGTTGTTTGGAACAATGTATTCAATCATAAGAGAACACCTTTTTGGGTGAATGTTATCATGTAAAATTAGTAATAATTATAATTAAAAACAAAAAAATGACAATGGGGAAATGATTCAATCCACTATTTTTCAGCGCTTAGCGCTCTAACTCTTTGACGATTATACGTTTCCGCCTCATGCAGTATACCATCAAAATAAGCTGATTTTCAATTCCTTTTATTACTTTTTATTCGCAGTGGGGTTTAGTACCCCGCCGCTGTGTGGCGGTTGCTGTTTGTACTACTTACCATTCTATGGTAGTAAACCCCACAGATACTAATT
>QMCE01001483.1_pt1 | contig 17082 bp, 21 predicted proteins | sample 1821851 | NCBI WGS metagenome assembly QMCE01 (sample SAMN09453174, study PRJNA476694) | Termite gut metagenome, whole genome shotgun sequencing project. | isolation source: worker | host: Odontotermes sp. | place: South Africa:Pretoria | collected 2016-01-28
TGTTAATTCTTACATCGATTTTATTAATAAACATGATATTAAGTATTTTGTTGAAATTGACGTAGAAAACATTTTCGGAATGGAGCAAGTTGAAGAATGGAGAAGTCGCATAGAAGTAAACACTGGTAAAAAGGTTATTCCGGTATGGCACATTACTCGTGGCGTTGAATACTGGAAGGACATGGTTCGAGATTATAAATATGTTGCCATCGGCGGACAAGTACAAAAAGTTTTTAATCTGAATAAAACTGATTATGAAAATTTTAAGAAGATGATTCGGTATGCCAGAGCAAAAGGCGTAAAAGTACACGGTCTCGGATTCACAAAAACAAAAGAAATCTCTGAATATCCTTATTTCAGCGTTGACAGTACTACATGGAAAATGGGTGCTATTCTCGGAAGGCAAATCCATACTTTCAATGGCAAAGACATATCAGTAAGAAAAATTGTAAATGGCAAAAAAGTGGATTTTGGAAAGATGGTTCAACATAACTTTATTGAATGGTGTAAATACCAAAGATACATGGAGGGGAAATGAAACGCAATATTCAATCGTATTTGTACGTGATTTATTGTATCGGGCTTGTAGTAATGAACATACTAGCATCAAAACAGACGGACATTTTGTTCTTCACAATAAACCTAGGGCTTTTTATATCGCCTATTGTGTTTATCGTGAATGATATTCAAAGCGAAGTATTTGGTTACAAACAGGCAAAAAATATGATAGTAACCGGCTTGATTGTCAATATCAGCGTTGCCGCAATATATGCCGCAGCAATACAGATTCCATCTTCAGCGCAATATGTGAATCAAGAGGCTTTTTATGCAGTGCTTGGTTCCACCTTCCGAATCACATTAGCCAGTGTTCTGGCGTATTTTATCGGTTCGATTATCAACGCCAAAGTCATGGATTACATGAAAAGTCGATATAGCAAGTATTTGTTTGCCCGAGTCATTACATCTACATTGTTCGGTCAGATAATTGATAATGCGGTTTTTATGACATTGGCATTTGCTTTCATTCTGCCAGCATCAAGTATTTTTTCTATGATTATCGGCGGAACGATTATCGAGGTGCTGTACGAAGTTCTTTTTTATCCTGTTACGAAAATAGTCATAAAGACTATCAAGAAAACGGTGTCGGAAACGGCGTAAATAACGGTAGGTGAATGGCGATGGGAAGCATAATGCAGTTTCTGAAAAAAAACAAAAAAGAATATGAGATAAGCAAAAAGGTTTTTAATTTTTTCAAAATAGAACAAACAGATAGGGCTATATCAGGTTCAGGAGACTTCGCCGACAAAGATTTTCGCGATTGGTTGTATTTTATTCATGAGGTAATTCAAAGGTCTCTGAATAAAAAGTTTATTGATGAGGGAACGATAGAAAACTATTTGAATATCACCATGTATATCGGCGGTCAACATGTTGATATTGCTCTCGTCAAAGACGGCAAAAAAGGGCCGCATGAATTACTGGAAGAACTGAAAAAACAAAACGGGGGAGGCAATAGTCATGCCTAGAGAAGACGGACTAGCGGCGGGAATCCGGACGCGTTTTTCAAGTGAGTATCAACCTGCGAACCGTGGGCGCAAACCATCAAAGCTCAAAAAGTGGATAAAAGAGCAGAATGTATCCAACGAGGATTTTATTGCAATCTTCAAGTCGATTATCGCCACAAAAACACTCGAAGAACTCGAACAAATGGTCAAGGGTGAAAATCAAAAAAAATTACCAGTGATTATTGCCTTGTGTATTTCCGCTTTCCTTCACGATATGAAAAGCGGAACCCTGACAGCGGCGAACACTGTCCTTGACCGAATTATGGGTAAACCAACTCAAGCTGTCGATATGCAGACAACAGGAAATCTGATGGTCACTGCAATGGAACCGGAAGAACGGATAGAACGCATTCGGGAGTTGTTAGTCAAAAGTGAATCTGAATAATTTAAGTATTGCTGAACAGGAAGAATTATTAGAGCTCCTCGAACAGGAAAGCCTTGAAGCGGTTTCACCAAAGATGAAACAATTCCGTGAACCATACCGAATAAAGATAGCTCATGGGGGGCGTGGCGCCGGAGCGAAAAGCTGGTCGGCGGCATCGATTCTTATTCAGAAGGCACATCGTAATCCCTTGCGTATTTGTTGTTTCCGTGAAGTTCAAAAATCACTTGAAGAATCTTCTTGGCGGCTCATGGTAGACACTATAAATCGGCTGCGGTATAACGGCTGGAAAATAACCAGAGAGTATATTGATTCGCCGTGTGGTTCCCATATCATATTCCGCGGGCTTGCTGATATGCGGGCCGCCGATCAAATGAAATCCCTTGAAGGCTATGATATTTTCTGGCTTGAAGAAGCAAGCGCGATTTCCAAAGAGTCGCTGAGTGTATTGTTACCCACCTTACGTAAACCAGATTCAGAGTTGTGGGCGGTTTTAAACCGTAATGCAGAGAAAGACCCGATCATTGCTGAGTATTGGGATTCAGACCGTACTGATGTTTTACGGGTAGAACTAAAGCAGGGCAAGGAAGACAATCCGTGGTTTCCGGATGTCTTGCAAGCAGAAATGGACGCCGCATACCGTAACAACCCCGATGCCGCTCTTCATGTCTGGGGCGGACAGCCGAGAGCTCAGGGCGATAACGCGGTACTGTCCAGAGTGGCAATCAGAGCCGCTATGAGCCGAAAAGTGGACGAAACCGAACCTGATGAAATGGGCGTCGATGTGGCGCGCTTCGGTAATGACAATACAGAGATGTACCGCCGCCGCGGAGCTAAAACTATTGCCAATCAATCGTTTGCTAAAAAAGACACCGTATATGTGGCTAACGCCGCGTGGGATATGGCGGGTAAGAGTAGAAAGGTAGTCATTAAAGTTGACGACACCGGGGTGGGCGGCGGAGTTACCGACAATCTGAAAAGGCTTGGGGCGAATGTAATTCCGGTAAACTTTGGCGGAACTCCAAAAGACAGCAAAAAGTATACCAGTGCCGCAGATGAAATGTGGTTTACGTTTGCTGATATTATCGATGATGTTGAGATACCTGATAATCCGAAGCTCATGGAAGAATTGGCTGGAAGAAGGTATGAGTTTGACAAAATAGGACGTCGGGTAGTTGAACCGAAAAAGAAATTTAGAGAACGTTATAATAGATCACCGGATAAAGCTGATGCATTACTTTTATGTTATTACACCGGATATCCGCGGGGCGGCGGTTATACATCAGCGCCGCTTTCTGGTGTATAGAACAGTTGAATTGGGAGGGACTGTATGAATACAACAAAAAAATTGTCAGAAGGACAGGAGCGGATTTACAAAATAATCCAAAACTACAAGAAGTCAAAGGGATATGCTCCAAGTTTTCGCACTATCGCAGAAGAAGGAGGCATAGCTCTATCGACTGTGATGACATATCTGCGAGCAATGAGAAAAAAAGGGGTTGTTATCTGGGATGACTATGTTTCACATTCTATCCGCATTCTGATATAGCATATATTTACGAGAGACCCACAGCGGTCTCTTTTTTTATGTTCTACGGTATAGCGTACATTTGTACGACGTACAAATGTACGAATTGCACAAAAAAATTTTCAGACTTATATTCCTGAGTAAGGGGTTGATAAGTAAAGACTTCCCAGTGGGATAGGCAGTACCGAATATCTTTACATGACACAATACCTTGCGGGTTCAAAGGATACACTGCGGAGCAGTACCTTTGATAGGCAGTGCCGAAAACCGGAAAACTCATCAATTACAAGAGGCGACAAGAATGGCATTTGATGCACAAACAGTAAAAGGAATTATTGAAAAGGCTGACACATCGGCAGAGGACAAAGTGAAACTGCTCATGTCCGAACATGAAGCAGAAACCCGCGGGCTGGTGTCCAACAAAAATGAGCTCCTTGAAGAGAAGAAAACTCTTGAAGTGAAACTCAAGTCGGCGAACGATAAAGCAGCAGAAGCAACGGCGAATGCTGCGAAAATCGAGGAGGAGCTGAAAAAGAATGCTCCGGAAGAACTGCAAAAAATTTATTCCACTAAACTGGAAGCCGCTGAAAAGAAATACAAGGAAGAGCTTGAAAAACTCACTACTGACAATGCAACGCTCAAAGCCTCCCACTACCAGCGGCTGTTCTCCGATGAAATTACCAGCGGAATCAAAGATATTCCTTTCACTGATGATGTCGCTAAAAAGTCGTTTATCAACAACATCCGCATAGAACACACCTTTGAGCCTAAGGAGCTTAACGGCCAAGTCGTTTTTGTGAATAAAGATGGCAAGACATTCAGTGATATCGCACAGGTGTACAAACTCTCTGATGAAGGAAAGCACTTTATTGCCAACCAGAACAGAGGTGGCGGAGCGCAGGGAAGCAGTTACAACAATAACCAAGCTCCCGGTACAAAGAGCGTTACCCGCGAACAATATAACAGCATGGGTGACAAAGAAAGAACTGACTTCTTTAAGGATGGAGGTCAGATAGCGTAACGCAAGCGTTACCATCGTAATTAACGCCGGATAACGGCAAGGAGATTAAATATGGCACAGAATTTGAACAAACTTATTCCGTATTTGTATGCGGCTTTGGATATCGTATCCAGAGAATTGGTCGGTTTGATTCCGGCTGTGGCAAGAGATGCTACAGCGGATGGAATTGCCAAGGGACATAAATTGGTCGTACCGGTTGCCAATGTGCGCGGCACAGTAGATATCGTTCCCGGTTCCCCGCCTGCTGTCGGCGGGTCTGACTTCGATACCGTAGAAATTACCATCGATAAATTCAAAAGCGCTACTCCCATAGGTTGGAACGGCGAAGAAGAGTATGCTGTCGGCGGTAAACTAAACCAAATGAAGGTTGACCAGTTTACTCAAGCCATGCGAGGACTGGTCAACGAAATGGAGACAGACCTTGCTATTGAAGGGGTATCCGGCGCTATCGGTGCTGGAAACGTGTATGGTATTCCCGGTACAGCTCCATTCAACGGCAGTGTCGCGGATATGGCGAATGTCGCCAAAATCCTTGATGACAAAGGAGCGCCGCTTTCCGACAGACAGATTGTGCTTAACTCTTTGGCTATGACCCAACTTCGTTCCCTAACCAATCTGACAAACGTAAATAAAGCAGGAACGGATGAAACCCTGCGGAGAGGCATTGTCGGCGAACTCATGGGGTTCGATATCCATCAATCCGCAGGATTCAAGGCAATTGCATCCGGTGACGGTGCAGGATATCTGCTCAATGGCGTAGCAGATGCCGGGGCAATTGAACTAACCATAGATTCCGGTACTGGAGTCATTAACAAAGGTGCACTCATCACTATTGATGGGGATACGAATAAGTACATCGTAACTGAAGCGGTTCCAAACGGCGGCACCCTGTTGAAAATTGCTGGCGGATTAAAACAGGGTGCTGCTGATAATGCAGCAATCACGCTTTCCTCAACCCCATATCTTGCCAATCTTGCATTGACACGAAACTCTCTGCTCATTGCTGCAAGGGTTCCGAAACTTCCCAGGGACGGAGACCAAGCCCTTGATGTAACAACTATCACCGACCCGGTTTCCGGCATTACATTCCAGGTTGCTATCTATCCTGGATATATGGAAAACAGGGTTGAGATACAGGCGGCATGGGGTACGAAGTCAATTATTGGCAGGCACACGGTTGCCCTGCTTGGTTAAACAAACAGCCCTGGCCATAATCGGACAGGGCTGTTTGAGGAGAAAGAATACATGGCAGATACAGTCTTGATGAAAAAGGGCGATAAGTTTGCTGATATTTACGATAGTCCGGAAACCATAGCTCAGGCAAAAAGAGACAATTATCATCTTTGCGATGATAGAGAGCAAAAGGAACATGATGCTCTCTTGAACCCGATGAAGACCGCTACAGACAAGCCGGACATTTCAAAGGCAACCAAGAATGTCATGCTTGCATACGCTGAAAAGGAAGGCATTTACACCCCGGACATGGACGGCATGACTCCCAAGGATTTGCGTGCCTGCATTAACGAAATTTTGGAGAAGAATCCCGACAAGAATGGAAAAAATACCTCTGCCGGCAGTACTTCCGGTAACAGCGGGCAGAACGGACAGGAATAAGGCAACAGTATGGCGATTATCGTTGAAGACGGCACAGGCATTCCCGAAGCAAACGCTTATATAGACGCCGCTTTTGTTGATAGTTACTTCGTAGGTGAACAGCTTGCAGAGTGGCAGGAAATAGATGTAAGCGCACGGGAAGCGGCTGTCATCAACGCAACACGCTATATTGACGCCGCCTTTACATGGAAGGGCAAACGTAAAGCACTGGAGCAAGGGCTGAGTTGGCCGCGTACCGGCGTTACGCTCGATGATTTCCCTGTCGATGGACTCCCGACACGGGTGCGGCAGGCAACAGCGGAAGCTGTCGGGTTATCGATTGACGGCGAAGAATATTACAGCACTGAAAGCGATGTCGGTATCGCTTCGGAGCAGGTGGATGTGATTAAGGTCTCATACCGGGAACCGAGCGACAAGGAACTGAACAAGCCGACAAAGTTTGAGGTGCTTAATGCACTGCTCCGCGGCCTGTATAAAGAAACCGGCTCAACCGGTTCCGGCGTTACCAGTGCAAAGGTATTAAGGGTATGAACTACAAACGTATAGCAAAGTTGACAAAAAAGCAGATACAGGGAAATGGGACCGCCTGTGTCCTGCGTATTCCCGCTTCCGGCGATGACTACAATCCTGAAACCGATTCGTATGACGGTACCGCAGAGAAACATCAGGGTACATGTATTGTTACATCTTATTCTGCGTCCGCCATTGACGGAACCATTATTCAGGGGCGGGACAAAAAATTGTTATGTGTACTGCCGATTGAACCGCCCGCGTTAAAAAGTGTCATCGATGTGTACGACAATTCCGGCAATGTAACCGGAACGTATACTGTTGTCTACGTAGAAAAAATATGTCCGGATAACACAACTGTTATCGCGTATAAAATACAAGGAAGGGCTTAATGAGTGCGAAATCGGATAAGGCGATCAGGCGTCAGATGAGGAAAGCGGCTGTACATGTTGCTCATACCGAACAGCAGATAGCTGTAGGACAGGTGAGAGAACTGTATAATTCCCCGCTTTCGATACGGATTAAGTTTGCCCTGCGGGTTATTTTCAGGAGGTAGGGTATGGCGGAATGGAGCTTACCTTTAGACCGTTGGGCAGAAGTGCAGAAGGATAAAATAAGTACTACGAGGAGATTATTTGCTTTTGATGTTTTTAACAAAATTATTGCACGAACCCCTGTTGATACTGGAGCTACACGACAGAATTGGCTTGTAACAATTAACGATGAAGACCATTCCTTTGATGATAAAAAACGTAAAGGAGGACGTGTTCTATCCGAAGGCGGAAAAGTAATCGATAGTGCGAAAGGCGATGATACTATTCTGATTCAAAACAATGCTCCAAACATCATTATGCTGGAATATGGCGGCTGGCCGAAAGAACCTGTACGCGGCGGAGTAACCGATAAAGGAGAACCGAAAACTGTCAATGGATTTTCTCGGCAAGCTCCTAAAGGCATGGTTGGCGTTACGATGGCGAAAGTAAATCAAATGTTTGATAAAGCAGTCAATGCCGTGAAGGACATGGAATGAAATTAGATATATTGGGGACTGAATACGATTATGAAGAGGTATGCTCTGATTCAGATAAGTTTTTAAAAAATAAATTCGGGTACTGTGCTCAATATTGGATTGCAAAGCAATTCCCCAAAATGCTCAAAACGATAAAACAGGCAGGCGGAATATGACAGACGTGTATGTCCAGAAAATACTGACAAAAGTATTCTTAACCATCAATGATTTTTCCGGGAAACATTACCTCAAGTTTGACGATACCGGTAATCCGCTTAATGTATTGGTTCCGAATAAGTACTTTGATCCTAAAACACCTTACCAGTTTTTCGTTTTGGATTTTCTGCCCGATACACCGGAACCATCCGCAATGGGAACTGATGCAGGGAACCGTTGGACAGGAATATTTCAGATTGATATTAACACACCGCTGGATAAAGGAGAGAAGGAAGCCGCGGACAAGTATGATTGGCTTTCAAAACTCTTTGCCCGCGGAAAATATTTTGAAAAGGTTCTCATTCAGAACTGTTACCGCGCTACGGTAAACAGAAATGAGAAATGGTACACGACCACTGTCCGTGTGGAATGGGCAGCGGAATTGGAACGATAGAAAGGAGTATTAAAACATGGCTATTAAAACAGCGCAGAATAAGAACATTTATTCAGAGCGTGAAATAAACGGGAATATCCCGGTAAGTCCCGCTCCAAGAGCATACCGGTGGGTAAATGATTCCGTAGAAGGGACGTATGATACCATCACAAACGACACAAAGCTTCCGGGAAGAAATCCTGAAAAAGACCGGAAGGGAACAGATTCCAGTACCGGAGACTTCACCACAAAGTGGGCTCCCGATGAACAGGACGAACTGCTTGAAGACCTGCTCTGCGGTAACTGGACAGAAAATACAAACGACGGTGTTGCTGATATTGATGAAAAGGCAATGGACTTAGTTCCGGGGAGTACGCAACGAAGCCGGTATCTCTTGAAAGAGTTTTCACAGAATCCGGTAAAGTATCAGTTATTTACTGGGCTCCAAGTAAACAGCCTCAATATGCAGTTTACCGTAAAGTCGCTTATCAATGCGGTTTTTAATCTCATGGGAGCCAATAATCCGCAGCTTGTAGATGCCGCCCCAGTGAGTCTTGCAAACAAAGTTCCTCCGAGTAAAACTGAACAATTCATCACGCTCAAAGGTTTCGTGCGATTCGATCTTCAAGACACATTAGCATCAACAGAATTGGCAAATATCACCAAGGCAGAAATTGATGTACTGCCGGAACAGCGGTATGCGACTGATTTTTCGCTTACCATAACGAACAACATGAAATCTATCGACGCCCTATTTCAAGAAGAAGCCGTAGAAAAAAGCCTGGGTATGCTGAACGTTACCGGCTCCATTACAGATTATTTGATTGATGGTGAACTCTACAACTTAGCGAAACAGAGCGGCTCCGGCCTTCTCGTTATTTCTGTGAATGATGGGAATGACATTCGTTATGATATTTTGATGCGTGTATCATTTGATAATTCATCGATGACAGGGGAAGAAGAATTAAGTTCCTCCCTCCCATGGAAAACATTCGGACAGGACAGATTCCTTATCCGCAAATACAGCCCCGCGGAATAATCTAATATTGAGGAGTAATACACTATGGACATTAGCAAACTGGCAACAAGAGACAGTGCCAATGATGGCCGCTGGTTTACCGTTATTCTGTATGGTGAGGAACAGGATTTTCAGCTTAACATACTCGGCGATGACAGCGGCGCCGTAGCTGAATATATCCGGGATAAGCTCAAGAAGAGCGCTGATAAATCCTACAGCAAAAGTAAAACCAATCGGGTAACGGATGAGGAAATCGACGAACTGCTTGATATACCAAAACAGGATATTCTTATCCGGATTAACGGTGTCCGCGGTATCAAAAGAGACAGCAAGGGAAAAGTCATTTCTTATGATGAACCGGTGGTACTGTTAGACCGTGAAATAAAAAACGATGTTGATGATTACGAGTACATGATTGAGAAGATTCCCGCTCTGAAAGGATTTGTCGCCGATATCTCAAAGGACCGTACCAATTTTTTATGGGAAAGGAAGAAGAACTCGAACAGGTCGTCAGGCGATTCTTCTTCCTCCGAGCAAGCCGGAGCCGAAAACAAGGGAAGCGCATAGAGCATTATACCTATTATGAACAACGGAAACATTTAATAGAGGTTATGGGGGATGAAGCATTCGAGACACACAGCAGATATGAGGAATTGAAAGATATTGATATTCCGAATTGTTTCCTTTGGATTTTCGATGTGTTTCTCGATCTGCATTATTGCAGTCATGATTTTATTTCATATCCGGACATCACTGCATGGGAGCATGTGTACAATGAAAAGTTGAGCATCTACCATGTTCATCTAATCAGAAAAATGAGTTCTTGGGCGGCAGATGAAAACAGAAAGGCGAGGGAGGACGTTGAAAAGTGGCAGTAGATATATCCCGGTTAGTTTTGGAGATCGACTCAAACGGCGTTGTTAAAGCCAGTGGAAACCTCGATGTATTCAAAAAAAGATCCTCTGAAACTGAAACCGCTGCCACAAAGCTTGGAAAAACCACCAAGGGAATGGGCGATAACTTTGCGGCGTTTCAGGTTATTGTAGGTAAGCTCCCTGTTCCTTTACAAAGCATTGCAGCTGGAATGTTGGGAATGGTCAGCCCTGCAACAGCCGCCGCCGGTGCAATTGTTGCTCTTGGCGTAGCAGCTATTGATTTCGCCAAAAGCTCAATGGAATCATTCGGGGCTTATGAGCTTGTTCAGAAAAATCTTGAGCGCGTGATGGGTTCCGCGGATATTGCTGCTGGATTTTTTGCAGAGGCGAAAGAGTATGCAGCTCAAACATCTTTTGATGTTCCTGGAGTAACTACTGCCATAACACAAATGAGAACTGCCGGAATAGCAACGTCTGATCTTATGGAAACAATTAAGATGTTGGGAGATGTTTCACAGGGAAATAATGATGTTTTTCAGCGGATGGCTTTTAATTTAATACAGATAAAAAATAACGGCAAAGCTACGATGATGGATTTACGTCAGTTTGCTAATGCTGGAATCCCGATACTCTCTATGCTTAACGGAGTGGAGCCTACTTATGAAAATATCCTGCAAGTACTCAAAGATATGACAAGCGAAGGCGGGAAGTTCTTTAACGCCCAAGGCACGCTTGCTGATGCTTATGTTACGAAAGTAAATTCTCTGAGCGAAGCATGGGAGGATCACAAGGCTACATGGGCGGATACTTCAGGATTAGCTGATTGGTGGAAGGATGTGATTGATGGAATAACTGAAAGTATAAAAGCACAAACCGAAGCCATGGAAGACAATGCAAGATCAAAACTTGTATGGGATAATATAAGGTCAGGGAAATCAACACCAGAAGATAATGCATTCATCGAAAATAGAAATTTAACAATATTACAGAATCAATTGAGATATCTTGAATCTAGAGGAATAGATTCGCTGTTTCAAAAGGGAACAATTGGTTATGAGCAAGATGTTATTGAATATGACACTCAATTAAATACTTTAAGAAGAAGTATAGAATTACAAAAAGAGATATTAGCTCCATATCAAGAACAAATAGACATGATGAACGAACGTAAAAGGATTGAAGAAGAATGGCAAGCAACGCTTGAAGACAGCGGACTTGAATATACAAAACTGCAGGGACAGATAGAAGAAGCATACGGAAAAACAGAACAAGGAAGAAAAGAAGCGCTTGAGGCAGAAATTGAATTATGGCGGGAAAGACTTAACGCTACACATAAAGTAGGATTCGACAAGTGGGGGAATGAAGCTGAAAATGGAATAGGGCCAGATGGTCAAAAGATAAATAGAATATCATATTATAAAGACGTGGGAATATCAGATTCCGAGTCAGAACAAATAAAAGCTATTATCGATGCTCTCACGGAATCTCTCAAAAAAGTTGGAGAGAATGCAAACAGAGTTACGGAACCATTTAGGGATTGGGTAAAGTTACTTTCACAAGCTACCGGATATTTAGAAGAAGACATAGGCGGCAAGTTTAATGAAATGACTGAAAAATGGGAAGGCGGATGGGGAGGACTTGATACTGTTGAAAAATACGCGAGCGAAGGAATAGATGCAGTAAGGGACAGGCTTCTTGCAGACGATGGGAATGGCGGCTCAATCTATAAAGCGCTAGGATTAACGCGAACTGATGTACTGGAAGACGCAGCTGGGAAAATGCGGTCTCTTGTACAGATGATGACGGAAGCAAGATTAGAGGGTGCGCCATGGAGTCTTGACGATGAATCATATCGAAGAGTTCTCGAATTATTGCGAGAATATGAAGAAACCTATGAGAACGCTGTCAATGATCAAACATTTTCTGATGTAAAATTAGAACTCGAAAAACAAAGAGAATTTATCAAGCTCTCAAGAACCGAAAGAATAAAAACGCAATTCGGAGAAGAAAACGGACTTGAAGGTGATCGTCTTAATGAATCATGGGCAGAAAAGCAGAAAAATCTAGGTGAGATAGAGATCGAGAATCTCACACATCAATTAGATTTGCTCAAAATGACCACAGCCGAAAAAGAAAAACAATTGTTATTAGATCAAGGAATGAGCGAAGAACATGCAAATCAAGTTATCGATCTCCAAAATCAAATAGAACAACGACAGATAATGAATGACCTTTTGTCAGATTTAAAAAACATGATGATGAACGGCATATCTGATGGTATGGTAAATATGTTCCATGACCTTGGTTCTGCTTTGGCAACTGGTGCAGATGCCGGAGATGCATTCGATAATTCTTTCAAAAATATGATTCAGAATATTGTATCTCAATTAGGACCTATGTTTTTATCGGCAGGATTGCAACAACTTATATTAGGTAATATTCCTATGGGAATTGCTTTGATGGCTGCTGGAGGAGTATCCTCTCTTGTTAGCGGTATGATGTCCGGTGAAAACTCAATAGAAAAAGCAAACGATGAAATGCAAAAACTCATGGATATTCAAAAACAGATTCAAGACTTATTAGATGCTCAACGGGAAGAAGCAGAATACTATGCAATAAATAAAAGGCGTATCGATGCTACAACAGTGAATGACATGATACTCACGCCTCAAGGTAATTTTAGTACACACCCAGATGATTATATAATCGCAACAAAACATCCCGAAACGCTTGCAAGCGGCGGCGGCAGTAACGTGTCAAGGGACCAGATGGAACGAGAAAGATAACAGTAATGATAGAAAAGGTCGTAACAAATATGATTGCCAGCGGAAGGGCCGATGGGGCTCTAAAGGCAACACAACAAAGTCAGAGAGGAAGGAGTTTGGTCAATTGATAACATGGGCAACGCTAAACGGTAAAATGATAGGAACCATTCTCAGGTCTTCTTCATGGAATACTGAAATGGGAGTAATCGCAGATCAAACACGAAGCGGAAAAATGAAAACCAGAATAGCTCATGTTAATAAGCCCATGAGATTTACCATAACTATGCACATGACACTCGATGAATATCGGTTGTTTGATACATGGTTTCGATTGAATTGCCGTAAGGGATTCTATACATTTGCATATCCTAAAGTAAATGATAATTCGGGTACCTTAGTCGAGTACAGATTCGTACCAACATCGTCTTTTGGAATCGTAAATACCTCCGGAGATAACCTTGAGATAAGCATGGAATGGGAGACGGCATGAAATTATCAGCAAAAGCGCAAAGTTATGTAGCGGCAAGAAATACTCCGGCAAAGTTTCCATTTCTCATAAAAATAGAACATGAAGATGATAAAGATTTCCCAATGCGCTTTGTTAATTCCGATAAAGATGTAACTTATGAAGGGGAAATATATTATGCGGCATCTTTTGCAATCGACCCGCCTGATAGAAACGGTTCAAAGATCGGTGATGCAACATTAACCATATCCGCAATTGATCAATTCTGGATTCAGAAAATAAGGGAGAACCAAAAACCTGCAACGATTACTTTTAAAGCGGTTATTCAGATGGATAATAACGGAGTAGAACAAATCGAAACACTGGAAGAAATTGATTTTACATTAAGGGCAGTGCGCTTTAATGAATATTCGATAACTTGGACAATGCTATTTGATGAAAACTTGTCCATCAACATCCCCTGCGATGAATGCAACACCATAACAACTCCAGGGTATGCGTAATGGATATTCGTAAATATATCGGGTGCAAGTATAAATCACATGGAAGAACAATTGAGGATGGACTTGATTGTTACGGCTTGGCAATTCTTATGTATCGAGATATGGGGATTGAACTTCCTGACCCGTTTTATCCGGATACCAAAAAAGAAACAAATGAGCAAACGATGATTGATTTAGAAAAAGCTATCCCTAACATGAAAATAGACAGGCAAGAGGAAGGTGCAATTGTAGAGCTTAATGTATTCGGAGAACCTTCGCATATAGGCATTTGTCTGGGCAATGGAGATTTTATTCATGCAACATCGAAATATGGAACGATCATAGATAAATTATATCGATGGGAAAAGAGAATAAAAGGATATTACAGGGTACTTCTATGATAACAGTAACAATATACCACAGCGCATTGGATAACTCAAAAAGCACTTTTCGTCTTGAAGAAGAAAAAAAAATAAAAGACTTATTTCCAGATGTAGATTTTACAAACTCAATAATATCAGTAAATGGCTTTCAACAAAAAGAAGACTATCTATTAAAAGATGATGATATTTGTTCGATAAGAATTTTTCCTTCTGGCTCTCCCGGCGGAAGTCCTTTAGAAATAATACTAGGAGTATTAACGTTAGGAATATATACCGCTGTAGATGCTATCGTACAAGGAGTCACTGGGAATACCATAGGCGAACATGTTGTAGATGGGTTAAAGAAACTTTTCGCACCAGATGTCCCAGAAACAAATACTCCTGAATCATTAGCGCAGATACCGCAATTAAGAGGCGCAAAAAACCAAAGCGGGAATGATTCACCAGTGCCTATAGTTTTAGGTGAACATTTATATACACCTAAGTTTATTGGGAAAGGACGATACACTCAAATAAGTGGAATTGACGGAGAAGATCAAGATTATTACGCTCTCTATAATCTTGGATATGGGAAATTAAAACTATCAGATGCAAGACTCGGAGTAATCGGGAATATTTCAATGAATGACAGCAATGTTGAAGATGGAATGCTCGACACTTCCAATTGTGCGCCATATTTGAGAGAAGGAAACCCGGAATTAGAACTTATTCAAACAGACAGAGAATCAACGATTTATCCGCAAGCTGTTGTGGAAGAGGCTTTGAATGTTGAATTAATGTATCCAAAAACAGTTGATAGTTCAAAACCAACATTGCCATTAAATATTACAAGGTTCTCTGCAAAAAATCCGATGAAGGTACAAGTTGAGATCATGTTTGCCGGTGGACTTGTAAAATATAATGATGAAGGAAAGAAACAAAATAGAGAAGTATCGATTTCGTTAAGATGGAGAAGGTCACGGCCTGATAATTCTGATTCATGGAAACCTTTTGCACAGTTTGGAGTAGATCAAAAAGGTATTAGTTATAAAATATCAAGTGATGGGACAGCCGGTATAACAACAATAACGCGGGCAAAGAATAAACAAATGCGGTTTGTTGCTGAAAAAGTATTTTCAAGTTATTCGGAAATATCAGATGAAGCTAATACAAGGGTTATCGAAATAGAAATAATTCGTATTAATGAACAATCTGATAGTTCACAAGTAATTGACAAAGTTCATTTAACGGCAATTAGAACATGGCTGTTTGATAATAAAGAATCGGAAAAATCGAGAACCTTAATTGCTCAACCTCCCGTAATTCCTAAACTTAGAAAAAACATGTCACGACTGGCTTTTAAGATAAAAGCTAACGGAGCAGTACAGGGAACGCTTGACCAATTAAATATGATTCTTCAATCCTATTGCCGTATATGGGATAAAGAAAACAAAGAATGGACTACGGCCGAATATCCGTCAAAGAACCCGGCTGCCGTTGCTCTAAAATTATTACAGTCTCCTACACTTGGGAATAAAGCATATTCCGATTCAAAACTTGATCTTGATTCTTTTGGTGAGTTCTATGAATGGTGTGAAAATAATAGTTATTACAGCAATGGGGTATTAACTTCAAAAAAACGACTTGATGAAGTAGTAAATCTTATACTCGCAACAGGAAGGGCTTTTCTTGTTTTAAAAGGTAAAAAATACGGTATCTTAATTGATAAACCGAAAGAATACCCTGTACATATTCTCAATAATCAAAATGTTCTTGAAGCAAGTAATTTTAAGAGCTTTGATGATTTGCCAGATGGATATTTAATCAAATACGTAAATGAAGATGACGGGTACCAATTAACTGAAGAATACGTTATGAAAGATGGTTCCCATACTCCTACTGATAAATCAGTTATTGAGAAATTGGAACTCCCATACATAACAAACAGAAATCAAGTATGGAAAATGGGATGGTACAAACTTGCTTGCCGGCATTTAAGACCTGAAATCTGGAACAGGAAAGTATCGTCTGATGGATATTTGATTGATATAGGGGACTTGGTAGAAGTACAGGATGACACCATCGTTGTCGGAATTGGAGAAGGGGCAGAAGTAAAGGGCGTAATATCTAATTTAGACGGGTATGTAACGATGATAGAAACAGATGGACTGTTTGATGTCTCTGATTTATCAAAAACTTACGGAATAAAAATCGTATGCGCTAATGGTATAGACCCGCTCTATATTAGAACATTACAAGTATCCATTGAACAACCGGGGACGTTCAGCAATTTTACAATAAATCCTCCTGTTTTATTGCCAGAAATGCCGCCAAAAGGGAGTATTTTATCTTTTGGTGAGTACGAAAAAATAACAACACCGGCTATATGCTTCGGTAATAAAGAAACCAGAGATGGAACTTTTGATTTAACGCTCATTCCTTATCAAGAAGGAATACATAATACAGATCAAGGAAAAATACCACCGTATGAAGTGAATATAACGCCGCCTCAATCTCCGGTATCACAACCACAAGCAGACCCAATAACAAAAGATGATCTTTATGAGATTAAAGATGAAATCGTAAACAGTCCCGAAAAACCGCAGCCTATTACAAACATGAAAGCTATTGCCGGCCGGGATTTTATCTATATCACATGGGACAAGCCCTTTACCGGATTTGCAAACACCATCCAAAAAGTAACCATAGAAATACAAAAAGCAATGGGCGGAGAATGGAAACGGTACGAAGCTCCGTCAAATGAATATACTTATCAGTTTGATAGAACAAAAGACGGTTACCCAGAAAAATCAAATCTCATAAACTGGAGAATACGGGCAAAGTCTGTAAACATCTACGGAAATGAATCAATCGAGTATGCCGGAGGTGTTTCTGG
>QMCE01000756.1_pt1 | contig 17076 bp, 13 predicted proteins | sample 1821851 | NCBI WGS metagenome assembly QMCE01 (sample SAMN09453174, study PRJNA476694) | Termite gut metagenome, whole genome shotgun sequencing project. | isolation source: worker | host: Odontotermes sp. | place: South Africa:Pretoria | collected 2016-01-28
AAATGAGGAAGTAGTGGGGCGATAGCCCCATGGATTCCGAATTTCACGTAGGATTGTGGGAGCGCGAAGCGCGAAACAATCCGTAAACCAGTTTTGACGCCCTAGTCATATAGGGATACCGGCGAGCCGCACAAAGTTGGGCTCCGCGGTATCGGACAGGGAAGAAAATGAAATGCGTGGGGGAGGGAGAGGAGTAAGGGGTATGGAACAAGGTGTTGCAAGGGTAGGCAGGAGGCGCGTCGCCATGTGGTTGTTGGTGGCCTTCATTCTGGGAGTCGTAGGGAGTGACTTCACGCCGGTCAGGGCCGACGTTGCCGGCGACGGAGGAGAAGTGGCGGAAAGCGGGGCGACGTTGCCGAACCACGTCGTCATCAACCAAGTGTACGGCAAGGGGGACGCCGACGACGGTGCGGTTTCACACAGCTTCATCGAGTTGTACAATCCGACCGACGAGTCCGTTGACTTGAATGGGTATTCCGTTCAGTACGCCCCCGGAGTGGCTGCGTGGGAGAAGCTTGATTTGACGGGGAAGTCAATCGGGGCTAAATGTTCCTTTTTAATCCGATGTACGTCGGAAGTGGTGAATGAGGGACATCGGTATGAGGTTGGGGACGCCGATATGGAGTGGGAGATTCCGATTAGCAACCGTGCGTTCGAAGTGGCGTTGGTGGGCGATCAGGAGCTTTTGGGCACAGACGACGCACTTTCTACAGCCGTAGTGGATTTGGTGGGGGTGGCGAATTCGGACACGGACGTGGTGGACCATTGTGAGGGTGTCCATTTTATGGGGATTTCCAAGCAAAAGTCCGCTCGAAGGAAGAATTTTGCCGATACGGACAACAACGCCGATGATTTTGAGTCCATTGATTACCGCGCGGGCGTATTCAATGACGAAGAGATAGAGAAGCTGCGCCCCCGTTCCAGTGGGGAGGGCGCATGGGGCGTCCCGACCGGAGTGGAGCAACCCATTATTACCAAGCAACTTTACGTGGTAATGGCGGAGCAGGGCGAGGAAGTCACCATAGACGTAGAGGCCGTGACGGAGAATGGAACGGGTACGCTTCGCTACCAATGGTTCCGCATTATTGCGGATGGTGGGGATGCCGACGAGTTGGACGGGGGCGTTGCTTCTTCCGCCCCGTTTTTGTCGCCTGACTCTATCATTGACGGAGCCAATCAGGCAAGCTACACCGTTCCCACCGAGGACGTGGGCACGAATTATTACTGCTGTGAAGTGACGAACGGGGAAGGTGAAGACGCCGTATCCGCAATGTCCGTAGCGACGAAGGTGGAGGTCGTGGAGGAGTTGCCCGAGAGTCCGTCCGACGACGTCATAATCAACCAGATATACGGGGTTGGCAGTGACCCCGCCATTTCCCACGGATTCATTGAATTGTACAATCCGACGGATGAGGATGTTTCATTAGAAGGGTACAGCGTACAATACGCCAAGGGCAGGGAGGAAGGGCAGGGGCCGGATAAGCCTGGTTCTTGGGCGGTCTTGGATTTGTCCGAGTATTCGATTGAGGCGAAGCATTCCTTCCTGATTCGATGCAATCCGGGAAGCGTAAAGGCTGGGTTCGTCCCGCGTTACGTGATAGCGGATGAAGAGTTCGACGTATCATGGGACCAAGACATCAGCAACCGCGCCATACAAGTGGCGTTGGTGCATGATACCGACGCACTCAGCCCCCAGATTGTGGGCGAAGAATTTGCCAAGGTGGTGGATTTGATCGGCGTGCTGAATGCGGGGGATGAAGGAGACAAGGTGTACCATTTCGAGGGGTTGGAATCTCCGGAGTTCATCTCCAAGCAGAAAACGGCTCGCCGCACGTCGTTTGTGGATACGAACAACAATGCGGGCGACTGGGAATCGGTGGATTACCGTAGCGACAGAGGTATGACGGACGCCAAGTTGGAGATGGTTCGCCCCTATTATAGTGGGGACGGGGCGTGGGGAGCGGAGCGCGGCGTGCAGCCGACGACGCCACCCACCTCTCCGCCGACGAGTGTGGAGCCGACTGGCACTCCGCCGGCAACCGTGTTGCCGACGAGGACTCCGCCGGCGAGTGCGGAACCGTCCGGCACTCCGCCGCCAACCGTGTTGCCAACGAGGACTCCGCCGCCAACCGTGTTGCCAACGAGGACTCCGCCGGCGAGTGCGGAGCCGACTAGTACTCCATCGGCAAGCGCGGCACCGTCACCGTCTTCGAGTCCGTCCATTGCGCCAAGTGAAAGCCCGTCGACGAATACCGCCAAGGTGCCGACCGTGGGTAAGGTGAAGGCTCCTAAATTGGCCAGTAAAAAGGCCCGAACCTTAACGGTGACGATTAAGCCCGTATCGGGCGCCAAGGGTTACGAAGTGGTGTACGCCCAGAACAATAAGTTGACGAAGAAGAAAAAGAAGGTTACGACCAAGAAGACGACCGTCACCATTAAAAAGTTGCGTGCAAGGACGAAATATTACGTAAAGGTTCGAGCGTATAAATTGGACGCCAAGGGAAAGAAAGTGTTTGGCAAATATAGTACGGTCAAGGGTAAAAAGGTGAAGGCTTGACGGGAGACAAACCTCACGGGTGTGTAAGGTTTGCTTAGGTGAGTGAAGACGGCCGACGTCCAGAATCATGGACGTCGGCCGTTTGTGCTGCAAAGGCAGAGTGTGCCGCATAAGGTCACCTTGTTTTTTTTGTTTTAACGACGCTGTATTTTCCGTAGGTCTTTTTGCCGTCGGCGTCCAGTTTGTAGGCGCGTACCTTGACGTAGTATTTGCGCTTGGAGAGAAGTTTCCTTATAGTTATGGTCGCCTTCTTGGAGGAGGCCGTTTTTTTACCCGTGGTAAATTTCTTGTTGGTCGCACATACCACTTGATAACCCTTTGCACCAGATACGGGCTTAATCGTTATCGTCAACGTGCGTGCCTTCTTACTGGCGAGTTTCTTAACCTTGGCTTTTGACACCGTCACCTTCACCGAAGGCTTGGCCGACGGGGTGATGGACGGCGTCGTGGGAGGAGCCACGGTCGGGTTTGCTGATGGATTAATCGGACTCACCGACGGGTTGGTCGGATTCGCCGACGTGTTTGGTGACGGATTCGCCGACGTGTTTGGTGACGGATTCGCCGACGTGTTTGGTGACGGACTCGTCGACGCAGTGGGTGACGGACTCGTCGGCGGTGGCGTCGTCGTTGGATTGACGGAAGGAGTGGGCGTTGCCGTTGCCGGCGGCACGTACTCCGGCCCCCATGCGCCATCCCCACTGTAGCGGGGGCGAACCTCGGCCATCCTCTCGTCCGATATGCCGGATGTACGGTAATCGACGGCCTCCAAGTCAACGGAGTTGTCGTCCGTGTCACCGAAGGAATTACGCCTGGCGGATTTTTGCTTGGACACCTCTAATATGAAGGAACCCTCATAATTCCTTAACGGGTCAATCCCCTCGTTCTTCACGCCTATGAGGTCAACCAAGCGGGTTCTGTCGCTTTCAGACAATACGGCCGCAGGCAACAAGTCGTCGCCGTCAACCAAAGCCAACTCAAAGGAACGGTTGCTAATCTCCACGTCCCAATCCAAATCCGCTTGGGGGATGGCGTATCTGGGCGAGGCGTTCACCCTTCCCGTGCAACGAACCAAGAAGGAGTGCCGAGGTTCGATGGATTGCCCCGTCAAGTCCAGTTTGGACCACTCGCCGGCACCGGGTGCATATTGTAGGCTGTAACCGGATAAGTCAACCGTCTTGTTGGTGGGATTGTAAAGCTCGACAAAACCATGTGAGATGGCGCCGTCCGTTTTGTCACCCGTACCATAAGCCTGCAAGATGATTACGTGCGTTGGCGACGGTGGGGCGGCGACGCGATAGTTCGCCACAATGGTAACGTCTTCGGAGAAAGTGACGGAAGTGGTGGGAGCCGATGGGTCGTCGGCGGTTCCACCGGTAACCGTCCAACCACTGAACTCGTAACCATTCGGAACGTTCGCCGTTATGGTGACGGGATAATTGGAGAAGTATTCACCCGTCCAACTGCCGCCGTCCAAATTCGGGGTAATCGTGTTGAGCCGTATGGAAGACCCGTCTGGATTCAGCCCTTCTTCCTTGGTGGACAGCGTAACCTTCTTCAGTTTGTTGGCGGCGACGCCGAATTTGCTAAAACTCCTAGGGAGGTACGACTTCGCCATTTGATTGAACGTTCCCTCCAAGTAGTCTTGAACGCTGGCCACGTGACCGTCAAAATTAACGGAGCCCCAACTGGACCATCTGTCTTGGTAATTGGGGAGGTATTGGCCACCACCGTCCTTGGGAAGCATCAGGTATCGGTAAACGTCAGCCATTTCCTCCAGCTTGGACGCATAATTGTCCTTATGGAAATTCATGTTGCGCAAGTCCATCATCGTCGTTACGAATTGCCTACAGAATTCCGCATTCTTCGCAAGGGACCGAAATAATCTGCCATTGTCGGAATCATCATAGAAAATGCGGTTTATCGCGTCCGTAAGGCTGCCGCCACTGTACAACCCCATGGAAAACTCCGTGTCGTACAGCATCCATCGCCATTTGCCGTCCCCGTACGGGACGCCGGGTTCCGGATTCCGCACCCTCCACAACACGAAGTTGTTGTGCGGCCAATCCTCGTTGGCAATGTAGAGTTGCGTGGCCATATAGTCAATGTAGTTTTGGACGTCGGTGGACTCGCAGAATTGCGCATAGTTCTCAGGCTTGGACATGTCGAGGTCATCCATCTTCCTGAATTCCTCGTACAATTCCATGTCGGCGTCCACGCCTTCCGACAACTCATCATTCTTAATCATGACGATGTTGTCTTCCGTTACGCCGTATTCTTCGGCAAAATAATCATCCCCATATTTCTCTTGAATGTTGTAGGGACCCCAGTATTCCCCGTTCAAATAGAGGATGCAGGGTCTGCCGGCTTGCGTGCCCATGTCGCGGTCGCTGACGAGGCTCTGTATGAACAAGTCCCGCAATTTGGTGTAATCGGTGTCGTTCCCGCCATTCCTCAATACAATGCTCTTGTACTTGGAGACGGGGGTTACGTGGTCGGCAATGAACGCATCCGGAATCAAGGGATAGTCCTTGATGTTCTTGAAGCCATAATCGCCCCGAATATACTCCTCCCTGAAGTAGACGTTGAAGCTTTTTTGCCCCCACCTCCTGGAATAACCGCCGCGTATACGGATGCCCGCACCACTGGATAATGCGACTTCGTGGTTCTCGTCAAAATAGTCCATGTCGGCTTCTCGTTCCCAATCCCGTCCGTCTTGTTCAAAGTTGAAGGGGGGGGTGCCCCATCCATTCCCCATACCGCGAACATAGATGCCGTATTCGTCGTCCAGTAGATTGTCGGGGTCCGTTACGAGGGATATGACGGGGTAGCCGTCATATGGTTCCAAGTTGTCGCCAATAAAATACGTCCTCGTCATCACCGTGCTGGACGCGCCCGTTGCGTCCACGGCTATGGCGCGAATTACGGTGGCCTTGGGAACTTCCTCGTCCGTCAAGGGGTTCTCGGGCAACATGGAATCGCCTTCGCCCGTATAATACTTCGCCCTATTTTCACGTGACGATAAAAAATTCGGCTCCCCATTGCGGTCTTTGATGGAAATGGGAGAGACGTACTTGAATATGGTCCTATTGTTGACGTCCCCCACGGAGGGAATGCTTCCGTCCGTGGAATAATAAACGTCACATCCGCTTTCCGCCGTAAGCGTAAGGTGGAATGGATTCTGGTAGCTGCCGCTGTCGGAGGAAAAGGTGGGTACGTCCACCTCGCCTTCCGCCCGAAGCGGACTGGATGGCAGCCTGAAAAGGCTGGTGACGACGGCTGCACATGCAAAAATGAACAATGCGATATACAGTTTTCGAGTTCCTCTTGCTCTCTGTTTCATGTAATTTACCTCCCGTTTTTGAATGTTTTTACGCCCCATTACGCCAAGGTGTCAAAATGTCTTAGAATGATGATGTCATTATACCATGGTTTGCGGGATTTGACAACGTTTGCGGGCTGATTAAGCAGGCTGGCTATAATCTCTGGCCAATGCGGGGTGTTGTAGGCGGCAATGCGTTGGTTACAGCTACAACGGCCGAGACCAGTACGCGTCTTTCTTGGGGCCGCTCGCGCTTAGCAGGACGCGTAGCGGACATCGAGCTTGATAATACCAAGCTCGGATGCCGACGCGTCCTGATACCCCTCGAAAGACGCGTATGGCTCGCCCGTCTCTAGCAAAACGGCAAGTGCCCGTACAAAATCACCAGCAGCAATCCACACATCCTTTATGGCATATGCCACGGCTTAATCCATGGGTATTTTGCAGTAGAAGGGAAGGGGGAGGGCAAATTCATTAAGCTTGCCCCTATGATGTGAAGTGTGCTACACAAGGTGTTTGGTTTGACAAGGTATGTAAGTTGTGATACGATATAATATAGAAAATTCTTTATAAAAATACATAATTTATTACGAATGAACAATGAAAGGGGGAAGTAAAAATGAAAACGACTGAGAAGAAGCCCTTCATCTCAAAAGAAGATATTATGAGGCTACTTGAAAATTGCTATAAAAAGGTATTGGAGGGCATACCACACATTAGTCCGTCGATTGAACAGTTTGCGAATGAATATTTAGAAAAATATCCGACAAAAGAAAAAGCGGCAAAGGCGATGATAAAGAATCAAATCATTAAATGTACGACTTCAGGCTTTATAACTGGATTTGGTGGAGTTGTTACTTTTCCTATAACTATACCTGCAAATGTCGGTAATGTTTTATATGTTCAGATGCGCATGATTGCTTGTTGTGCATATATGGCGGGACTTGATTTGGAAAGCGACCAAACACAAACGTTTGTATACGCTTGCCTTGCTGGTGTTGCGATGAATGGGGTAATAAAGCGATTTGGTATAGAATTTGGAGTCAAATTTGCAAATGGTTTGATCAAGAAAATACCGGGGAAAGTATTAACAAAAATAAACCAGAGAGTTGGGTTTAGGCTCATAACAAAATTCGGTTCCAAGGGATTGGTTAATTTGGGGAAATTAGTACCAGGTGTTGGTGCCGTGGTTGGAGGCAGTCTCGACTTGGTCGAAACAAAAGCTATTGGAAAAAGAGCGTATAAATGGTTCTTGGAAGATAATTTTTCGGATGGCGGGGAATCAACAAGTGATGACGTGATAGATGTTGAAGAATTATCAGAAGAGGATGTCACAGTGGATGTAACAGACCTGAACATGAAAGGTCAATTCTAGTCTATGTGGGTTGCAGTGTGTAGAAGTTCAGATTGTTCGCAATTCAGAATTTTCTTTTCGTTCGCATGAGAAGAACCTTGCGCGGCATGCTTTGCGGGCGCGCTCGCATCACCCAAGCAAGCTTGATGATGCTCACTTTGCCTTCGCGCACGTCGGTGCCAGAGCTTGGTACCACACAAGCTCGGCATCCGCTACGCGCGTAATCGAGTGCGAGCGTGTCTCTGTTGGAACAAGAAACCGAAGGGGGCAACCCCCCAGTAAACATCGCCCGCGGGCAAAATCATCTCAGTATCAGCAACTCGACCGCCAGGGATTCTTCCATCCGCCCCAGTTTGACGTCCGCCTCGATACTCGCGCAGTCGTCTAGGATTTGGCGAAGTTCATCAGCAGTAAAGCGCTTGGCCTGTGCGCGGTACTTGTTCACGACAAAGGGGGGGACTCCGATTTTGGACGCCACGTCCGCATTGTTGGAGGAAGGCAAGTCCATGATTTGCAGAAGGGCGTTAAATTGTCTGACCAGTAGAAAAAGGACGCCCATGGGTCGCTCGCGCAGGGCGAGCAAATTGTGGTAAAGCTTGAGGGCGTTCGCCTTTTTGCCGGTGGCCACCGCATCCACCATCTGAAAGATTTCATTGGAGATATGGACGGTACAGACTGCGTCCACGTCGGTCGTCGCAATTACTTCGCGCTCCATGGCGTAGCAGACGAGCTTTTCCATCTCCGTGGAGAGTCTCTCCATGTCCGTCCCGACGCGTTCCACAAAGTAGTGGGCGGTCTGGGACGTGACTTTCTTGTCCGATTTAGCCAGGGTGGAGGCGACCCATTGCGTCAAGGCCCTTGTGTCTGGGACGGTGACGTGAGCGACCGTACCCAGTTTGGCAACCGCCTTGTAGAGACGGTTCCGTTTGTCCACGCCCTGTTCGTCCTCCATAAATATCAAATGCGTGGTTTCCGGTATGGTGGGCAGGAAGTCGGCCAGAGGGCTTTGGTTCTTGAACAGCCCGGAGTTCTCAATGACGACCAGACGTTTGTCCGCAAAGAACGGGAGCGTTTCGGCCATTTCCATAATGTTCCCCGGGGACGCTTCCTTGCCTTCAAAATAACTGTAGTTCATGCCGTCGTCGTCGCCAAGAAGCCCCTTCCTAAACTGCTCGCGGTAGAGGCGCTTGAGGTAGGCTTCCGAACCGTACAATAGGTATGTGGGGGAATACGTCCGTTCCCGTAAATGGGCTTTGATGGTTTCCATACGTTCCTCCGCTACTGTTTTGCTTTTGCATTTTGAATTACCTGTTGTTAACCCCTTACGCCTCCCGAACGGGACGCCTGTGAACCTTCGGCTGGAATCCGCAACACGTCGTCGACGGACAGATACTGGTAAGATTCGCCCATGTCGTCGTAGAAGCCAAATTCGCCAACGATTTCAATGGTTTCATTTTCTTCGGGATAGTCGTCAGGATAGGAGTGGTCACCATTCCATTTGAACTCCAGTCCTTGTTGGCAACAAGCCAGTGCGTCGGCAACGAGGACGAAATGGTAGTTTTGGTCGGTGGTTTCATCAAAGGAACTGGTATAAGCGCCGCTCACCTTGATGGTTTTTCCCACGTACGAGTCCGGGTCCATTATCATGTTATTAACTTCGGCATACACCATCGTGCTGCTCATGGCCGTCAAATCCACGTCCACGCCGGCGGCGGGACGCTCGTTGGACGTTGCGCCATCTTCTGCATTAGAGTTGTCCGCGTCGGCGTCATCCGTTGCTGAACCGGGTGCCGCCGTTGGCTCATCCGTTTGCCGGACTTCTTGCGTACCCAGGTCGGATTCGGCGGCGTCGCCATCCGAGCAGCCCGCAGCGAGGACGCACAACGACAATAACGTTAGTAAGATGGAAAGGTACTTTTTCATGGAACGATTACCTCCTTATCAAGTGGCCGACGATGCTGCATAGGATGAATCCCACAATATCTACGGCGACAATGGTGGAGCCCACCGGCGTCCCGCCTACGATTGAGACTAGGAGGCCGAGGACGGTGCATACGACGGAAAAAATGGCCGAACATATGGTTACGGCTCGAAAGCTGCACCATATTCGCATGGCGGACAGGGCGGGAAAGATGACCAATGCGGATATGAGAAGGGAACCGACCAAATTCATCGCCAGCACGATGATGACGGCAATGATGACGGCAAGAAACAAATTGTAGGCATTGGCGCGGTTGCCGGTCGCCGTGGCAAACCCCTCGTCAAAGGTGACGGCGAATATCTTGTGGTAGAAGAGCAGGAACGACGCCACTACGAATATGGACAGGGCGACGCACAACCATACCTCCATTCTGGTCAACGTCAAGATGGACGTGGAGCCGAACAACGTGGCGCACACGTCGCCGGAAATGTTTGCGGATTTGGCGAACAGGTTCATGACCAAATAGCCGATGGCGAGGGTTCCCACCGATATCATCGCAATGGCCGCGTCACCCTTTATCTTTGCGTTTTGCCCCGTGCGCAGCAGTAGGATGGCGCACACCACCGTCACCGGCAGTACGAGCAATAACTGGTTGGACAAATTTATGGCGGCGGCAATCGCCATGGCGCCGAAGGCGACGTGCGACAACCCGTCCCCAATGAACGAAAATCGTTTGAGCACCAACGTGACGCCTAGAAGGGAGGAACAGAGGGCGATTAAGACGCCGACGATCATGGCGTAACGTACAAATGGGTGATGGAAGTACATTGAAATTTTTTCGAGCCATACCGTCACGCCTGTTCACCCCCTGTTCCCGTATATGTTCCTTTCACCCCACTGGTTTGGTAACCTTCTTTTGTGCCATAGTAAAGTGGAGAGTGGACGCCTATGTGCAAAATGTGCGTGGCGTCCGCCACGGCGGCGGCAACGTCGTGTGAAATCATGATGATGGTAATGCCGTCGCCATTGAGCTTCTTGATGATGGAGTACATTTCCACGGTGGCCTTCGGATCCAACCCCGCCACCGGTTCATCCAACAATAAGAGTTTTCGGGTGGCGCACAGCGCACGCGCCAACAATACGCGTTGTTGTTGCCCGCCGGACAATTCGCGGTAGCAACGCCGTGCAAGGCTCAGTATGCCCAATTTCTCCATGTTGTCATCCGCCATCCGTTTTTCCGCCTTGTTGTAAAAGGGTCGCAACCCCTGTCGGTTAAGGCAACCGGAGAGTACCACCTCCCGTACGGAGGCGGGAAAATCCTTCTGCACCGCCGTCTGTTGGGGAAGGTAACCAATCTCGCCCTGCGTAAGTCCGTCCCCCATTAGAATCCTACCTGACATGGGAGACATCAGTTTCAATATCGTTTTCATCAACGTACTCTTGCCAGAACCGTTTTCTCCGACGATACACAGATAGTCTCCGGCGTTCACGACAAAGGAAAGGTCGGAAAGTACCGCATTGCCATCATAGCCCAGCGTCAGATTCTCACAGGTTAGTTGTGGCATAGGAACCTCCCTTATTGTAACGCCTCTTTTAACGTGGCCATGTTGTCTTCCATGATGGATAGGTACGTCGTTCCATCCTCCAGATTGTCCTTCGTAATGGACTGCATGGCGTTCAGCATAAGAATTTGTTGGTCTTTGGTCTTGGTATTGTCAATAATGGTGTTGGCAATGGATTGGTCCGCCGTTTCCGTCACCATCACGGTTTTTAGGTTCAGTTCGTCCACCTTGCCTGCGAGGAAAATCATGGTCTCGAAACTGGCTTCCGTCTCGGCGGAGCAGCCGGGGAAGGCGGCGTAGTAACTAAGGCCGTAGTCCTCTATCATGTAGCGGAAGGGGAAACGGTCGCCAAACAACAGGGTTCGGATGGGGGCCTCGCCAACTACCGACGAGTATTCCATATCCAAGGCGGCCAATTTGTCAACGTACACGGATAAATTGTCTATATATATATCGGCATGATCCTCATCCAATGAAGTTAATACTTCGGTAATCTCATCGCAGAATATGCGTGCATTCTTCAATGAAAGCCATACGTGTTCATCCAACGCACCTTCTTCGTGTTCGTGTTCCTCTTCATGCTCGGCACCCTCGTCTTCCACGTGTTCCTCTTCATGCTCGGCGTCCTCGCCTTCCACGTGCTCCTCCTCATGCTCGGCGTCTTCGCCTTCCACGTGCTCCTCTTCATGCTCGGCGTCCTCGCCCTCCGCATGCTCCTCTTCGTGCTCGGCGTCTTCGCCCTCCGCATGTTCCTCCTCATGCTCGGCGTCCTCGCCCTCCACGTGTTCCTCCTCTGCGCCATGGTCGTGTCCGTCATCCTGCATACCTTCGAGGATTTCCTCTTCCCAAACCCCGTTTCCGAGCGTTTCCAACAGATTGATGACCTTCATGTCTGGATTGGTCGCTTCCTTTAAGGCGTCTTCCACCCATTCGTCAGATTCACCGCCCACGTAGATGAATAAATCACAATTGGATATTTTAACGATGTCATCCACCGAAGGCTGATAGTTGTGAATATCGGCCTTGTTGGCCAAAAGAAGATTCAAGTCCATATTCTCCACCTCGTCGCCAAGGATTTCCCGTACCCAGTCGTATTGTGGGAAAATGGTGCAGACGATGCTGAGCCGTCCCCCATCGGAACCGCCGGGGGCGTCGCAGCCTGACAGAAGCAGGATGAAGGGTAGTGAACAGGCCAATAAAGTGGCGGTAAGTCGTTTCTTGATTTTTTTCATGGTGAATTTGTAACCTCCATTCGTTTTAATTTGTTCAAACAATGGTTGCATTTGCCGTACAAAACGGTTTTTGCCGTATTGACTTGAAAAGAATGCTCGTCTAGCACGTGCTGTTCCAAATGGCCCAAGGCTTGGCAGTCCAAATGCAACAATTCGCCACAGTCTTCACATTTGAGGTGCAAGTGGACGTGGCATTCCTTTGCGCCGTCCATGTACTGGTAGCAAGCGCCGGAGGCCCCGTCGCTCGTGTATTTGCGCACCTTTCCCTTTGCCGTCAGTTTGTCCAAGTGGCGGTAAATGGTGGTGCGTCCGATGGCGACGCGCTCCCTTGCAAAATGCTCCACGATCTGTGCGGCGGTCACGTGGGCGCTGTCTAGCGAGACGATATAGTCGAGAATGGCCTCGCTTTGTTTGGTATTGTAGTTGGCGGGACGATTCACGATTGTCACCTCCTCATGCGTGAAACTGGAACACGGTTTCAGTTTAGCATGGGTTGGACTTAAAGTCAATGGGCTTTTGGAAAAAAATGAAATACAGTAATTTTTACTTGTAAAAATATGTATATTATGTTAATATGGTTTGAGGTTGTTTCCATAATGAAAGCTTGATTTGTGGAAAAGGAGTCGGGGATGATTTCACACGAGATATTGACGAATAAAGGAAGGCGTGAGGTTAACGAGGACGCAGTGGGTTGGATTTGGACGGATAGACGAAGGGTATACATATTGGCGGACGGACTCGGAGGGCATGAAAGAGGGGATTATGCGTCACAGTGCGTCGTTGAGCATGTGAAATGGCATGTCGCCAATGACGAAGAGGTTGACATTGAGGGAATCATATCGTCAGGGAACGAGGTGCTAAGGAAGGAACAGAAGAAGAATGGGTCCGAGGACCAGATGAAGACTACCTTGGCCTGTTTATGCATACAAGATGGGGCGGCGACGTTTTACCATGTGGGCGACTCACGAATATACTGGTTTCACAAGAATAAGTATCGTTTGAGGAGCCAAGACCACAGCGTTCCACAGATGCTGGTAAAGAGTGGCTCCATCAAAGAAAAAGACATACGCCGCCATATGGACAGGAACAGGTTGATACGGGTTATGGGAACGGAATGGGATGGGCCAAAATGTGAAGTTTCCCAATTGATTCGATTGGATGGCAGAGAAAGCTTCCTTCTTTGCAGCGATGGTTTTTGGGAGAATGTAGAAGAAAGACAAATGGAGAAACATCTAAAAGCGTCTCGCAATCCCAAAGAATGGTTGCAGTTAATGGAAATGGAAGTGTTGAAAAATGGAGAAGGAAAGGACATGGATAATTATTCAGCCATAGCCGTGTTCGTAACATGATTTTCTGTGAAGGCGCGGACGCCGGTACGATGGAGGGGATGGGTTTGGCAATTGTTCAATGTAGCAACCACCATTATTTTGATGACAAGCGCTATAAGGAGTGTCCACATTGCAAAGATGAAACCAACTACTTTGCCGAGGGAAGGAAGAACCTGGAGGAAGACAAGACGGTTTCCCTTTCTCGGAAAGAAGTGGATAAGTTGCCGGAAGGAAAGGCGAATCAATTTATACACAATGGCGATGGGGACGACAATACGGTTTCACTTTATGCGAGGAAGGACGGATTGAATCCAGTCGTTGGATGGCTGGTTTGCTTGAGTGGAAAAGAAAAGGGTAGGGACTATCGGATACACGCAGGTAAAAACTACGTGGGCAGGTCGTTGTCAATGGACGTCGTAATCTTAGACGACGTCGGCATTACAAGGGAGAGGCATTGCTCCATCGTGTATGAGCCCAATAAGAACCAGTTTTTTGCCATGGTGGGCAATGGTGCGTCCGTCTGTGTGAATGGGGAGTTGATAAGGGAATACAGTACCCTTTCCGAAGGGGATGAGATAACGATTGGCAATACGACGTTCATTTTGATTCCATTTTGCAAGGAGGGGAGAGTATGGGAAGAATAGGGGGATGTACAAAAAGAGGTTGTATTGGCTTGCTGGTCCTCCTCCTTCTAGTCAGTCCGTCTGTATATGGTGGTTGGCAAAAGGCGCGGGCAGGAGACGAAGAGTGGCAATTGGAACAAGCCATGGTCAATGCGCCCCATGTAAAAACGTATATCACGAACGCCGCTCGGACACAGGAGCAGTGGGATGTAATGACGTTTCAGGCGACGTTGGGGGAAAGGGAATTACAGTATGTGGGGGGCCGCATGCTTCAACCGGGAGAAGAAGGGGTGGCGTACACCTATATGGTGGACACTTCCCAATCCATGAAGAAAAGTCAAATGAAAGCCATAAAAAGAGGATTGCGTAGGGCGAGGACGGAATTACGGGAAATGGATCGATTTGCATTGATGGAGTTTGGAGGCGAGCCCGTTTACCGGTTGCAAGGCTCGGAGACGTTGGAGCAGGCTATGGCGGCAATTGACGCATTGGACAACAAGAAGCTCTATACGCCACTCTATGACGCAATAGACATGGTGATCAACAAAGTGGGTGGGGAAAGGGATGTGGAGCCACGGCGCAAGGTGATAATCGTGGTAACGGATGGAAGCGATTACGACCAAGGTGGCGTCACCTATGACGAGATTTTAAGAAAGATTGGCGAATCCAATATACCCATTTACGGGGTTGCCCCAAGGAACCGCAAAAGAAAAGAGAAGCTGGATAAGTTGGGAATATTGTGTAGAGAAAGCAGTGCCGAACTGCGTTTGGGTACCGACAAGGAACTTGATGAGTTGATGCGGGAAACGGTTCAATCGATAGTTAGTTGCTACGTCATAGAATGGAGGGCGGATTCCAACAATGTAGGAAGGACTTTTGAAAGGCTGCAATTACAGATTGGGGAAGGGGAGGTCGTCCACGACCTTGGGAAAACCTTGATGGTGGACAAATGGATGCCAGATGACACAATACCAAGAATTAAGGATGACTTGGTGGAAAAACTGACGGAGGATTCCATAGGCTTCACGTTTAACGAGCCGGTTCTGAATGCGGGTGACTTGGAGAACTATATAGTTAAGGATCAAGATGGCAAGACGCTTGCGCTAAAGGACGTGACGTATGAAGACGAAGGCCAGCGATGTGAAATCCTATTTGAAGAGACGGTTTACTCGGGTGATTACACGCTGGAATTCGCAGGGGTTACCGACGATACAATGGAACGCAACAAAGTAGAGGATGCGTCGTTTCATTTTGAAGGGAGGTCACCGACCTTCGGTAAAATAGGGCGTGCGGTACGCGTGTATTGGTGGGTGGTGGCAATTGCGGCCCTCGCCATTGTAATGGCGTGCGCTTATTTTTTGGTTAAAAAGCAAGGCGGCATTGTAAAGTTGGATGGGAAAATGAGCTTCGGGAGCAACATAGAACAAAAACTACATATGATGACGTCGCAAACGAGGAAGGTTAAATTGGTCGTGACGGATCGGACGGGGAGTACGACGGAAACCTCATGGAATGTGGATGGCAGCATTTTTGTCGGCAGGTCGAGTATATGCAACTTGTATTTTGACGACGACGGATTATCCAGGCAACATTTTGTAATTGAGGCGACGGAGAAGGGATGCTTTTTGTCGGATTTGGATACGACGAACGGTACGTTCATTAACGGGGTCAGGGTCTATAAGAGCAGACAACTTTCGCAAGGGGACGTGATAACTGCCGGAAGGGAAAAGATTGTATTTTTAGGGATAGAGGAATGAATGGAATGGAGATGGATTGAAGTATGGAACCCTATTATGCGCCCAACAGGCCAATATTGGACCAAGGCGTCAAGTTGCGGGAAAGGTATTGCGTTGGAAGGGTGCTGGGGGCGGGAGGTTTTGGAATCACCTATCAAGGGTATGATGAATACGAAAAAGAGGAGTGTGCGATTAAGGAGTATTTTCCGATGGAGCTTGCCATGCGGTGTGACGACGGCAAACGCGTGCAAACGATGGAGGGTGCCAAGGAGGAATACTATTCACAAGGGATGAAGAAATTTGTGGATGAGGCGGAAATACTGCACCAACTAAGGGATGTGAAAGAAATTGTCGGCGTCAAGGATTATTTCACGGAAAATGGGACGGCTTATCTAGTGATGGAATACCTCTATGGCGTGGACGTTGAAAAGTTGATGTTCGCATATGGGGGGAAACTGAACCAAAGGATGGCGAACCAGATCGTCGTCACCATTGCGAAGACGTTGGAACACGTCCATCGTTTGGGCTTGATACATCGGGACGTAAGTCCTGAGAACATCATCATCATGTCGGAAGACGGGTCGATAAAGTTAATTGATTTTGGGGCGACGCGCTCCTTTTTAGGCAACAAGGACAAAAAACTGTCCGTTATCTTGAGGCCCGGGTTTGCACCATTGGAACAATATTCGTCCCAAGGCGCACAAGGTACGTGGACGGACGTGTACGCCCTGGCGGCAACCTATTATTACATGTTGTCCGGCGTAAAGCCAACGAATGTGATGGATCGCATTAGCGGGGTGGAACTGGCACCTTTGGAACAAGTCGGCGGCGGGGTTGGATCAGGAATAAGCAAGGCGGTATCGGACGCATTGAGCATACGCCACGAGGACAGGATTCAGACGATGCGCGAATTTATACATAGAATCGAGGGTTCGACAACAATTCAGTTAAATCGGCCCCGTAACGATTTGGTGTGGAATTATGGTGGGGACGCTGACGTGGTCAAGAAGAAGCCTTACTTAAAGCGCATCTATGAAAATGGCCAAATCGAGAGGTGGCTCATGCCACTTGGCGAGGATGTGGTTATAGGGCGTTCCCCGATGGAGTGTGGAATCGTATTGGACAATCGGGACGTCAGTCGTAAACATTGCGCCATTCGATACAATGCGCTAGAAGGTTGCTTCCTCCTACGGGACACGTCCATGAACGGAACGTACACGGATTATGAGAGGGTGGGGTCGGACGGCGTCAAGCTAAATGCGGGTGAGAATTTTTACATATCCACCGTACAGTATCGATTCGTCGCGGAGGTAGAGTAAATGTGGTTCGGGAGAAAAAGGGGAAGAGTGAAGGATGGGTCGGACAAGGCAAACGGGGGTGGTTCCCCAAAAGGCATGGTGCCTAAGATTGCCACGTACTCGTATAGTGACCAAGGAAGGCGGGA
>QMCE01001428.1_pt1 | contig 17072 bp, 15 predicted proteins | sample 1821851 | NCBI WGS metagenome assembly QMCE01 (sample SAMN09453174, study PRJNA476694) | Termite gut metagenome, whole genome shotgun sequencing project. | isolation source: worker | host: Odontotermes sp. | place: South Africa:Pretoria | collected 2016-01-28
GAGGAAGTAGTGGGGCGATAGCCCCATGGATTCCGAATTTCACGTAGGATTGTGGGAGCGCGAAGCGCGAAACAATCCGTAAACCAGTTTTGACACCCTAATCATTTGATACCATGCTCGGTATGTCTGACGTGTCTCTTGTTATTGATGGCGAAGGACGATGCGTTTCCAATTTTTTATTGATTCCGCTACTTTTTGTGGCAACAACCCCAATACCAGAAAGCAAATGGTCATCCCCGCAAATGCTCCTGACAAGAAGGGTATATCTATGTACCGTGTTAGTATAATCATGCATGAACAACTTACAAGCCCTATCTTTGTTTTGCTTTTCACTTTATTCAACCTCCTTATTCAACGTATATATTGCTTTGTTCCACTTTTCAACTGCTTCTTAAGATACGGCATTGCTGCTTCTTGAAAAAAGGCTTTTTTAAAAGGAGTAAGCCTTGCACCTCAGTTTCAATACCCTTCGGGCAAATGTAGTTGCGCAACGACAACATCGGATCCAAGTTCTCCCGCAACAGAAGGTTTCAATACCCTTTCGGGCAAATGTAGTTGCGCAACGTACAATGTGGCTCGTTGCACCGGAAATCCCTCATAGCGTTTCAATACCCTTTCGGGCAAATGTAGTTGCGCAACGAGTTTAGGGGGGTAGACCTCACGAAGACGAAGTTCTGTTTCAATACCCTTTCGGGCAAATGTAGTTGCGCAACGCTTAGCCAATTTGACCCCCCATTTTACGGGGTTTGCAAGGTCTGTTTTCAAGAGGACGGAAATGTAACACTTTTGACACATTTAAATTCCACTATACTGGAAAAACTGCATCGTTTTCAAGTCCCGTATTCTCTTAAATTCTTGAAAATACTCCATTATCCTTCTGTTTTCTCGTGTTCTCAAAATGCTTGCAAGAGGATGGCCTTTTTTAGCCCTCAAAATCCTCTTGTAAATGAGTTTCTACATATTCAAATGTTGCACTGAGTCTTTATACGAATATTCTACCACGTATTTCCATAAAAGGCAAGTCATTTATCAAAAATTTTGGCGAGCTTGAGAAGGTGCTAGGGGATTTTGTTCGGGCGATTGCCGTTTACTAAAAACGGACGAGCCATACACGTCTTTCGAGGGGCATCTGGGCACGTCGGCATCTGAGCTTGGTAACCCACAAGCTCGATGTCCGCTACGTGCCCAGTTAAGCGCAAGCGGCCCTGAGAAAAACGTGTACTGGTCTCGGCCGTTGTAGCCAAAGCAACGTCGTGTACCGATCTCGGCCGTTGTAGCCAAAGCAACGTCGTGTACCGATCCCGGCCGTTGTAACCAATGCAACGTCGCACACTGGCATCTGTCGCATTAGCCAGAGTTTTTGTTGTTAGGTTAGCAGCCTGGCGCCAATCCCTATGAGCGTCGCCAAGACTCCCAGCACTGAGACGACCACGATAATCTTAGAAACCGGGTGGGCGTAATTAAACCCCAAATCATTGCCGAAGCGGCTCTCCACTATGATGGACGGGTCTTGGGGGTTATAATAGAACAGCCCCAGGAACCATAGGTCATCGTCGTCTTTGTCGTTCGGGGTTGTTCGCTTGGCCCGTTGGGCGTATCCGCCGGCCAACTGTTCAGCCTCCGTTATTTTGGGTCTCAATCGGCATCCCCCCTGCCCGGACGTCAACGTAACGACGACCAATGGGATATAGGGCAGTATCAGTGACAACGCCAACATGGAGGCGCCCCCTTTTCCCTGCCATTCCGGCTTGAACATGGGGAGCAGGAGCGTTGACATGGCTACTCCTCCCCCCAGATTGGCAAAGCCTAACGCATGGCCCATGCGTCGCCGATACATTCTGTGCTGGGCAAACGACAATTCCGGGTTGCTTGGGCTTACTTGCAGTTTGGCGCGCTCGGTTTGAATGGCGATGATTACAAGCAATATCGTCATGCCGAGTATGGTTAGCGGAAACATTAGGGCTGTGGGAATGGATTTGTCCCTATAGGCGTCCGCCACCATATTTGCGTCAAAATGGATGGGGATTCGCTCAGGCAGGCCGGAGTAGTTGGCCAGGGTTAGAAGGATGAGGGCGAGGCAATATACGCTCTCGGCCATATGCCACAACCACGGTATGGACGCCAAGCTCCCCCGCGTATGCGACGAACGCGTCTCCACCATTGCGACGGACTGCACCCTCCAACGTTCGGAACGTTTTAAGCTTTTGGCCCTCCGATGGTTCGACAGGTACGCCACGAATTGGACGGCCACCAACAGGAACGGGGAGCTGATGGTGGCGAGCATACTTGCTCCCGGCCAAAGTAGGTATTGCACGGCCTCGATTATGAGCAATCCCGCCGAAGCGACCGCTATGATGGCTATATAGCGCCTTTTTAGCGTCTGTGCGGTTGGATGCTCCCAGCCTTCCTGCGGTATCTTGACGCCGAACAGATAGTCCTTTCGCGTCAAGCCGGGTACGACGGCCATAAATATCCCGCAAAATAGCGTAATTGCCATGTTGATGATGAGTGATGCTTGATTTACGTTCATATTGTCTCCTTTCTGGTTCCCGCTTGTTCATAGCTGTCAAGGCACAGGTTCACGAAGTCTTCCTGGGACAGTTTCCCACAACGCGCCTCCGCCGCCATCAGCAGCAGCTTCTGCCGCAACCGTTCCAGAAATTGAGTATGGTTGGGCATCTTGTCCGCCACCATCGCCTTCTTCCTATAGTCCATCATGATGTAGCCTTCGTCACAAAGGATGGTGTACACTTTGTTGACGGTGATTTTATTGACGCCCAGGTCGGCCGCCAAACTCCTTACGGAGGGAAGCCGCTCGTTCGGCAGCAATTGGCCGTTGGCAATGCCGATGACGATTTGGTTCCTCAATTGCTCATAGATGGGCTCGTCTATTCCCTCGTTGATTTGCAGTATCATGGCTCTCACTCCTTTCTGTACTATATATTGTAGGTCATATAGTACAGATTGTCAAGTGGTAATTTATAAATTTCGTTTATTTGCTTCGTGTTTTCATTGCGACATGCCTTCGTGCAAACTTTGCCTTCGCGTAAAAACGGCCCCGAATGGTTTTTGTCACCCAAAAACCATTCGGGGCCATCATTGCTCCATTACAACCATATTCGTCATTGTGCGTGCATGGCTCGGTTACTGCGCCTGCATCACCTCCACCTCCGTTTGCAGCGCTTCCTCAAACCGTTGCAGTATGAGGCTTTGGATGCGATCCCTTGTATCTGAATTAATGGGGTGGGCAATATCCCGATACTCTCCGTCCCCCGCCTTCCTACTGGGCATCGCGATGAAAAGCCCCTTCTCCCCCTCAATCACCTTTATGTCGTGAACCACAAACTCATTGTCCAAGGTGATGGAGACGATTGCCTTCATCTTGCTGTTCTTGTTCACCATGCGTATGCGTACATCCGTTATCTGCATATTGATCCCCCCTTTTCTCTCATAGGAAATTCCATCGGCGCGGAGTAGTGACGCCATTCTCCGCTACATTCACTTGAAATGTTCCGCCGACTCTTTCTTACGCCTTTTCCCATTGGGCGTCAGAGGACGTACCTGTCGTTCTCCTCCACCACAATCTTGATCTCGCCACCTTCCCCCACGTAAGTCGAGTTTGTACGAATGGTGTCACGGCTCTCAACGATGCAGTTCTCGATATACGTGTTGTCGCCGACGTAGACGTCGTTCAACACGACTGAATTCTTAATGGTACAGTTGTTCCCTACATAAACCTCCTTGAACAATATGGAGTTCTCCACATTGCCATTGATGATGCACCCGCTCGATATCAAACTGTTCTTCACGTTCGAACCCATGTTGAACTTGGCGGGTGGTAAATCCTCAACCTTGGAATAGACGTCGGGGTACTTCTTGAAGAAATAGTCTCGGATGTCCTTATTCAGAAAATCCATGTTGGTCCTAAAATAGGACTCCACCGTTGCGATGTTCTTCCAATAGGACTCCAGCTCGTACCCGTATATCTTCTTATGTGACTTGTAACGTATCAATATGTCCCGAACGAAATCATACCGTTCTTCCTCTACCGCTTGCTCGATCAGCTCGATCAGCTGCCTCCTGCGGATGACGTATATGCCCGTGGATATCAGGTTGCTCTCCGTCATGATGGGCTTCTCCTCAAATTCCTCAATCCGCCCGTCCGACGCCAACCTCACATTTTGTATATGGCGTCCCCGCCCGCTATTACCACGTAAGGCTCGTGGCTGGTCTTCAGGAAGCTGATGTTCTGCGCTATGGCGTCCGCCGTCCCCCGATACCACGAACTGTTGTCCAACGTAATCGACGGGGTGAACACGTACAACCCCCCCTGCTTCCTGCCAAAATCCCACCATTTGGACGAGTTCAGATGCTCGTTCAAAGACCTGGCGTTGTACTGGGTGAACACGGCCACTTTCTGAATGTGTGAGTTGGACATATTGCTGAGCACAAAGTCTATGCTGCGATAGCCCCCCGCGACCGGCATGGCGGATATCGCCCTCTTCCTTGACAAATCCCTCATGCGGTTGCTGTTACCTCCCGCCAATACGATTCCTATCGCCCTCATTATATGTCACCTGCCTTAATTAGAGTCTCTCCGCTTTCCAACAAGCCGTTAGGATAATCCGACACCCTCGTGAATCCCGATATCGCCGTATTCTTTCCGACCTTTACGTCGTTCGGCACGACGCTGTTCTCCCCAACCGTGACCAGCCCGAACGAGTACACGTCCGGCTTGACCGCGTTGGGTTCCTCGTTGCCTACGCCCAAATGGCACCGGTCCCCAATGGAGACGTTCTCCGCAACGATGGCCTTGTCTATAATGGTTCCCGCCCCAATCTGCGAGGAACTCATAATGATGGAGTTGCTGACGATGGCGCCTTGCTCGATAACCACGTTGCCTCCGATTACGGAATTGTACACTTGCCCGTATATCTCGCAGGCGTCCCCGATAATCGCCTTGTCTACCACCGCGTTCTCCGCAATGTATTGTGGCGGGATGCGGTCGTTCTTGGTGTATATCTTCCAAAACTCCTCATACAGGTTGAACACGGGTATCAAGTCTATCAACTCCATGTTGGACTCCCAATAGGCGCCCAGCGTCCCCACGTCCTTCCAGTAACCGTTGTACTCGTAGGCGAACACCTTGTCCCCCCTCTCATGGCAATAGGGGATGACGTGCTTGCCAAAATCACACGCCTTCTGCTCCTTCAGCGTAATCAACGCCTCCCTGAGCACGGACCAAGAGAAGATGTAAATGCCCATGGACGCCAAGTTGCTCCTCGGTTGCGGCGGCTTCTCCTCAAACTCCAGAACCTGCTTCTTCTCGTCCGTAATCACGACGCCGAACCGGCTCGCCTCCTCCATGGATACGGGTATCGTCGCCAACGTAATGTCCGCATTGTTCGCCTTGTGGAAGTTCAACATGACCTCGTAATCCATCTTGTATATGTGGTCGCCCCCGAGAATCAAAACGTATTCCGGATTATAATACTCCATATATTCTAAATTCTGGAACACCGCGTTCGCCGTCCCCGTATACCATTCACTCTTCTTACTCTTCTCATAGGGCGGAAGGACGGACACCCCTCCAAAATTACGGTCCAAATCCCACGGAATCCCAATGCCGATGTGGGTGTTCAACCTGAGCGGCTGGTACTGCGTCAACACTCCGACGGTATCCACTCCCGAATTGATGCAGTTGCTCAGTGGAAAATCAATAATTCGGTATTTTCCGCCAAAGGATACTGCGGGCTTGGCAACCTTGGCGGTCAACACCCCCAATCTGGAACCCTGTCCCCCAGCCAAAAGCATGGCTATCATTTCCTTCTTTATCATGCCAACTCCCGTCTGTGTGTCCTCATGCACACTTATGCGATAATAACTCTCCCAAAGGTTCGTACGATGCATAAATTTATTATAACACGCTTCCCATCAAATGTGAATAATTATTTACTAATATGTTTAAGAAAAATAAGAATTTTTGTTCATTTTTCATAAAAATTGAAGTAATATTTTACATATATTCATTTTATTGTTTCTTGCCAATCTTTTATTTGTAATTTACTTCGGAACTGGTTATAATGGAAGCAGCGCGTCAGGCACGCACGCGTCAACTCTGTGCGGCTCATTTTGCGCGAAGGCAAAGTGAGCCGCATCAAACTTGCTTGAATGATGCGAGCGCGCCCGCAAACCCGAGCAGGCTCGCAAAGCACGCCGCGCAAGGTCGCCTTCGCACAATTACATTCAAGGGAGGTATCCCCATGTACCAACTGGATTACGACAATCCTTCACATCTATACTTTATAGGCATCGGCGGCGTCAGCATGAGCGGGTTCGCCGAACTGCTACATAGCTTTGGCTTCCGCATCCGCGGTTCGGACTCCACAAAAAGCGCGACCACCTCGCATTTGGAGAGTCTCGGCATACAAGTATTATATGGACAAGACGCCGCAAATATTACGGATGACGTCGATTTAGTCGTTTATACCGCCGCCATCGCCCCCGACAATCCTGAATTTATGGCCGCAAAAGCCCTCAACCTGCCCATGATGCCGCGCGCGACGATGGTGGGGCAGGTCATGCGCAACTATCAAGAAGCCATTGCCGTCGCGGGCACGCACGGCAAGACCACCACCACGTCCATGACGGCGAACGTCTTCATCGAGGCCGACGCGGACCCAACCGTCGCCGTCGGTGGTGATTTTAAGGGAATGGGGGGCAACCTGCGCATTGGCAAGTCCGACTTTTTCATTATGGAGGCTTGCGAATACACGAACAGCTTCCTGCAGTTCTACCCAACCGTCGCCATCATCCTGAACGTGGAGGCGGAGCATTTGGACTTCTTCAAGGACGTCCGCGACGTCCGCCGCTCCTTTCACGCGTTCGCCAAACGGGTCCCTCCGCACGGCCTCGTAATCATCAATGCGGAGATCGAGGATTACGAAGACCTCGTTGCGGACTTGGACTGCGACGTGGTCACGTACGGCGTCGAAAAGGGGGATGCGGACTACTCGGCCTCCCATATCGAGTATGACGACGGGGGGTGCGCCCGTTTCGACCTCCTGACGCGGGGCGAGTTCGTCTCGCACATCCATCTGGGCGTACCCGGCGTACACAACGTTTCCAACGCACTCGCCACCTTTGCGGCGGCGCACCGCTACCATTTGGACGCGCACAAGGTGGAAGGGGGGCTGGCCTCCTTTCGGGGTACGAGCCGTCGCTTCGAGGTAAAGGGGAAGCGGAACGGCGTCACGGTGATTGACGACTACGCACACCACCCCACCGAAATCGCCGTCACCCTGGAAGCGGCCAAACGCCTGCCCCACCGGGAATTATGGTGCGTATTCCAACCCCATACCTATTCGCGAACGAGGGCCCTTTCGGGCGAGATGGCCAAGGCGCTGTCCTTGGCGGACAAAGTGGTCCTGACCGACGTCTACGCCGCAAGGGAGAAGGACCCTGGGGACGTGTCGTCCGAATTGATAAGGGAGAAATTGTTGGATTTGGGGTGCGATTGTTATTTTATCAAGTCCTTTGATGAAATCGAAAATTTTCTTATAAATAACTGTATTGACGGTGATTTGTTGATAACTATGGGCGCCGGGAACGTGGTGACGATAGGGGAACGGCTCATATCGGGATAGTTGTCCACATTATCCACGCTCTTATCAACAATTTGTCGATGATTTTTTTGTGGATAACCCAAGCGCCGCATACCCCAATATTTTTGGACGTTTTGCAATCCGGCACCCTACTTATCCACGCCATTCACATTTTCATCGACATTCCACGAATGAAATTTCTTTGCAAATTCACTATTCTCTTATGGCTTTTTCTATGCTATAATGACTCTTGCAAAGGAGGGCGTGACGCTATGGACGGCATTCGACTATTAGGCAGTCAAACGAACGGGTTTACCCCTATACCGGATTCGTTTATCGACCACTACGTACCAGAGGCCAATGGTAATTACGTGAAGGTATACCTATTCCTTCTTAGGCACCTGCATTCACGCGCGTCCGCCTTTACCGTCTCCGACATAGCGGACCATTTTGAGTTCACGGAGAACGACGTCCACCGAGCCTTGTCCTATTGGCAGAAAAAGAGCCTTCTCGACGTGCAGATGGACGATGGAAGACATATATCACAGATTACGTTGACGAACCCGGATGACGCGTTTCGGAACCCTTCCGACGCGCCGCCCTTGGCGGCGACGGTCGAGGCTCCGCCACCAGAGGCGGGGGTGGTGCGCGCGTCCCGTCCTTCCACCAAGGACCTTCCCGAGATGGCGGGTTATTCCGTGGAACAGATTGCCCAATTTACCAAGAACGAGGAATTACAGTCGTTGTTGGACGTTTTGGAATACCTAAAGGGACCCCTGTCGTCACAGCACCAGGATTTGGTGTTGTACCTGTACGACCAATTGCATTTCCCATCCGAACTCATCATCCACTTGTACGAATACTGTCTGTCAAGGCGCAAGGAGAGCTTTTCCTACATCCAATCCGTAGCCTTGGCTTGGGCGGAACAAGGCGTCGACTCCGTGGAGAAGGCCAAGGCGGCCAGCCTGCAATACAACGAAACCTACCTCTCCATCATGAAGTCTTTGGGGTTGGATCGGACGCCCGCCGTTGCGGAGAAGGAATACATCGACAAATGGATTTCTTACGGTTTTGACCTTTCCGTCATTGTGGAAGCCTGCAACCGCACCATCCTACATATACAGAAGCCGGACTTCAAGTATGCGAACGGCGTTCTGGAGAATTGGCGCAAACAAGGCGTCCGGACGCCGGAGGACGTCGCCAAGACGGACGAAGACTTCCGCCAGAAGGGAGCCTCGACCAAAACCTTGCGCATATCGAACGCCAATACGGTCAAGAAACCAAGCGGACAATTTTATAATTTCCCCCAACGCCAGTATTCTTCGGAGGAATTCACATCATTGGAACAACGGTTGTTAAAGAGGACGATGGAGGAGACATGCCATTAACGAACCAACAATATGACAGGATTCAATCAAAATATGACCGCATCCGCTTTCAAAACCAACAGATTTTGGACAAACGTAGGGAAGAGGTATATGGGAACGTTCCCGACGTCAAGAGTATCGACGAACAAATCGTGGCGCTGTCAATGGCGCGGGCGAGGCAGGCCATACTGGAGAAGGCCCCTTCCCCTTCCACGTTGAGGCAAGACGTGATGCGACTGTCCGAAGAACGGGGAAGGTTGCTGGAGGGGCACGGATACCCTTCCGACTATTTAGACGCACCTTACCGTTGTGCGGACTGCAAGGATACCGGCCACATTGGTGATAAACCTTGCCACTGCCTCCGACAGGCTACGGTGGACGCCTTGTACGAGCAATCCAACATCAGGCACTTGGTCCTTACGGACAACTTTCAGTCCTTTCGATATGAATACTACCCCGACTCCCCCAAGGACGCCGTTACCGGATTGTCCCCGAGGGACAACATTGAGAACGTGGTCAAGGCTTGCTGGAACTTTGTCCACACGTTTGACGCGGATTATGGCAACCTCTTCATCTATGGCAACACCGGCGTCGGCAAGACGTATTTAACCCATTGCGTGGCCAAGGAACTTCTTGACCGTTGCAAGACCGTCTTGTACATGACCGCCTTCCAATTCTTCGACCTGTTGGAGAGGGCCCAATTTCGAAGGGAGCCCGCAGGGCGCGACTATGACGGTCCATTGTCCCATCTGCTCGATTGCGACCTTCTCATTATGGACGATTTGGGTACGGAACTGGCGAACAGCTTCACCACTTCCCGATTGTTTTACTATCTCAACGAACGCCACGTCAGGGAGAAGGCGACCGTCATCTCCACCAACTTATCCATGGAGGAATTGAACGCCCAATACAGCGAACGCGTTTTTTCCCGCGTAGCCAGTTATTACACCATCTTGAAAGTGTTTGGCAACGATTTGCGGCTGTGAACGTTGCCACTGCCTATATGGCACAACCATCAACCGACCCATAACGGGTGGACTAGACGAGGAGGAAAATATGAGCCAAAATGAACATTACATGGAAAACATCCCACACGGGGCGCTGGGCATCGTCGCCCTCGAAAGCAGCAGGCCGCTGGGCAATCGGGTGAACCAATACATTGCCAAGTGGAGGGGGGAACGGGACGGCTCCCAACATTCAACCATCGCCTTCTCCGGCTACCGTCAGGATTCTTATTTGATTGACACTTGTTGCCCCAGGTTTGGCTCGGGCGAAGCGAAGGGCCTCGTCAAGGAATCGGTTCGCGGCCTCGACCTGTACATTCTGGTCGACGTCTGCAATTATAGTCTGACCTACCCTTTATACGGGAAGGACAACCGCATGTCCCCCGACGACCACTACCAAGACCTTAAGCGCGTGATTGCCGCCGTCAGCGGCAAGGCAAGGCGAATCACGGTCATTATGCCGTACCTGTACAGTGGAAGGCAGGACAAGCGGAATGCGAGGGAGTCCTTGGACTGCGCCATCACTCTCCAAGAGTTGGTCAACATGGGCGTGGAAAGCATCATAACGTTTGACGTCCACAACCCCAACGTACAGAACGCCATTCCGCTCAAGGGTTTTGAAACCGTCAAGCCCACCTACCAATTCATCAAGGCGCTGCTGACGCAAATCCCCAGCACCCACTTCGACCCCAAGCACATGATGGTCATCAGCCCTGACGAGGGCGGCATGAACCGCACCTCTTATTTCGCCAACATCCTCGGCCTGGACGTCGGCATGTTCTACAAACGGCGCGACTACACCACCATCGTGCATGGACGCAACCCCATCGTTGCCCACGAATTCTTGGGAACGAACGTCGAGGGTAAGGACGTGGTAATTTTGGACGACATCATCGCCTCCGGCGAAAGCATCCTGGACGTGGCGACGGAACTGAAACGCAGAAAGGCGAACCGCATCTTCATGGCCGCAACCTTCGGCCTGTTCACAAGCGGTTTTGGCGTGTTTGACAAGGCTTACGAGAGCGGATTGATTCATCGCATGCTGACCACGAACCTCATCTACCAACCCGAGGAGTTGTTGGCGAAGGAGTATTACGTCAGCGTGGACATGAGCAAATACATCGCCCTGTTAATCGACACCCTAAACCACGACTCTTCCATTAGCGCGTTGCTGAATCCAACGGACCGCATCCACAACATCTTCGGGAAGGCCGCCTCAAAAATGGAATCCTAATCCGGTAGGCAAGTTCTCATTTGCGGAGTGGCGTTGGCGTTCCTCAATCGACTCATTTATATCGGGGGCTCCCCTTCAATGGGAGGCTCCCCCTCAATCGGCGGCTCTCCCTCAATCGGTGGTTCCTCCTCGATTGGCGGCTCCTCCTCAATCGGCGGCTCCTCCCCAATCGGCGGTTCTCCCTCAACCGACGGGTCCTCCTCAATTGGTGGATCCCATTCATCGTCATCCGGTTCCTCGATTGGCGGGGAATCGTCCTCCAACGGTACATCTTCCTCGTCGTCCGTCTCCTCCTCCGGCACGTCCTCGTCATCCAAATCGTCTATGATCTCATTCGACTCGTCGTCCGAATCCGGCCTTGGCCTCGGCCTTGGGTTATAAGTTGGCTCAACCTCCTCATATTCAGGAAATCCCTTGTCCTCCAACCCTTCGTGTATCCCCTGCATATATGACTTCCATATGTTCCCCGGATATGTCGCCCCAAACAACTGGCCCATGCTCTTGGGATTGTCATACCCCACCCACACGCCCGTCGTATAGTACGGCGTATAACCGATGAACCAACCGTCCTTGTTGTCATCTGTGGTTCCCGTTTTGCCTGCGCAAGACATGCCGACGAGGCCCAACCCCCTGCCCGTACCGTTCAGAATGACGCCCGTCAACACGTCCGTCATCATCCTCGCCGTATTCTTCTTGTACACCCTCTTTTTTGCGACGGAATCACCGACGATTTCATTCCCTTGGGAATCCAATATCTTAACGATGCAGGTTGGTTCCCGATATTCGCCGTCGTTCACCAACGTCGCATAGCCGGCCGTCATTTCAATCGGACTGGCCCCCACGGTGAACCCTCCCAGTGACGCCGCCAAGTAGTAATCATTTTTCCGGATTTTTGAGAAGTTCATGTCCAACAAATAAGGCATGCACTTCTTGGGGTCCAGTTCCTCATACAACTTCCAAGCCACCGTATTCTTCGAGGCTTCGACGGCCCTGCGCAAGGAGATGTTGCCCGAAAACCTGCCGTCCGAATTGGACGGGCCGTCCTTAATCGGGGCGTCGTTCACGTAGTCATTGGGAGTGCGCCCCGCGTCAAACGCAGGCGCATACACGAGCAACGGCTTGATGGAGCTGCCCGGCTGGCGAAAACTTTGAAACGCGCGGTTCAAAGAATAGCCCTCCATATCCTGCTTCCTCCCACCAACGACGGCCACCACCCTGCCCGTCTCATTGTCGATGCACACGCCCGAACCTTGGAAGGTAAACACCCCGTCCTTGGTTTTGTCCTTAAACGCACCCAACTCCTTGTTGACCGCCTCTTGCAGCTTCCTTTGCTTGGGCATCTCTATGGACGTATAAATTCGGTACCCCCCCGTAAAGAGAGAACGTTGGCATCGAGAATACGACTCGCCATACAGCTCGTCATACGCCTCCTCGTCCTCCGTAGAAGCAAACTCATTGCGGAACTCAAAACCCTCCTGCGCCATCAGCGCCCTCGTGGCGCAGTAATTGATGTACGTCTGCACATAGTCCTGCTTCTTGATTTTCTTGATGTCCAACTCAATTTCCTGGTGGACCGCCTCACTATACTCAATCTCCGTAATCGCCCCGTCCGTCAACATTTGGTCCAACATACGGTTCCTTCGCTTCAACGTATTCTCCATATTGTCGACCGGATCGTACAGCGTCGGATTGTTCGGTATCGCACACAGGAAAATAAGCTCCCCTAGGGCGAGCTCGGACGCACTTCGGCTAAAATACCCCTTGCTGGCCGCCTCAATGCCATAGTAACCGTTGGCAAAGTAAATGTTGTTCATGTAGAACTCCATTATCTGTTCCTTCGTATATTTCTTCTCCATTTCCAACGCGGTAAACATCTCCCGTATCTTCCTGTCCCAAGACACCGTGTGCGTCAAGAAGATGTTGCGGCTCAACTGCTGGGTGATGGTACTGGCCCCCTGCTTGATCTGGCCCTCGTTCCGCACGAAGGAAATCATCGCCCGCACAATGGCCTTGTAGTCCACCCCCTTGTGCTTGAAGAACTTCTTGTCTTCCGTGACGATCATGGACTCTATGGCCAACTTCGGAATCTCCTCATAAGGAAGATAGTAGACGTCCTTTTCCCCCTTCAACTCCGACAACAACTTTCCCTTCTCGTCGTATACCAGCGAAGTCTCGGATGCGCGAAACGTGTCCAGCGTGGAACCCGCCACCGCCTGCTTCGCGTCCGAACGCATACCCAAAAGCCTCGCCCCGTATTTGTTGTAAAAAACCAACGCCACCACCAAACCCGTAACTAAAAACATCAATAAGACGATCCTCAAAGTAAACCGTAGCTTGGGATGCTTGACGACCTTCGCCTTCTTCTCTTTCTTCTCCTTCTCGCCCTTTTTTCCACCCATACCATACCTCCTCGACAACGCTTAGTAACTGCAATCGCCAGTGTCCACTGCGGGTACGCACAATCTTTCGATGCGTCTGCAATTTCCTCAGCCACTTGTCCATTTATCGACGCCACCCTATTGTCATTTGGCATACAACCTTTTCGCCCAATACACATTTACTTATTTGCCCAACAGAAATATTATACTATAACACTACTATTTTTGCACTTAAAATCATGAAATATAAAACAGAATTAATATTTCCTTAATGATTTCACCACTATTCTGGGTCAAAAAGGAAATTCCCTGTTTATTAATCCCGAATAGCGCACAATTATGAATCTCGCATCATTCAAGCAAGCTTGATGATGCTCACTTTGCCTTTGCGCAAATTCCGTTGGCTGCCAACCTACCGACGCCTTCTCCCTAATCCTCCCCTCATACGCCAATTACCAATCTTCTATATCCACCACGATTCCATTTTCAAAATAGACATACCCTTTTCCATAATAAATCCATTTGTCAAAGACGCCATCTTCCGTAGTGATTTCATCCTTAAAGTTTGGCCGCCCCCAAGACGATGACACAACCTCATTCTCCGTCATTCGGACGTGGGGTGACCTCCTCTCTTCTGGTATCCTCCCATTTTCAAACATCCCCTCGTAAATCAGCTTGTCATCCGCAGAATATGTCTCCCCGTCAGATATTTCATTCTCAATATAATAACCCTCCTCCCATTGGCCACTATCCCATTCCGTTCTGCCGTTTCCATCGAACTGGCCATCATAAAAATCACCCGTATACGTCCATCCCGTCCCCCCGTCATTTTGAGCCGTAAAAGAACCTTTCCCATTGGGAATCCCATCAATAACCTCACCACTGTACGTTCCCGTCCGTTCACCCTCATTCACGGTAATCGTGAACTCCATGTCCACCACTCGCTCCTTTTTCACCTCGCTTTTACTCCCGGCGCCTTTATTCATCACGGAAGCGACCAACGCCAACGCCAAACACAATGCGGCAATTTTAAACACGGGTCTTGCCTCATATAAAACTCCCCACATCCTTTGTACCTCCCCTGATTTTTTCATGATTGTACCATCTCGCTCGCCAAATGTAAAGGGACAAAATACCAGATTATTTTCACTTGCGCGTTGGCTCTTGCCCCACCCTACGCCCGCCGCAAAACTCCGCCTCCACCCGTATCAAAGAAAAGTGTTGACATGATGCGTGGTGATTGTGTAAAATTTGAGTTATCAATTATAAGAAGGAGCTAGTTGCCATGTTTGATTCATTTCCACGGGACGGCAAAGTCGCCTTCCTCTGTCAGGCCGCCATGATTGCGGCGTTATACGCCGTATTGGGCATTGCCTTCCGACCCATCAGCTTTTCAGTCGTCCAATGCCGTATTGCCGAGGCGCTTACCGTCCTTCCGTTTTTTACGCTTTCCGCCGTACCCGGATTGACGGTTGGATGTTTGTTGACGAACATATTGGGGGGCGCGGACGTGTTGGACGTCATCTTTGGCACCATGGCGACCGGCATGGCCGCCGGCGCCTCTTACCTGTTGCGCAGGAACAAGTGGCTGGTCCCCATTCCGCCCATTGCGTTCAACGCCATTATCATACCCTTTGTACTGAAGGTCGCTTATATGGAGACGACTCCCGTCCATCTTTTGATGGTGACCATATTCATTGGACAATTCTTGTCATGTGGGGTACTGGGAACGTTCTTGTTGGTGAGTTTGGACAAGTATCGAACGTCTTTTGCGAAGAATTCTCGTTCTTAAGAGGGGTTCTATGCCATGCATGCGTAAATATATTGATAGGGGGGCCATCGTATGAAGCAGTATATTGCGGCACTTGACCAAGGAACCACCAGCTCGCGCTGCGTTATCTTTGACTGGCGGGGGGAGCCGATTGTTACCACGCAAAAAGAGTACACACAGCATTACCCTCGAAACGGTTGGGTGGAACACGACCCCAACGAAATATGGTCTTCCCAATACGGCGTCTTTCAGGAGGCCCTTGCGAAGTGCAACCTAACCCCCGACGCAATAGCCGCCATCGGCATCACCAACCAACGGGAAACCACCATCGTATGGGACAAGGCGACGGGCGAACCGATTTACCCCGCCATTGTATGGCAATGCCGACGCACGGCCGACATGGTGGGCGAATGGGGCTCCTCTGGATTCAGCGACTCCCTACAGGAAAAGACGGGACTGATTCCCGACGCCTATTTCTCCGCCAGCAAAATCAAGTGGATTCTGGACAATGTGGACGGCGCCAAGTCAATGGCTGCCAACGGGCGGCTTTCCTTCGGTACCGTGGACGCGTGGCTAATTTACAAGCTGACGAAGGGCAAGGTTTTTGCCACGGACTATACGAACGCCTCACGCACCATGCTGTACAACATTCGCACGTTGGATTGGGACGACGACATTCTTGGCGAACTTGGCATTCCGCGTTCCATGTTGCCCGAAGTGAAGCCTTCAAGCGGGATTTATGGATATACGGACCCTTCCCTATTTGACGGACGCCCCATTCCCATCACGGGCGTCGCCGGCGACCAACAGGCCGCCCTGTTTGGGCAATGCTGCTTTCAACCGGGCGAGGCGAAGAACACGTACGGAACCGGCTGCTTCTTGCTCATGCACACGGGTGGGACGCCCGTACGTTCCCACAACGGGTTGTTGACCACCATTGCGGCCTCCGCAGGAAGGAACGTGGAATACGCTTTGGAAGGCTCGGTATTCGTCGCGGGCGCCGCCGTCCAATGGTTGCGGGACGAGCTTGGATTGATTGGCAAGGCGCATGAAACGGAAGCCCTCGCCCTTTCAGTGGAAGATACCGGCGGAGTCTACGTCGTTCCCGCCTTTACGGGCCTTGGCGCGCCGTATTGGGACCCTTATGCGAGGGGCGCGGTATTGGGTCTGACGAGAGGGACGAAGAAGGCCCATTTCGTGAGGGCGGTATTGGAGTCCATCGCTTACCAAACGTATGATTTGCTCAAAGCCATGGAAGACGACTCCCACATCACGATGCATTCATTGAGGGTGGATGGAGGCGCCTGTGCCAACCATTTCCTCATGCAATTCCAGGCCGACATCCTTTCTGCGAATGTAGTAAGACCGCGCATCATTGAAAGCACGGCCTTGGGGGCGGCCTATCTGGCAGGATTGGCCATCGGCTACTATCCCGAACAAGGGGAATTGTATAAGAACAACGGCGTCGACCGAACCTTCACTCCCCAGAAACCCCCGAAAGAAGCCGCCTCCCTGCTCGCAGGATGGGAGAAGGCGGTTGAAGTCTCCCGAAAATGGTGAGCCAAAATTTTTCAACAAGGTATTTGTTTTTTCGCCAATCCATGATATAATTATTTGGGTGTCAAAACTGGTTTACGGATTGTTTCGCGCTTCGCGCTCCCACAATCCTACGTGAAATTCGGAATCCATGGGGCTATCGCCCCACTACTTCCTC
>QMCE01000974.1_pt1 | contig 17051 bp, 12 predicted proteins | sample 1821851 | NCBI WGS metagenome assembly QMCE01 (sample SAMN09453174, study PRJNA476694) | Termite gut metagenome, whole genome shotgun sequencing project. | isolation source: worker | host: Odontotermes sp. | place: South Africa:Pretoria | collected 2016-01-28
CCGAGCCTGTTGCCGCCCCTGACCGCGAGGACGCAGTTTTTATACTGCATGATGGCGCGGTAGCCCAAAGAATCGTCGTAACCGCGCAATGGCTCGGCGGCTTCGTAAGCCATGTACAGATCGCGCAGATAGATAAACATATCGTGGAGCTTATAGAAATCCCCCGATATTTCCTCGCAGGTCCTGTCATACGTTGTAAGCCGCAGATTCCACCGTTCACCTAATTGCCTGTCATCAAAGGTGCAGATTTGTGTTTTGCCCCGGTAGATGTCTGTGTTGATCTCTGAGGCCATTGACCGGGGAGGGTTCTCGATCAAGCTGTAGCCGTCTTGCCGCACCCTTAATAGAAACTGCTTCACAAGCATTTTATCATTATTAGGGATTTTATATTATTTTGAGATTCCATAAACCCTTTTGCTATGCGGAATTTCGGAATTTCGCGGTTGCGCATATATGTACGGAGCCACGGGCCCGGCCGGAAAGGCCGTGGTCTCTGCATATGATCAAAGCCAGGCCAGTACTTACCAGAAAGGCCAAATCGTGACCGGACCGGACGGTAAGCCGTACGTTGTCCAAAAAGACGGCCCGGCCGGTACGCCCGGCTCATCCTCCGACTACACGCCGCTAAGCGGTGCGCCCGGCCCGGCCGGCTCTCAGGGCCCCATTGGCCCCCAGGGACCTGCGGGGCAGCAAGGTCCCACAGGCGCGACAGGCGCGACGGGAGGCACTGCAGGCGGCACGACCGGCCCTGCGGGTTCCACAGGAGCCACCGGCCCCATGGCGACCGTCAAGGACTTTAATTTTGCCGATTCCCACGGATATAAAAAGGGCGATCTGGTCGTCTCCAGCGGCACGGTCTTTATGGCCAACAAAGACGACCCCGGCGGCCTGCCGGTAAATTCTCCCGATTACACGCCTCTTCTGGGAACGCGCGGCCCCACGGGAGCCACCGGCTCCGCCGCCGCGACTGCCGCCGCTTACGACGCGGCAAAGGCCGGGCAGTATGTACAGGGGCAGCTTGTGTACTACAACAACGACCTGTATGTCGTCAATAAAACAAACCCCACGGGAACCCCAGGAAGCTCGGCGGACTACACAGCGCTAACAACCTCCGGCGGGCGCGGAGCGCGTGACGTCGGCAGCTCGGTGCCCACCTACAATTCGGTCGACGCCGCCACCTACCGTCCCGGTGAGCTTGTGGTCAGCAACGGCCAGTTATATCAGGTGACAAAGGCCGGACCCACGGGCGCTCCGGGAGCGTCTGCAGACTATATCAACCTTAGCGGCGGTGGCGCGACAGGCATAACTGGCGCGGCCGGCGTGACCGGTATCACGGGAGCGACAGGCGTCGGTATAACCGGCCCTACAGGCGCCGGAGTGACCGGCGCAACCGGCGCGACAAGCACCATACCGGGCCCGACAGGCGTTACGGGAGCTACCGGAGCGACAGGCCCGCAAGGTATTCCGGGTACGGCGGCCGCAAAGGGTGACACCGGACCTACCGGCCCTTCGGGCGGTCCTCCGGGACCAAGCGGCCCAACCGGGTCCACGGGCGTGACCGGAACCACAGGAGCAACCGGCGTAACCGGCGTGACGGGAGCGGGAGTGACCGGAGCCACAGGTCCGGCGGGGGTGACCGGAGCGTCCGGAGTCACGGGAGCCACGGGATCTGCGGGAGCCATTGGAGCCACGGGCGTCACGGGGCCGACAGGCCCGTGCTGCCCCGGACCGACAGGCGCGACCGGAACCTTTATCGCCAGCGGCCCGCTGTTCTACATTACAGGGCAGGGCGCCGGCACCAGCGGAGTCAGAGTGCCGGTAAGGCTGAACGACGACGTCGTGTTCCAAACCGGCACGCCGGACAAAGTCAATATCAGTACCAAGCCCGGCACAGGGGCGATAATCACCATCAATAACACCGGCTCTGCCGGCGCTACGGGTATGAAGTTTGACGTGAATCCGGGGTTCAACGCCGTTGGAAACGGCGGGAGCGTATATAACGACAAATCGCTTTACTTCGCGACGAGAACGCCCAAGCAGATAAAAGTTGAAGTCGCTAAGGCTTCTCCCACGGACATGGTCGTGTATATTGACGCCGCCCCGCCCGCCACAGGAGAACCCGTCGCCCTGTCCGCGGCTCAGTATGCTATGAACAACAAAGATACTTCTCCGTATGAAAAAGGAGCCGCGCTCCCGTACTTCACAATGATCAGCCAGCCTGCCGACGGCAGCATCCAAATGATGGACCGTTCCTTGAGCATTAAAAACTCCGGTAACTATTTAATCAACTACAGCGTGACTACCAACGGGACCAAAGGCGTGCCAAACCTTCAGGCGGTAATTGAAGACTCCAAAGGAACAAGAACGATAGAATTGATCAACGTTATGCCGCAGGGCATGACCAGCGGTTCGCTGATAGTGCCCATTACAACAGACGGAACTACAAACGCGAAGGTGACGATCAAGGTATCCGGTCAGGACGGATCTGCGATATCGATACCGACAAACCCACCGAACGGTCAGCTCTCCATCACGAAGATCGCATAGCGGTTACTTTAAGCACACGAAACGTTATTAAAGCGCAGCGAACCGACTGCGGCTAATGAGCCGAAAGGATTTGGGGAGCCTCTTATCCGGGGCTCCCCTAAGCCCCTGTATCTGGCAATGTACATAGCGGCCCAAATTTTCATTCAACCGGCAAGCCGCTACTTTTCATACAAGGAGAATGATTCTATGCCAGAAGTAAACGGCACCGCCGACCTTACGACCACAGTAGAGGCGGACGCCAGGGAAATAAAGCCCGGCATGACCGTCACCTACGCCGTTACAGTGAAGAACAACGGACCCGACGCCGCTGCCGCCCCTGTGCTGAGCTACGACGCGCCCACCGGGTTAACCGACGTGTATTTCAGCACCGACGGCGGGTATTCCTGGGAGCTTTGGAAGGGGACGCACACCCTCGCAGAGCTTGCGAGCGGCGCGTCAACGAACGTACTGATACGCGGCGCCGCGCCCGCAAACGTTTCGGGCACGGTTTCCGGGACTTTCAACGTCACGTCGCCCTCCCATGACCCCAACCCCGCAGACAACACCGCGACTTCGGCTCTTGCGGCGGCCCCTGCTGCCCCGGTTCCGGTCTCAAGCCTCAGCGCGACGGCGACAAGCGACAACGATTCGCCCAAGCCCGGCGACGTCGTCACCTATACCGTAACGGTGAAAAACTACGGGCCCGCCGGCGCGCCTTCTCCGACGGTTGATTTTGCCGCCACTCCCCTGCTCGGCAATATCGAGTACAGCACTGACAAAGGCTCGACCTGGCAGCCGTGGGCCGGCGGCGTAACGCTGCGCGACATGCCGAGCGGGACGACCTCAAGTTTGCTGGTTCGCGGCGAGATTCCCGTTAACGTCTCCGGCGGGCTTTCCGCAAGCTTTACCGCAAAAAGCAGCAACAGCGACCCTGACCCCGATGACAACACCGCGATCGTTTCCACGACGGTCACGCCGACCGCGGATCTGGTGACGACGGTGACGGCCGGCAACCCCGCGCCTAAACCCGGAGACAGCGTAAACTACACCGTAACCGTCCACAACAACGGCCCGTCCACGGCTACGGCCCCCACAGTCATGTTCTCCCCGCCCAAGAGCCTGACAAACGTTTCTTATTCGACCGACGGCGGCGCGACATGGCAGACATGGCCCGGAAGCGCGGCGCTGTCCGACCTGCCAAACGGCGGCGACGCAAAATTGCTTTTGCGCGCAATTTCAGTACAGAACACGGAGCAAACCGTCGAGATGGTGCTGGCTACCGCAAGCGGTGCCAGCGACCTCAACAGCGCCAACAGTACCGCAGGCTCTTCGGCTCCGGCAACGCCGGCGCCTGCGTCCACCGCCGACCTGGTGACGACGATGACGGCGGATAATCCAAGCCCCAAACCGGGAGACAAAATCACTTTTACGATCACTGTAACAAACAACGGCCCCGCCGCAGCAAAGGCCCCCACAGTCAAGGACACACTGCCGCCGCAGCTCACAGGGGGGGAATACTCGACCGACGGCGGCAAAACGTGGAAGCCGTGGCCGGGCAGCGCGACTCTTCCGGACCTTGCAAACGGCGCGAGTACGCAGGTTCTCATAAGAGCGACAGTCGCGGCCGGAGCCACCGCCGCTATAGCGAACTCCGTCAGCGTTTCCTCTCCCAACGCGGCGGGCGGCGCGGCGTCCGCACAGTCGGCTTCAAACTGCAAATGCTGTATAATTAAATATTATCTGGATGATTGCCGCCAATACGGCTGGGAAAAGGCCGCGTGCGGCGCGTCTGTAAAGGCTCCGCCCCCGCCCTGTAAGAACGGCAGCGAGTTTAAGGGATGGTTCACCGACGCCGCGCTGACGGCGGAATGGGATTTCTCCAAGCCCGTTACGGCGGATATGCCGCTTTACGCGAAATGGACGGTTAGTAGTTAGAGAATGGAGAATAGTAGAACGATATAAAGAAGCCCCGCCGTCACCGGCGGGGCTTGTGCTGTGCGGTTGAGAGGCTTTACTTTCGCTTACGTGAATACATAGTATACTTCAATGACTACTTCTTTGTTTGTAAATCGCAAATCTTGGTTGCTTTGGCTCTTCCACTTAAACTGTAGCGTATTGTCATTGAGAACTATTGTGGCTGTGCCTATGCCTAAATCCGGATCCCAACAGTTCACGGGGTATCTTGCGCCGTCTGAAGTCCTGATAACGCCATTGATTTCAACCAATTTTTCAAAATACGGAAGATTGCTCATATTGATAGTGCCGCTGGGATTTCCATTCGTCGTGCCGGTCCTCACGCAACGCCAAATCTTCCTGCCATCGTACCAGGTATGCCCTGTATCCACGGGGTCTTGGTTCGGCAGATGGGCAGTACTCATTTTAGGCGCAAAGTTATTGTCCACATATGCTTTGTTTGCCGCGTCTGTCGCGGAGCCGGGCGTTCCTACGTTTTCCAGCGTCCGGCCGTTCATGGACGCGCCGCCGGCGAAGGTCTTCTTACCTGACTGAGGTTCTTTTGATCCTATCGTCTGCTCGTCGCTCGTTGTGACGACCTTGTCTTTGTTGATATCAATCCAGACCATGCCGGCGCCGGGGGATTCCTGGCCAACTTCGAGATTAACTCCCTTTTCCCTTGTGGCGAAATAGAGCTGCTTGCCGGAGTCAACCAAAGCCGCGCTGCCGCTTGTCTGGTTGCCGGGGTTGATGGAGAACAGCGAGCCGTCCTTGCCTTGCACACCGTTGATGGTGACCATGGCCGCGTTACCGGAAGCCAGTGTGTCCTTGGTAACGCTGAGCTTGATTATTTTGGGCGTCTCCGTCTTGAAGGATATCGTCTGCTTGTAGTCAACGTCCTGCCTTGAGCCGGTTGTGTTGGTATCCGCCGGGTTCACTCCGATAACGGGGCCGCTCGGCACTCCGCCGCCCGCGCCTGTCGGGCTGTTGATAGTGACGATAACCGAGCCGGGGCTCACGACGATATTCTGCTTGTCGGGAGTATCCGTCCGGAAAATCATCCTGTCTCCGAAATTGAGCGGTATTGCGGTGGCGGTTGGCCCCGTTCCGTTCATTACCGAGAACAGCATCGTCCCTGTGGCAAAGGCTCCGGTCGGTCCCGTGACTCCCGTTACGCCGGTGGCTCCCGTTGCTCCGGTTACACCTGTGGCTCCGGTTACACCGGTAATTCCGGTTGCTCCGGTTATTCCGGTGGCTCCTGTGATACCGGTCGCTCCGGTAGCTCCGGTTACGCCCGTAGAGCCTGTTGCGCCAGTAATTCCGGTGGCTCCCGTAATTCCGGTGGCCCCGGTTACGCCTGTAGTTCCTGTTGCACCAGTGATTCCGGTTTCACCGGTGATTCCGGTAGCTCCGGTTATGCCGGTGGCCCCGGTTATTCCCGTTGCCCCGGTGATTCCTGTTGCGCCGGTCGCTCCGGTATTTCCCGTTGCTCCGGTTGCTCCGGTGATGCTCGAACCGGTAGCACCTGTTCCTCCGGTCGCTCCGGTGATTCCTGTTGCGCCTGTTGCTCCGGTGATTCCGGTGGCTCCTGTGGCTCCGGTTATGCTTGGGCCGGTCGCGCCTGTTCCTCCGGTCGCTCCGGTTATTCCCGTGGCTCCGGTTACTCCCGTTGCCCCGGTGATTCCAGTGGCTCCGGTTATTCCCGTAGCTCCGGTCGCTCCGGTGATGCTCGAACCGGTAGCGCCTGTTCCGCCGGTCGCTCCGGTGATTCCTGTTGCGCCGGTCGCTCCGGTATTTCCCGTTGCTCCGGTTGCTCCGGTGATGCTCGGGCCAGTAGTACCTGTTCCTCCGGTCGCTCCGGTTATTCCCGTGGCTCCGGTTACTCCTGTTGCCCCGGTGATTCCAGTGGCTCCGGTTATTCCCGTAGCTCCGGTTGCTCCCGTTGCCCCGGTGATTCCAGTGGCTCCGGTTGCACCAGTCATTCCGGTTGTGCCGGTCGCTCCGGTTATTCCCGTTGCCCCGGTGATTCCAGTGGCTCCGGTTGCACCAGTCATTCCGGTTGTGCCGGTCGCTCCGGTTATTCCCGTGGCTCCGGTTATTCCCGTAGCTCCGGTTGCTCCCGTTGCACCGGTGATTCCAGTGGCTCCGGTTGCACCAGTCATTCCGGTTGCTCCGGTAACTCCGGTTATTCCCGTGGCTCCGGTTGCTCCGGTGATGCTCGAACCGGTAGCGCCTGTTCCGCCGGTCGCTCCGGTGATTCCGGTGGCGCCTGTTGCTCCGGTGATTCCGGTGGCTCCTGTGGCTCCGGTTATGCTTGGGCCGGTCGCGCCGGTATTTCCTGTTGCTCCGGTGATTCCGGTGGCGCCTGTTGCTCCGGTGATTCCGGTGGCTCCTGTGGCTCCGGTTATGCTTGGGCCTGTCGCTCCGGTATTTCCTGTTGCTCCAGTGATTCCTGTTGCGCCTGTTGCTCCGGTGATTCCGGTGGCTCCTGTGGCTCCTGTTATGCTTGGGCCGGTCGCTCCGGTATTTCCTGTTGCTCCGGTGATTCCGGTGGCGCCTGTTGCTCCGGTGATTCCGGTGGCTCCTGTGGCTCCTGTGGCTCCGGTTATGCTTGGGCCTGTCGCGCCTGTTTCTCCTGTGGCTCCGGTCACGCCTGTGGCACCGGTTTCCCCTGTCGCTCCGGTTGCACCGGTTATGCTTGGGCCTGTCGCGCCTGTTTCTCCTGTGGCTCCGGTCACGCCTGTGGCTCCGGTTTCCCCCGTCGCTCCGGTTGCACCGGTTATGCTTGGGCCGGTCGCGCCTGTTTCTCCTGTGGCTCCGGTCACGCCTGTGGCTCCGGTCGCGCCTGTTTCGCCTTGCGGGCCGCCTGCCGGACCGGTTGGGCCGGTCAATCCCGTTTCGCCTTTTGCGCCTGTGGCCCCTGTTGATCCAGTCACACTTAATCCTGTCGCTCCTGTGCCTCCGGTAGCTCCTGTCGCGCCAGTGGTTCCGGCGGACCCGGTTACTCCGGTCGCTCCAGTGACTCCGGCAGCGCCGGTTGCTCCGGTCATTCCGGTGGCTCCGGTTGCGCCTGCCAATCCGGTTGCTCCTGTGCCTCCAGTAACTCCGATTGCTCCTGTGGTTCCTGTCTGGCCTGTGGGGCCAGTCGGGCCCGGGTCGCCTTTTGCACCGGCAGTTCCGTTCATTCCTGTGGCTCCGGTTGCGCCTATAGCACCGGCTGAACCCGTCGCGCCTGTGGCTCCGGGTGCTCCGGCGTCTCCCTTGTCTCCCTTTGTGCCGGGAACACCCTGCGGACCGGCCGCGTTTCCGACCGACGTCCATTTGTTGTTGACCGCATCCCAGGCGTAAACGGTGTTGGTGGTAGAATCCAAATACATGTCCCCGGGCGCTCCTGTGGGATGTGCCCCCGAGATTCCCGCAAGACTTGTATAAGAACCTTTTAGCGTACCCATTGTTCCCATCGGTCCGGTCGGGCCCTGTATGCCTTGCGGACCTGCCGGTCCGGGAGTACCCTGCGGACCTTGAATACCCGCCGGGCCCTGAACGCCGGGGCCGCCCTGTGTTCCGGGGATGCCTTGCGGGCCGGTCACGCCCTTTTCTCCCTGCGGTCCGGGAGTACCCTGCGTCCCAGCTATGCCTTGAGGACCGGTCACGCCTTTTTCTCCCTGCGGTCCGGGTGTGCCCTGCGCCCCCGCATAACCCTGCGGACCTGTGGGGCCTATCGGGCCCTGCGTTCCTGGTCCGCCCTGCTGCCCCGCTATACCCTGCGGGCCGGTTGGGCCTTGCGGTCCCTGTACCCCCGGGATACCCTGCGGGCCTGCCGGACCCTGAACTTTTCCTATATTGTCCCAGCTGTTTGTGGTCGGATTCCAGGTATAGGTGTCGCCTGTGGTAGAATCGACATACATGTCGCCGGCCGTACCGGTCGGATGGGCCGCCTGTATGGCGGAAAGCCCCGCATAGGAACCCTTTATGGTTCCCGCCGGACCCGCCGAACCCTGAACGCCCTGCAATCCCTGATTACCGGTGACGCCTTGAACGCCTTGAACGCCTTGGAGTCCCTGTACGCCCTGCAAACCGGTCAGGCCGGTTATACCCTGTACGCCCTGGACGCCCTGTAGGCCGGTATTGCCCTGCAAACCGGTCATGCCGGTTATACCCTGAACACCCTGGATACCCTGCAAGCCTTGTATGCCTTGTATACCGGTCACTCCGGGGATACCCTGAACGCCCTGGACGCCCTGCAAACCCTGTATGCCTTGCATACCGGTCACTCCGGGGATACCCTGAATACCTTGCATTCCCTGAATGCCGGTCATTCCCTGAGGCCCTTGCGGGCCGGGCTGCCCTTGCAGGCCTTGCTGTCCGGCGGGGCCTGCGTCGCCCTTTGGGCCTGTCGGACCGGTGTTTCCCTTGCCGCTTAGGTTGATATAATCTCCAGACGTTCCCGGAGCGCCCGTAGGTCCGGCCTTTGTCACCTGATACAGCTGGCCGTTATATACTACCAGCTGGCCCGGTTGTAAGACCTGGGCGTCTACGGGGTTGTAGGTGGTAACTGTTCCGCTGCTGACGTCACGGCCTCCACGGCCGGGGCTGGCTATGGCCGTGTAATCGGTTGACGTTCCCGGCGTTCCGGACGGGTTAGCCTTGTTTACAGTGTAAACAGTACCGTCCGAGCCTAAAACTGTTTGCCCGGGTTGATAGCTTGACGCTTTTGCCGGGTCATAGGTTGAAGCAGCAGCCGATCCTGCCGGACCCGTGGGGCCGGTGACGCCTGTCGGGCCTTGCATCCCGGCTGCTCCCGCCGTTCCCGCAGGCCCTTGCAGGCCGGTCGGACCAGTCGGGCCGGGAGTGCCCGAGCCTGTTCCGCCTCCTGCCGGTCCGGCCGGCCCCTGCGGACCCATGGGGCCCATAGGGCCCATTGGGCCGGGCGGGCCCGCAAGCGACTTAAAGTCGGCGGATTGCCCCGGCATACCGGATGGGTTGGCTCTGATCACCGTGTAGACATTCCCGTCCGGAGCGACAATCAATTGGCCCGGCTGATAGCCCGCGGCCTGAGCCGGGTCAAAAATCGGCGCAGACTGAGAGCCCGTCCCGTTTATCCCCGGCGAAATCTGGCTTCCGCAGTGGCACGGGTTGCATCCGCAGCGGCTACAGCAACCGCTGCCATAAGGATTGCAATAACTCATATAATGATTTCCTTTCGTCACTTTTTTGTAAGTTCCGATCCGCAAGCATACGCCAAATATAGCGATACTTACATTAAATATATTTTATGTGCGGGCCGCGCGATTGGTTCTGTTGACGCGCCCCGGTCAGACCTTCCGTGACACGGCGATAGTATGATTAATCTTTGAAAATCCTTTTTTTTCGACATGCCAATATGATTCCGGTTGTCAATGGGATTTTTCATAAAATTTGCGTTGACGCATGTCATTCATCCTGCACGGCAAAAATAAAAAAACCCGCCCATGGATGAATGGACAAGGTTATATATTCTATTTGTAGTGAAATACCCTACCCCGAAATAATTCTTACGGGTCGAGCGCGGAGGCACACAGGCGCGCAAGGCAATGCGAAAGCGCCTCTTGCTCTTTGCGCGTCAGCTTCGAGAGTATCTGCGCGTTGCTTTTTTCAATTACCCGGCAGATAGGCTCCCAAAGCTTTTTCCCCTGCGCTGTCAGATATACCTCTACTCCGCGGCGGTCGTCCTCGCTGTGTCTGCGCTCCACTAACTCTTTTTTTTCAAGTCTTGTCAAAAGCCCTGTAATAGTCGAGGCGTCGAGTCCGCAATCCTCCGCAAGGCCCGTGGGGGAACAGCCGGGCTCCTCCCGCAAATAGTACATAAGCGCGTACTGCGCGGGCGTAATTTCAAGCTCCTGCAAATTCTTCCTGAACAGGGCGTTCACCCGGGCTTGCGCCTGTGTGAGCTGATAATTTATGCAATCTTCAATCTTCATAAAAACAGTATAAACTACCCGCCGCGTTCCCGTCAAGAAAAATATTTTTAAAACCAAATATTTTGTATTGAAAATATTTTGCGTACAAAGTATAATATCCTTAGAGCTTTTTACGGAGATAAATACAAACGAAAGGAAAGCCAGTATGGATTTTAAACTGAGCAAGGCCCAGCAGCTGCAGCGGGAGCTCTTCCGGCGGTTCGCGGAGGAAGAGATAAAACCGCTGGCGAGGGACATGGACGAAGCCGAGGAATACTCCATGGAGCTTCTAAAGAAGATGCAGGCGCTCGGCTTCTTCGGCATCCCGTATTCCGCAGATTACGGCGGCGCGGGGGCTGACACCCTGACCTACACACTTTGCATGGAAGAGGTGAGCAAGCAGGACGCGAGCACCGGCATTACAATCTCGGTACATACGTCGCTCTGCTGCGGTTGTATAAACGATTACGGAAACTCAGCGCAAAAAGAGGAATATCTGCGACCGCTTGTAGACGGCCGCAAGGTCGGCTGCTTTTCTCTGACCGAACCGAACGCGGGCAGCGACGCCGGAGGCATTCAGACCTCCGCCGTTTTGGAGGACGACGAGTACGTGATAAACGGCTCGAAAGTCTTTACCACTAACTCCGGATTTGCGGACATTTTTGTGGTGTTTGCCGTCACCGACAAGGCCATGGGCAGCGAGGGCTTTTCGGCGTTTATAGTGGAGCGCAATACGCCGGGTCTTAGCGTCAGCGCGAATATCCCGCGCATGGGCATACGCGCGGCGTCAAACTGCGAGGTCTCGTTTGTAAACGTGCGCGTTCCCGCTAAAAACCGTCTTTCGCGCGAGGGGCTGGGCTTCGAGATCGCCATGCACGCGCTGGACGGCGGCAGGATCGGAATTGGCGCGCAAGCTGTGGGCATAGCTCAGGGCGCGCTAAACGAGGCGCTTAAATACGTAAAGGAGCGCAAGCAGTTTGGCAGGCCAATCAATGCGTTCCAGAACACACGCTTCGTGCTGGCCGAGATGCAGACAAAAATCGATGCCGCGCGGCTGATGGTCTGGCGCGCCGCCGCAATGAAAGACAGCCGCGAGGACTACGCCGCCGCCGCCGCCATGTGCAAGCTCTTCGCCTCCGACGTCGCAAACCAGGTCACGCGCGCCTGCGTGCAGCTTTTGGGCGGCTACGGGTACTCCCGCGAATACCCTGTGGAGCGCATGATGCGCGACGCGAAGATCACCGAAATTTACGAGGGAACCAGCGAGGTCATGAAGATGGTCATTTACGGTTCGCTCAAGCTGAGATAGGGGGCGCAGGATGAAGATTGTCGTATGTATAAAGCAGGTGCCCGACACCACAGAGGTAGAGATAGACGAGAGCACCAACACGCTTATAAGGACAGGTATACCGGTGATTATCAATCCCGACGACAAAAGCGGAATCGAAGCCGCGCTTTCGCTCAGGGACGAGTTTGGCGGCGACAGCGGCGTCACAGCGCTGTGCATGGGGCCGCCCCAGGCCGAAATGGCCCTGCGCGAGGCGCTGAGCATGGGCTGCGACAATGCCGTGCTCGTCAGTGGCCGGGAGTTCGGCGGCAGCGACACGCTGGCCACCTCCACCATACTGGCGGCGGCGCTTAATAAGCTGGGCTACGACCTTGTCATCACCGGCAGGCAGGCCATAGACGGGGACACGGCGCAGGTGGGCCCGCAGATCGCCGAGCATCTGGGCATCCCGCAGGTAAGCTATGTGGAAAAGGCTGAGATCGAACCCGGGCAAAAGAGTCTGGTTGTCCTGCGGCAATACGAGGACCGCTACCATAGGCTGCGCGTAAAGCTCCCGTGTCTGCTCACCGCGATCTCCGAGCTGGCGCGGCCGCGCTACATGACGGTGGCCGGAATTACGCGGGCCGAGAGTAAGGAAGTAAAGCTCATGGGCTTTGAAGACTTAAAGGATGTGCTGGATCAAAAGAGGATCGGCCTCAAGGGCTCGCCTACCAATGTCGTAAAATCCTACACCAAAGAGCCGAAATCTCAGGGCGCTATCCTCAAAGGGCTTACCGCGGACGAGGCCGTAAACGCTATCATGGCCCGCCTGCACGAAAGTCATTTGATTTAGGAGGGTGAACTACGTGAACAGTAAGGATGTTTTTGTATTTATAGAGCAGCGCGGCGGTACGCCCGGCAGCGTGGGCTACGAGCTTTTGGGCGAGGCGAATTCACTCGCGCAGGACTTGCGCCAGCGCGTGGTGGCGGTACTGCCGGGTCACGGAGTCGGACATTTTGCGGACGAGCTAATCGCCCATGGTGCAGATGAGGTCGTCGTTATAGACGATCCGATCCTCGCGGAGTATATGACCGAGCCCTACGCAAAGGCGCTCACCGCTGTGATAAGGACCCGCGAACCCGAGATATTCCTCTTTGGCGCGACATCTATTGGCCGCGACCTTGCCCCCAGGATCTCCGCCCGTATAAAGACAGGACTCACGGCGGACTGTACGGGGCTTGCGATAGATCCCGACACAAAGCTTCTGATGATGACGCGTCCGGCCTTTGGCGGAAACCTGATGGCGGTGATACGCTGCAAGGACCACCGCCCGCAGATGGCGACGGTGCGCCCCGGCGTCATGCAGCCGATGGAACCTGACGAGACGCGGAAAGGCAAAATCACGAGTTTCAACGTGGATTTTGACGAGAGCGACAAAACCGTGGAACTGCTAGAGATAATCCCAAAATCCAAAAACATTTCCGATATCACCAAGGCGAAGATTTTGGTGAGCGGCGGGCGCGGCGTGGGCGGCCCGGAGAATTTTAGTATACTTAAGAAAACGGCGGAGGCGCTGGGCGGCGAAATTTCGGGGTCGCGCGCGGCGATAGACTCCGGCTGGCTGGAGAAAGAGCGTCAGGTAGGCCAGACGGGAAAGACCGTGCGGCCCGAGCTTTATCTCGCCTGCGGTATCTCCGGCGCGATTCAGCACGTGGCCGGCATGGAAAACTCCGGCTGCGTGATCGCTATAAACAAAAACGAGACCGCGCCCATCTTCGGCGTCTCCGACCTCGGAGTCGTAGGCGACCTCTTCGAGATTTTGCCCAAGCTGACCGAGGCTGTTAAAAAGGCAAAAGCTGAAGGCGTCCACTACACCGCGCCGTCTGTTGAGGAACATATCGGGCTTGAGAATATCCTCTATAATGTCCAGAATGAGATCGCCTGGCTTACCATAAACCGTCCGCGCCAGTTAAATGCGCTCAACCGTAAGACGCTTACCGAAATTCAGTCTGTGATTGAAAAGTTAAAGGACGACGAGTCCGTGAAAGTGCTTATCGTGCGCGGCGCGGGCGGGCGGGCATTTGTAGCCGGAGCCGACATCTCCGCCATGAGCAAAATGGACGAATCTGAGGCCCGCGAACTCTCGCTGCTCGCGCAGTCGGTCTTTTCGGGTATGAAGCGGCTGCCTCAGATAGTGATCGCGGCTATAAACGGCTTTGCGCTGGGCGGCGGCAACGAGCTCGCCATGGCCTGCGACATACGCGTCGCAAGCTCAAGGGCAAAGTTCGGCCAGCCTGAAGTCAACCTTGGTCTGCTGCCGGGCTTCACCGGCACGCAGCGGCTCTCTCGGCTGGTGGGCGACGCCGACGCAAAGAGGATCATCTTCACCACGGACATGCTCAGCGCGGAGGAGGCGCTAAGGATCGGACTCGTCAATGTTGTCGTGCCGCCGGAAGGGCTTATGCGAACTGCCCGCGACCTTGCGCTCAAGATAATGAGCAAGAGCCTGAAAGCTGTAAAGCTCGCCAAGCGCTCTATCAACGAGGGCCTGCCGCTGGAATTCAGTCAGGGGCTGCTGGTCGAAAACGAGTACTGGACGCAGTGCTTTGCCAAAGACGGCGACGGGCGCGAGGGCATGACGGCGTTTGTGGAAAAGCGCGCAGCAAATTTTAATAAGTAAAGGAAAGAGTGAGGAGAAGCCATGGAATTTTTAGAACTGGTCAAAACCCGCAGAAGTATAAGAAAATTCAAGCCCCGCGAGGTCGGGATGCCCGAGCTTGAAAAAATCGTGCTGGCGGCCTCTTTCGCGCAGAGCTGGAAGAACACGCAGACGACCCGGTATATCGCCATAAAAAACCCCGCGACTATTAATGCGCTTGCCGAAAACTGCGTGATGGGCTATGAGAACAACCGGAATATCATCAAAAACGCGCCGCTGATAATTATTGCGACGACTGTAACCGGCCGTTCCGGCTTTGAGCGGGACGGCAGATTCTCCACATCAAAAGAGACCCATTGGGAGAGCCTCGACGCGGGAATAGCCGTGCAGACGCTGTGCCTTGCCGCCCACGGCGAGGGGCTTGGCAGCGTGGTGCTGGGTATATTCGACGAGGCGAAAGTGCAGGAAACTGTCGATATTCCCGGTGGCCAAAAGGTCTCGGCGATCATCGCTATGGGCTACCCCGATGAATCCCCGCAGGCTCCCAGGCGCAAGGGGGTCGGCGACCTACTAACCGTCGACTTTGAATAATGCCGATGCAACAACAGGACTTCGTCATAAAAGAGGCGATATGGGAGCGGGTATACACAATGCAGTATCAAAATGTGTGACTGGCCCTGATTGCTGCGCGCTTAAATTCTGCGCACAGCGGCAGATACTACAACAACTTTAGCGGCGAAAGCTTCCCTGTATAGTCGGCAGGATATAAAAAAGGGCACTTTGGAAATCGCTCCAGATTGCCTTTTTTTGTTTGTATTGCTGTGATTATATTTAACACTGTTAATGTTTGGCGATTCTATTGACATTATAAGACATGCTTATGTATAATAATTGTTATCAACCTTTTTTTATGAAGGCAGCACGGACGACAGAGGAGGACAGCATAACATGAAGGTAAGTACTAAAATACTGGCGGGGTTTGTTGTAATAGCGTTGATCGGGTTAGCTCTTGGTGTGACCGGATTACTGTCTGTAAGAACGCTGACAGACATGACCGGCGACCTTGAGAGGATGCAGGCTACAAGCAGGAATGTCAACAACGTATTGAATGCGCACTATGTCTGGCGCGGAGGATTAACGGAAGCGGTCCTTAAGGGCGACCCTGCGGCGTTTACCGGTTCTCTTAACCCGGACGGCTGCGCGTTCGGCACATGGCTTCAAACTCCCGAGGCGCGAAGCATTACGGACACGGAGGTCCTCGCGCTACTTGAACAGGTTAACGAGCCGCACAGGTTTATACATAACGAGGCGGCGAATGTATTGCAGCTCATGGAAAGCGGCGCCATTGACGAAGCCGAAACGATGCTGCAGGAAACGATCCTGCCCAGGGTGGAGCAGGTCACGTCGCTTCTGGGCCAGGTGGTGGAAAGATACACCGTTTTGTCCGACAGACATGGAAAACCTTGAAGCCAGCCTTAATTTACTCCTAATCACACTGATCGCGGCTGCTATGATCATATGCCTTATCGTCGCGGTCATCCTGACCCGGTGGATACTCTCGAAGATCCATTGGTACGAAGACGTGCTGGACAACATCCCTTTCCCCGTTTCGGTAACTGACAACAAACGTCTTTGGACCTTTATAAACAGGCCGGTCGAGGACATGCTGGGCGCAAAACGTGACAAAATGATCGGCAAGCCGTGCAGCAACTGGGGCGCTACAATTTGCGGCACCGACAACTGCGGCGTCGATTGCCTGGGGCGCGGGCAAAGCGCCGTTACCTTTGAACAGGCGGGCGCGGATTTTAAAGTAGACGCCGCATACCTGACAGATCCTAAAGGCAGGAAAATCGGCCATATAGAGGTGGTTCAGGACATCACCAACATGGTTAAAACACAAAAGGCCGAAGCCGCTCTTGTAGAAAATATCGGAAAGGTCAGCAGATCCTTCGTCACTGGCTCAAAGCATGTCGCCGACGGCGCGCAGGCGCTGGCGCAGGGCGCGACCGAACAGGCCGCGACCGTTCAGCAGCTCTCGGCCTCGACTGCCGAAATTGCCGACAAAACTAAGATGAATGCTCAAATGGCCGGCAAAGCCGCCTCTTTGGCGAACACGATCAAGATAAACGCCGAAAAGGGCAACCGCCAGATGGACGAGATGACGTCTGCGGTAAACGACATAAACCAGGCCAGCCAGAATATCGGCAAGGTTATCAAGGCTATTGACGACATCGCCTTCCAGACGAACATACTGGCCCTTAACGCAGCCGTTGAGGCGGCCCGCGCCGGCCAGCACGGCAAGGGCTTCGCGGTGGTGGCCGACGAGGTGCGCAGTCTTGCCGCCAAGAGCGCCGAAGCCGCCAAGGACACCGGCACGCTGATACAGAATTCAATCGAAAAAGCGGAGTTGGGCGCAAAGATAGCCAAGGAAACGGCCGTCAGCCTTGCGGATATAGTATCGGGTATCAACGAAAGCAGCCTGATAGTTACCGAAATCGCAAAATATTCCGAAGAACAGTCCGGAGGGATAAATCAAATTAACGACGCGATCAACCAAGTGGCGCAGGTGGTGCAGCAAAACAGCGCCACGGCCGAAGAGAGCGCGGCAGCGTCCCAGGAGATGAACACACAGGCAAACTCGCTTGAGGATCTCTTGGCGCAATTCCACGCGAGATAGCGATCTTTTATCATGTAATTACGAAGGCT
>QMCE01000759.1_pt1 | contig 17050 bp, 13 predicted proteins | sample 1821851 | NCBI WGS metagenome assembly QMCE01 (sample SAMN09453174, study PRJNA476694) | Termite gut metagenome, whole genome shotgun sequencing project. | isolation source: worker | host: Odontotermes sp. | place: South Africa:Pretoria | collected 2016-01-28
GCCATGTCGTGCGATAAGGAGCCCGGACCATTACCCGAGCCGCGCGACCCGAACGACATTTCGGGCATGTACGAAGTGAATTACCGGATGTGGATCGACGGTGTCGCAGTGTCGTTCGGCGATATCCCGGGCCGGGTCGAAGTCCGCGGTGAGCCCGACAACGAACTTTCACTCGATTTCTATCCCGACAACGCGATATTAAAATTCCCTCCCTTCGACGAAGACACCCCGCGCGAATTCCAGCCCATGTGGCCTGTCCACTGTGTTAGTGCAGTCAGCGGGTACACTTTCGAGGAGTACAAATCGACGGTAGATCTTGAAGTTAAGAAAAGTCACAGCACCATAGGTCCATTGACCATGGGCGGTAGCATTGTCGCCAAACCCTCCGATGAACGGGGAGTCGGCGCGGATATTTCGGACATCGGTCCCGGTGCGTACCACAGGTTGAGCATGACCATAGACATGTGGGTTCCCGACCCCGACCTCCCTTCCGGCACCCCGATCTATCCCGAAACCGGCGAGGGCATCCGCAGGTTCCACATCGAGATTGCGAGTAAATAATACCGTTGGTACCCTGCCGTTTTTACGAAGCTTCTTCATATCTTTGCACAAATTCAAACCGCACGTTTATGTACACGAAAGAAGAGGCCGCTGCGTTGGTCGAGAAATATATAACGGGACTGAAGTTCCCGGCGGTGCCCGGGAAACTTTATGCGCCCATAGCCTACTCGCTGGAGGACGGCGGGAAGCGCCTGCGCCCGGTGATCGTGGCGATGGCGTATAATCTTTTTGCGGACGACGTTGAAAAGTGCCTGCCGTGCGCTGCCGCGATCGAGATGTTCCACACCTTCACGTTGTTGCACGACGACATAATGGACAACGCCGACATCCGCCGCGGCAAACCCACTGTCCACCGCCGTTGGGACGCGAACACGGCGATCCTCTCGGGCGACGCGATGATGATAAGCTCCTACCGTCTGTTGCAGCAGGCCGAACCCGCGCTGCTCCCGGACATCATGCACGAGTTCAACAAACTGGCCATCGAGGTGTGCGAGGGGCAGCAGTACGATATAGATTTCGAGAGCCGCGACGAGGTTTCGATCGACGAGTATATGGATATGATCCGGCTCAAGACGGCGGTGATGATCGCCGGGGCGGCAAAGATAGGGGCGATCGCGGCCCGCGCTTCCGCGGCCGACTGCGAGGCGGCGTACCGTTTCGGGCTCGAACTCGGGCTGGCCTACCAGCTCCAGGACGATTACCTCGACACCTACGGTACCGAGCAGACGCTGGGCAAGAAGATCGGCGGCGACATAGCCGAGAGCAAAAAGACGTTCCTCACGATCAACGCCCTGCATGAGGCGGGCGACGCCACACGCCGCGCGATCCTCGCCACGTTCCGCGACAGCTCGCATCCATTGGAACAGCGCATCAGCCGCATACGCACGATATACAGCTCGCTCGACGTCCCCGACATCACTCTCCGGGCCATCGACGAACATATGGACCGCGCTGTCGACGCGCTCGATTCGCTCTCTGTCGGCGCTGCCAAAACCGGGCCGCTCAAAGAACTGGTCGCAACTTTGCGGAACAGGAATAAATAATGTTCACAAGGAAAGACATCGAGATAATGGCCCCCGTCGGCTCATGGGAGTCGCTGCGGGCAGCTGTGCGTGCGGGCGCCGATTCGATCTATTTCGGGGTGGGCCATCTTAACATGCGCGCCAGGTCGTCGGCGAATTTCACGTTGGACGACCTCGCGCGGATCGTCGCGATCGCCCGCCGCAGCGGTACCAAGACCTACCTGACCGTGAACACGGTGATATACGGCGACGAGATGGATGCGATGCGTGCCACGGTCGACAGGGCCGTGCGGGAGGGTGTGAATGCGGTTATCGCCTCCGATCAGGCGGTGATCCTCTATGCCCGCAGCGTCGGGATGGAGGTGCATATTTCTACACAACTCAACGTATCGAACCTCGAAACCCTGCGTTTCTACGCGCAGTGGGCCGATGTGGTGGTGCTTGCGCGCGAGCTGACCCTGCCGCAGATCGGGGCGATACACGAGGGTATCGTGCGCGGCGATATACGCGGCCCGCGCGGGGAATTGATCAAAATAGAAATGTTCGCTCATGGAGCGCTTTGCATGGGGGTCTCGGGTAAGTGTTATCTGAGCCTGCACGAGAGCGGCTGTTCGGCGAACCGTGGTGCGTGCCGCCAGATATGCCGCCGCTCGTTCGTGCTCACCGACGCCGAGACGGGCGAGGGGATCGCCACCGACGGCAACTATCTCCTCTCGCCGAAAGACCTCTGCACGATCGGGTTCCTCGACAAATTTATCGCCGCCGGGGTGCGCGTGCTGAAGATCGAGGGCCGTGCGCGGTCGGCGGAGTATGTGAAGAGGGTGGTGGAGTGCTACGACGAGGCGGTGAGCGCTGTGGTCGACGGCACGTTCTCACAGCAGAAGGTAGAGGGGTGGACTGCGAGGCTGGCCGAGGTCTTCAACCGCGGTTTCTGGGGCGGGTACTATCTCGGCTCGCCCGTGGCCGAACTCACGAAAGAGTATGGCTCGTCGGCGACTAAGAAAAAAGTATATGTTGGCAAGGTGACCAACTTTTTCCGGAAGATCGGGGTCGCGGAGGTGCTCGTCGAGGCTTCGCCGCTCGAACGCGGGGCGGAGATCGTGGTCCTCGGCCCGACCACAGGTGCGATGGAAGCGCGTGCGGACGAGATATACGTCGAAGAACGGCCGACCGACATCGCGCCGCAGGGCAAATATTGCTCGCTCAAAACCCCCGGCGTTGTGCGCCGCGGCGATAAGCTGTATAAGATCGTAGCTCCGCAATAGCAGGGATAACGAGCGGGGCGGGCTGCCCCGGATACAGACAAATTTCGTATATTTGTAAAAATAACAGCAAAATCACCGTACTATGCGCCGAAATCTCGCTATTTTGCTTTTCGCACTCTTTGCATTCCCTGTTTTAGATGTTCAGGCACAGAAACCCGTTACGGACGATAAGGGCAAAAAACTTGTCTATGTTTTCCCGATCCGCGACGAGATAATGCCCGGTGTGGCGCGCCTGACGGACAAATGCCTGCGCGAGGCGACCGGGATGGGCGCCGACCTGGTGGTGGTCGACATGAACACTTACGGCGGACTGGTCGACGCCGCCGATTCGATACGCACGCGGATACTCAACTACGACAAGCCTGTGTACGTTTTTATAAACAACCAGGCGGCGAGCGCGGGGTCGCTGATAGCCATTGCGGCCGACAGTATCTATATGCGCGAGGGTGCGAGCATGGGCGCGGCCACGGTGGTCGACCAGACGGGCGAAGTGGTGCCGGACAAGTACCAGAGTTTCATGCGCGGCATGATGCGTTCGACGGCCGAGGCCCACGGGAAAGTACCGGAAGTGGCCGGACGCGACACTGTGTGGCGCTGGCACCGCGACCCGCGCATAGCCGAAGCGATGGTGGACCCGTCGGTAGTGGTCGAGGGGCTGATCGGCGAAGGGAAGGTGCTGACCTTCTCGACCGGCGAGGCGATCGAATGGCACTACTGCGAGGGCAAGGCGTCGAGTGTCGAGGAGGTGCTGGAACAGGCCGGTGTGAGCGACTATGAGATACACCGTTACGAGCCGACGTTCATGGACTGGCTGATCCAGTTCCTCACCAACCCCGTGTTTCAGGGCATCCTCATCATGCTTATCATCGGCGGGATATATTTCGAACTGCAATCCCCCGGGATCGGGTTCCCGTTGGTGGTGGCGGTCTTCAGTGCGGTACTCTACTTCGCGCCGCTCTATGTCGAAGGGCTTGCGGCCCATTGGGAACTGATACTTTTCATCGCCGGTGTGGTGCTGATAATTCTGGAGATATTCGTCACGCCCGGGTTCGGGGTGCTGGGCATCTCGGGGATAGTGGCGGTGGTACTCGGGCTGACATTCGCCATGATCGACACGGAGTTGCTCAGGCATATCCCCACCGGCGAAATTTCGGCCGGATACCTGCTGCGGCCCATCGCGCTGGTGCTCTTCTCGGTGACGGCGGCGCTGGTGCTCTGCATCTGGTTCGGACGGCATGTTCTGACCCGGCAATCGGCCGTGCGCGAGAAGCTCGTGCTCACCTCGTCGATGAATGCCGAAGAGGGGTTTGTATCGCATGTGTCCGAACGCAACATGGTTGGCAGCGAGGGGGTGACGTCCACGGCGCTTCGTCCGGCGGGTAAGATAATAATAGACAACAGGATATACGAGGCGGCCGGAGCTAACGGGCAGTTCATCGAAAAAGGAGAACGCGTGGTCGTGGTGAATGACGAGGGCGGGGTGCTTTATTGTCGAATTGAAGAATGAGAATGAGAAAAACGGTAGTTATTCTTTGGATCATCGTGGCATTTACCGCCGGATGCAAAAATGTGCGGACGGACGGTAATTACGTGAAGATGGAGACCGGCTTTGCGCTCGGCACACACTATAACTGCACGGTCGATATGGCCGATACGACCGGGTTGCGCGGGACGATGGATTCGTTGTTGGCGGGAGTGTCTGCGTCGATGTCGGTGTTCGACCCGTATTCGCTGTTGGGCCGCCTGAACCGGAACGAGACCGATTCGCTGGACGAACACATAACTTACTGCATCGAAACGGCCGCGCGGGTGAGCATGATCAGCGGCGGGGAGTACGACATTACGCTCAAGCCGGCAATAGACGCCTGGGGGTTCAACGGCGGGGTTCCCGGCGGACGCCCTAACCTCGATTCGCTGATGCGGTTTGTGGGCCACGACAGGATACGCATCGCGGAAGGGCGCCTCGTGAAGGACGATCCGCGCATGGAGATCGACCTGAACTCGATCGCCAAGGGCTATGCGGTCGACCTGTTGGCGGAACTTCTGGAGCGCCGTGGGGTTGAGAACTATCTGGTCGAAGTGGGCGGTGAGATTGTGTGCAAGGGGGTGAATGGCCGCGGTGCGGGCTGGACGGTGGGCGTCGACAAGCCTGTCGAAAACACTATATCGGGTGGGGATTATCAGGACATTCTCGAATTGGGCGAGGGGGCGATGGCGACGTCGGGCAATTACCGCCGCTTCCATACCGACCCCGAGGGCAATAAAGTCGTGCATACGGTGAGCGGCCGTACGGGAGAGGCGCGTCCGGGCGACCTTCTCTCGGCAACCGTCGTCGCCGGCAAATGCGCGGTGGCCGATGCATGGGCGACGATGCTGATGACCGTGGGGAACGAACGCGCCCGCGAACTGTTGGACAGCCATCGGGAGGTTGAAGGATACCTTATATATATAAATGCACAGGGCAAATTCGAAACATGGGCCTCGCGCGGGATCGAAGGGAAGATCGTGAGATGATAAAATACGTTAAATTCATATATAACCCCGCGGCGGGCGAGACGGTGATCAGGGACAGGCTCGACGACATTATCGCGCTTTACCAGAGGCGCGGGTACGCGATCGTGCCATATCGCCTCGACTTCAGGGGGGACAGTTCGGAGATGATCGCCGATCTGGACGGGCGGTTCGACCATGTGCTGTTGGCGGGAGGCGACGGTACGGTCAACCATGTGGTAAACCTGCTTAAAAAGAACAATATAGATATTCCGCTTGCGATAATACCCGCCGGTACGGCCAATGATTTCGCCATGATGCTCGGTACCCGCCAGGGCGATGTGGTCGATATGTGCCACGCGATACTCGATGGCCGGGTCGACAGCGTAGATATAGGCAAGGTGAACGGTAACTATTTCGTGAACGTGTTCAGCAGCGGCCTGTTCACCGATATTTCACAGAAGACGCCTACGATAATGAAAAACACATTCGGGAAACTCGCCTATTATGTCAGCGGGTTGGGCGAACTTGCGAGGTATCGCACCATGGAGGTGAAGATCGAGACCGACGGCGGGAACTTCGAAGGCAGGTGTTTTCTGTTCCTGGTTTTCAACGGCAAGATCGCCGGTACGATCCGCATGGCCTATCTGTCGGAAGTGGACGACGGGCTGTTGGACCTGCTCGTCATAAAGAGCGCCGGGCCGGTTAAAACCATTCAGACGGCTTTGCGGTATCTTGCGCAGATGCAGCAGAACAATGCCTCGTCGTATCCTTCCGGGATCGAACATATACGGTGCAGCCGTCTGCGCGCCGAATGCAAAACCCCCGAAACGACCGATGTCGACGGCCAGCCGGGGCCCGCGTTCCCGCTCGAAATAACCTGCGAGAAAAACGGGTTGCGCGTTATAATCCCAAGCACAAACAGGTAGGCGCGGGACACACGAGCCAATCGGGTTTCAGAGACTTTCCGGAAGAGTGTAAAACGGGCCGGGGCCGTGTGCCTTGTTCTCCGCACCGGCTAATGGCGGCGACAGGTTCACAACCGCTGTCGGCGCTGAGAGTCTTGGAAACCGGTTGGGGTTTTTCCAAATGACATTTGACAATTGACAATGATCGGGCTCTGACGGCTGCCTTCAGCACCATGCCCCTTTTCACGGGGTAGAACTCCACTGCTTCCCAGCTTTCGGGGGGGCGCGGCAGACAGAGTTGGCAGCTTCGGACTGCAAGATACGATGAGTCGCGCGGGAAGTGTTTATACGGTTTTTGATCGGTGGTGGTTGTGGCCGCGCGGAGAGTGCGGGCACAACCATATTAATCACTAATCATTAATCACTGATCAGAGCCATTTTTTGCGCTTGAAGTAGAAGAACATCGAGGCGACGACGGCCAGTATCAGGCATAGCGCGGCCGGGTAGCCCCACCACCGGCCCAGCTCGGGCATATTCTCGAAGTTCATCCCCCAGATGCCGGTCAGAAGCGTGGCGGGCATGAAGAGCAGCGTGGCCACCGTAAAAATCCTCATTATCGAGTTCTGCTCGATGTTGATCAGGCCGAGCGCCGACTCCTGAAGGTAGTCGAGGCGTTCGGAGTCGAAATCGGCGTGGCTTATCAGCGAGTTGACGTCCTTGATCATCAGCGACAGCTTGGGGTAAATGTCGTTCGGGAAACGCTCCGAGCGCAGGATCCCCGACAGTACCCTCTGGCGGTCGAAAATGTTCTCGCGTATGAGCATCGTGTTCTCCTGCAAGTGGTTGATGCGCTTTATTACCTCGCGGTCGATCTTCTCGCTTGTGCTTATGTCTTTGCTCATCGAGGCGATCTGGCGGCCGAGCGCCTCCATCAGGTCGGCGTCGAAGTCGATGCGCACCTCAAGTATCGAAATGAGCAGGTGGTAGCCCGTCGGGAAGTTCTTCCAGTTGATCTGCAGGCGTTTGGCCGCCTCGTTGAACGTCCGGAATTCCTGGTTGCGCTGTGAAATGAGCACACCCTCCGAGACAATGAACGACACCGGCTCGACCGAAAACCCGTCGCCCGTGGGGACGAAGAAGTTCGAGTTGGTGATTATGGCGTTCTCGGTCTCCGAGTATTTCGACGTCGTTTCGATCTCCTCGATCTGCTGGCGCGTCTGGAGGCTGATCTCCATAAAACCCTCGACGGCCTTCTGCTCCCTGATCGACGGCGTTTGCAGGTCGATCCACAGAATGTCGTCGTAGCCCAGTTCGTCGAACAGCTTCACGTCGGCGTTGCGGACTATCTTATTGTATTGTTTCAGGTAAATCGTGATCATGGCAGCTTCGTTATTAGCTCCCGGAAGAGCGTTAATGCCCGTTGTTTGGGCTCGTCGAACCTGTAATCTATGTTGCACGTGAGGTAGTCGTAGGCGTATGATTTTCCGCTGTGGCCGTAGTGCGCGATCGCCTCCCGTACGTGCTGCGTTCCATAGGCCAGCGCGTTTTCGAGGCTTTCGATGACCGGTGGAGGTACCGACTCGCGCGCCACCCACACGGCGAAGACGAACGGCAGGTCGTTGCGCCACCACCAATTTTCGGCAAGGTCCCAGCTGTTCGCGAACCGGCCCTCGTAGTCGAAAACCTTGTCGCCGATAAAAAGGAACGCATCGCCCTTTCGGGGTTTGTCGGCTGCCGAATAGTCGTCCATCTGCCGGAACTCTGGGGAGATCAGCCATAAGCGCTCGCACAGGACCCTGGTCAACAGCGCGGAGGTGACCGAATGGGAATCGAGCCAGATGCGGCGGATGAAAGGCAGCATGCTGTCGCTCATAAGCGTTACCGTGCGCACGCGGCCCGTAGCCCCGATACAGAATGGGGTCACAATTTTGGCGTCTTTTATCGTGGGAAGTGCGCCCGAAGGGATCAGGGCGATGTCGGCCAGGCCGGAGTTAAACGCCTCGGCGCAGCCGCTCGGCGGGGACAGCAAAAGAGTGGCCCGCAGGTCGTCTGCGCGCTCTATGCCGTAGATGAACGGCACTGTATTCAGGTAGGATACCGCTGCAATTCTCCCCCGGAACATCATCCATATTTGGCTGTCGGTTGGTTAAGCTTCACCCCTCTTTGCTTTGCGCAGGGGGCGGATTACCTGCAAAGATAACTAATTTAATTGACAATTGACAATTGACGGTTGAAAATGATTGGGGTGGGGTGGCGGCGAGCGGAGCGAGCCGCATACTTGCGTCCGGCAGGGAGCGTGGGGATTTGTGCGTTGGCCCTTGCGGCCCGCAGCCACCCCGGGCGGAGGGGCGCGTTCCACTGCGTTACTCGCGTCCCTCCGCTGGCTGTGGGCCGAGAACGCCAGCTGGTCATGATGCAGACTGTCATAAATTGTTGACAAAATCATGGGGCGCGGCGGGTGTAATCGGGGAAATGGTGCTAACTTTGTCTTCTCAAAAGGAAAGGGAAACGTGCCGGAACTGCTCAAAAACTTGAATGAGGCGCAGCGTGAGGCTGTGGTGAACTACGACGTGCCGTCGCTTATCGTGGCGGGGGCGGGGTCGGGGAAGACGCGCGTGCTTACCAGCCGCATCGCATATATGCTGCGGCAGGGCGTGCAGCCGTGGCGTATTCTTGCGCTGACGTTCACCAACAAGGCGGCGGCGGAGATGCGTGAAAGGATCGGCAAAATGGTCTCCGAGGAGCAGAGCAACCGCCTGTGGATGGGGACGTTCCACTCGATATTCCTCAAGATACTGCGATTCGAGGCCGAGCGGCTGGGGTATCCGCCCTCGTTCACGATATACGATACGGCGGACAGCCGGAACCTGATAAAGCAGATCGTGCGTGATATGAACCTCAGCGACGAGACCTACAAGCCCGCCGCCATACAGTCGCGCATTTCGCTCGCCAAGAATAACCTGGTCACCCCGGCCGCATACGAAGCCAACGCGACATACACGGGGGAAGACCGTCAGCGCAAAATGCCCGCGTTCGCCGAGGTTTACAAGGAGTACGCGCGCCGGTGCAGGCAGAACGCCGCGATGGATTTCGACGATATGCTGCTCAATATCAACATACTGTTCAAAGACCATCCCGACGTGCTGGCGAAGTATCAGGAGCGGTTTCAGTATATTCTGGTCGATGAGTACCAGGACACCAACTATGCGCAGTATATCATTATACGCCGCCTTGCCGAGCGTCATTCGAAAGTGTGCGTGGTGGGGGACGACGCGCAGAGCATCTATTCGTTCCGCGGCGCGAAGATAGAGAACATATTGCGTTTCCGGAACGATTTCCCCGGGGCGCAGACTTTCAAGCTCGAACAGAACTACCGCTCGACGCAGACCATAGTCAACGCCGCCAACAGCGTGATAAAGAATAACGAGAACCGGTTGCCCAAGGAGTCGTTCTCGGCGGGGACGCTCGGCGAGAGGATAAAGGTGCTGAAGGCTTATACCGATCAGGAGGAAGCCTCGCTGGTAGCCGACGAACTGCGGCGGCGGGTGCGTGAGGGCGATGCGGCGTGGAGCGATGCGGCGCTGCTGTACCGAACCAATATGCAGTCGCGAGTGTTCGAGGAGGCGTTCAGGCGGCGGGGGATTCCCTACCGTATTTATGGCGGCATGTCGTTCTATCAACGCAAGGAGATCAAGGACGTATTGGCGTATATGCACCTGATCGTCAACCCGCGCGACAATGAGGCGTTCAAGCGCATCGTGAATTATCCCGCGCGGGGGATCGGCGACGTTACGGTGGGGCGCATGGCCGAGGCCGCCGCTGCTCGCGGGGTGAGCCTGTGGGAGGTGGCCGCGAACGAAGACCTGAAAGCGTATGGTCTGAATGCCGGGGCGGAGCGTAAGGTGAAGGAGTTTGCGGAGATGATAAACTCGCTGTCGGTGCAGCGTAACGAATTGGGGCTGTACCGGTTCGGGCTGGAGGTGGCGACACGCAGCGGGATAATCGGCAGTTACCGCGTGGAGCATACGCCCGAGGCCCAGAGTGCGCTGGACAATATCGAGGAGTTGTTGAACTCGATGCAGACGTTCGCCGACGAAGCCGCGCCCGAGATGCAGTACGATGAGACCACGGGTGAACTTATAGTGGGTGAGGCGGTTGCGCCGTCGCTTGTCGACTGGCTGCAAAGCGTGACCCTTTTGACCGATCAGGACGACGACAAGGGTGAAGACCGTAACCGCGTGACGCTGATGACGGTGCATGCGGCGAAGGGTTTGGAGTACAGGTATGTTTTTGTGGTCGGGTTGGAGGAGAACCTATTCCCGAGCCTGATGAGCATGGACGGGCGCGAGGGGTTGGAGGAAGAACGCAGGCTGTTCTATGTGGCCCTTACGCGGGCAAAGGAGGCGGCCGTGCTGTCGTTCTCCGAGACGCGGTTCAAGTGGGGGTCGATGGAATTCTGCCGCCCGAGCCGCTTTCTGGGCGAGATCGACCCGCAGTACCTCGATATAGCGTTCGAATTGGACGCGGGCGGCGACACTCCTTCGCAGGTCGTCAGGAAGAATTACAGTGACCATAACGCCGCGGCACGGGAACGCGGTTCGACAGACGGATACGGGCACGGGCGTACCGATCGCGGTGCGGCGGCGGGGCGCTGGCAGTCGCCGGGGGCGTACAGTGGCGGCGGGAAGCGTCCGGCGCCGGTCGAAAGGGTTGAGGTGCCCCGGCCGGATGTCGGCGAGGGTACCCGTTTCCGCAGCGTGGGGCGGCGTGTGGCGGGTGAAGATGCGCAGGAGGGGGCCTCGCAACCCACCGTCGCCGACAGCGGGAATTACGCCGTCGGGCAGAGGGTGGCCCATGCCAAATTCGGTATCGGCACCGTCACGGCCGTAGAACGTGCCGGCGCCGATCACAAGGTAACGGTCGACTTCGACGGCGAGGGCAGGCGAACGCTGCTCACCAAATTCGCCAAACTCGCGATAGTGGGGTAGGGCCTGTGCTTTGGCCGGGCGGGGAGGTTCCTTCCTGTCGTTTTTTCGCAATTCATAGAAGTTGTTTTATCGGCGGAAATCACTACCTTTGTAATTCATTTGGATAAGAAAACCAGATAAATCAGATATACGAAATGAACATTGCAAGAGAGAACCGCGAGGGCCGGGTGGCGCTCATAAAGGTCACGGTGGGCGAAGCCGACTACAAGGAAACCGTCGAGAAGACGCTCAGGGACTATCGCCGCAAGGCCAATGTGCCGGGATTCCGCCCGGGTATGGTGCCGATGGGGATGATAAAGAAAATGTACGGCAAGGGCGTGCTGGCCGAGGAGGCTTACAAGCTGGCGTCGAACGCCGCGTTCGAATATATCGAGCGGGAGAAGATCGAGTATGTGGGCGACGTGATGCCGGGCGACGAGCAGAAGGAATTGGACTTCGATAACGGCGGCGATTTCGACTTCGTTTTCGAGATCGGGATCGCGCCCGAGGTGGTGATCGAACTGACGGATAAAGACAAGGTTACGCGCTATGAGATCAAGGCCGACGACAAGATGTACGAGGGCTATCGGTCGAATTTCGTGCGCCGTTTCGGCCGTCTGGAGGATGTGGCCGAAGTGACGAGCGACGAGGCAATCAGCGGGACGCTCGACAATGAACACATGAACGTCGAGGATGCTTACGTGGGCCTTATCTCGATGGACGACAAGGCGCGCAAGCCGTTCATAGGCAAGAAAGTTGGCGATGTGATTGACGTGGATGTGAACAAACTTTACCCCACGGCGTCGCAGCGCGCAGCTATACTTCAGGTCAAGGAGGACGAGCTGCCCGGCGTCGACCCGAAATTCAAACTGACTATCACCAGGATACGCAAGTTCGCCGAACCGGAGATGAACGAGGAGTTCTTCAAAATGGCGTTCCCCGACGGCAGCGTGACCGACGAGAAAGGGTTCGAAACGCATATCTACGAGCAGATCGCGCGCGATATGGGGCGCGAGACTGAGTATGTGTTCACTTATGAGGTGCGCAAGATGTTGCTGGACAAGGCCGACCTGCCGATGCCCGAGGAGTTCCTCAAGAGGTGGCTATTCGCCGTCAACGAGGGTAAGTTCACGATGGAGCAGATCGAGGCCGACTTCCCGCAATTCCTCGACCTGATGCGTTGGAACCTCGTGCAGAAATATTATGCCGAGAAACTCGAATTGAAGGTTGCGCCCGAGGATGCCCTTGCCGAGGCCAAAAGCTACGCGGCGATGCAGTTCGCGCAGTACGGGATGGCTAACGTGGGCGACGAAATGCTCGACAACTACGCCAACCAGATACTTCAGAACAAGGACGAGGCGCGCAAAATTTATGACCGCCTGTTCGAGCAGAAGGTGATCGATGCGGTCACCCCGATGCTCAAGGTCTCGACTAAAAAAGTGACTCCGGAGGAGTTCGGGAAGGTGGCCGAGAAACTTAACAATTAGGATCGCGGAACACCGCTCCGGGCGGCCGCCGCAATATACCGTGGGGGAAAGTCGTTTTAATTTAAGATAAAAACGAAAAACGATATGGCAAAGAGTGAATTTGAAAAGTATGCCACCGGGCATATGGGCATCAGCAGTCTGAAGCTGCACGGGTTCAACTCGTTGGCGACTTCATACCTCAGCCCCACGATCATCGAGGAGCGGCAGTTGAACGTTGCGCAGATGGACGTCTTTTCGCGCCTGATGATGGACCGGATCATCTTCCTCGGCGTGCCCATCTACGACGACGCGGCGAATATCATTCAGGCGCAGTTGCTCTTTCTGGAGTCGGCCGACTCGTCGAAGGACATTCAGATCTATATCAACTCGGGCGGCGGCTCGGTGAGCGCCGGACTGGGGATTTACGACACGATGCAGCTCGTGACCCCCCATGTGGCGACTATATGCACGGGTATGGCGGCGAGCATGGCGGCCGTACTGCTCACGGCGGGCGAGAAGGGAAAGCGTTCGGCGCTGCCCCACTCGCGGGTGATGATACACCAACCGATGGGCGGCGCGCAGGGTCAGGCTTCGGACATCGAGATCACGGCGAGGGAAATACAGAAGTATAAAAAGGAACTGTACGAGATACTGTCGAAGCACTCCGGAGTGCCCTACAAGAAGATCGAAAAGGACGCCGACCGCGATTACTGGATGACCTCGCAGGAGGCCGTCGCGTATGGGGTGATAGACGAAGTTTTAAGGAAAAGAGATGGCAAATAAGGAATTGGGCGGCGACGTGTGCTCGTTCTGCGGGCTGGGGCGCGCCGACGTCGATACGATGTTCGAGGGTGCGGACGGCGCGCTGATATGCAACGAGTGCATAGAGCGCGGCCACGACCTGCTGGAGGAGACGGAGCGCGAGTTCCGCTCGTACAACCGTCCGGCGCCCCTGAAACATGAGGAGCTGATGAAGCCGGCGGAGATCAAGGCGTTCCTCGACCAGTATGTGATCGGGCAGGAGGACGCCAAGAAATATATGTCGGTGGCGGTATACAACCACTATAAACGCCTGATGCACTGCGAAAAAGGCGGTGGGCAGGAGATCGAGATCGACAAGTCGAACATTATTGTGGTAGGGCCTACCGGGACGGGCAAGACGCTGTTGGCGAGGACTATCGCGCGGCTGTTGAACGTGCCGTTCACGATCGTCGACGCCACGGCGCTGACCGAGGCCGGATATGTGGGCGAGGACGTCGAGGGGATACTCTCGCGCCTGTTGCAGGTCGCCGATTATGACATACAGCAGGCCGAGCGCGGTATCATTTTCATCGACGAGATAGACAAGATCGGCCGCAAGGCGGGCAATCCCTCGATCACGCGCGACGTGTCGGGCGAGGGCGTGCAACAGGCCCTGCTGAAGATACTCGAGGGTGCGGTGGTGAACGTTCCGCCCGAGGGAGGGCGCAAGCACCCCGACCAGAAATATGCCAAGGTGAACACGGCCAATATCCTGTTCATCTGCGGCGGCGCGTTCGACGGGATCGAGAAAGTGATCTCCACCCGCCTGAACCTCAATGCGGTAGGATACGGCCAGGCAAAGAAGGCGCAGATGAAAAAAGAGAATATCATCCGCTTCATCCAACCGCAGGACATCAAGACGTTCGGGCTGATCCCCGAGCTGGTGGGCCGCCTGCCGGTGATCACCTACCTCGAACCGCTGGACAAGGCGGCACTGCGTTCGATACTCACCGAACCGAAGAACGCTATCATCAAACAATACGTGTCGCTGTTCGAAATGGACGGGATGAAGCTCGAATTCGACGAGGAAGTACTCGATTATATCGTGGACAAGGCGATCGAGTTCAAACTCGGCGCGCGCGGTCTGCGCTCGTTATGCGAGGCGGTGATGATGGACGCGATGTACGAAATGCCCTCGCGTAAGTCGAAAAAGACTTACCGCATCACGCTCGACTACGCCCGCGGGAAGATCGACAAGGCGAATTTCGGGATGATGAAGAATGCGGGGTGACGGGGTAGTGGTTAACGGTTAGTGATAGGTGTCATCCCGAAGCGTAGAGCGAGGGATCTCGTGAGATGGAGTAGATCCCTCGCTCTACGCTTCGGGATGACGGAATCGTTAGTTTTCGGACGTATGTTCCGTATGTTCCATGCTTAGTTCTCGGCATGCAGCCAGCGGAGGGTTGCGGAACGAAGTGTAGCGGCCCTACGCCCGGGGTGGCTGTGGGCCGCAAGGGCCAACGCACACAGCCCTCGCTACCTGCCGGATGCAAGAGTACGGCTCGCCTCTACAAAATAAATATGATATGATCCCAAAAATATACCTGAAACGCGGAAAGGAAGAGTCGCTCGAACGGCACCACCCATGGATATTTTCGGGCGCCATAGAGCGTGCCGAAGGTGATCCCGAGGAGGGGCAGGTGGTCGATGTACATACACGCGAGGGGCAGTTTATAGCCCGCGGGCATTGCCAGGTGGGGTCGATCGCGGTGCGTGTGCTGACTTTCAGGCAGGAGGAGATAGACGGCACGTGGTGGCGTGGGCGCATAGCGGAAGCGCATAATCTGCGGCGCGCGCTGGGACTTGCGGGCAACCCGCAGACCACGTGCTACCGCCTTATTCACGGAGAAGGGGACAACCTGCCCGGGTTGGTGGTCGATATTTACGGGCGCACGGCGGTGGTGCAGTGCCACAGCGTGGGGATGTACTTCGCGCGCACGGAGATCGCGGCGGCGCTCGCGGAAGTCCTCGTGGACGGACTGGAGGCCGTGTATGACAAGAGCGCCCAGACCGTGCCTTTCAACGCGGGGCTCGACCCGGTGGACGGATACCTGCACGGCGGGCCGACGGCGCAGCCGCTGGAGGTGCTCGAAAACGGCAACCGTTTCCTCGTCAACTGGGAGAAGGGACAGAAGACAGGGTTCTTTATAGATCAACGCGAGAACCGCGAACTGGTGCGCCGGTACGCGGCCGGGCGGCGGGTGCTCAACACGTTTTGCTATACGGGCGGATTCTCGGTATACGCACTCGCGGGCGGGGCGGCGGCGGTAGATTCGGTCGACAGTTCGCAGTACGCGGTCGAATTGGCGGCGCGCAACGTCGATCTCAACTTCGGGGAGGATGCGCCCCACCGTGCGATCGCGGCCGACGCAATGGACTTTATCCGCGACATGGACGACACATACGATATGGTGATCCTCGACCCTCCGGCGTTCGCCAAGCATCATAAAGTGTTGGGCAACGCCATGCAGGGTTACCGGCGGCTGAACGCGCGCGCGATACAAAAGATAAAAAGCGGCGGGATACTCTTCACGTTCAGCTGCTCGCAGGCCGTGAGCCGCGAGGTGTTCCGCACCACGGTATTCTCGGCCGCGGCGATCGCGGGACGAAACGTGCGCATCCTGCACCAACTCACCCAGCCCGCAGACCATCCCGTCAATATCTACCATCCCGAGGGCGAGTACCTCAAGGGGTTGGTGCTTTATGTCGAATGAGCTTATTAATAGATGATCTTTTTAATACATGGTAAACCAATGAAATACTTCAGGTTAATCGTTGCGGCACTCCTCGTGCTGTCATTCACAGGCCGCGCCGCGGCGCAGAACACCATCGAAGACGTAGCCAGGGAAGTGTGCAGGGAATTGGGTAAGGTGGACCTTGCGGATACCTCCACGCCTGCGATCGCACGCGCAATGGAGGTCGTCAAAGGGCTTGTCCCGCGCATCGAGCACGGGGCGGTGATCGAAAATTACAGGAAAAAGCATCCCGATGCGGCCGCCCTCACCCGGGTGCAGTTGGAGGACAGGATGATCACCGATATTGCCAGCCTGCTGATGCGCGACTGCCCGTCGTTCCTCGCAATAGCGATGAACAACGGCAAGCCGATGCCCGAGGTCACGAAAACCGTGGCCGGGATCGGCGACCGGTTCACACGCCTGCTGGAGGAGAAACTCAAGAGCGCCCCAATGTCGCAGGGCCTCGTGAACGAATGCACGGCCAAGGTGATCGGGGAAAACAAGGATGAACTGACGAAAATATACGGCGCAGATTACGCGTCAGCGTTCCAGAACGATTTCCGCTCATACCTGCTCACCCGATGCGAACCATACAAACGATGGACGGTCGGTAATATGATAAAACAGTTCCGGATGTTGCAGAGTTTCGGGATGTGATTAGAGCTTGTTTGGAAATTTCCACTCTCGCTCTAATAAAAAGGGACGGTTTCCAAAATCGGAAGCCGTCTCTTTTTTGTGCGGGGAGCGTTATTATTCCTTGGCCGGTAAAAAATCCTTACATGTTAATGTTCGCAAAATGAGGTGAATAGATTTTAATGGGTGATTTTTTTCAAAA
>QMCE01000760.1_pt1 | contig 17029 bp, 11 predicted proteins | sample 1821851 | NCBI WGS metagenome assembly QMCE01 (sample SAMN09453174, study PRJNA476694) | Termite gut metagenome, whole genome shotgun sequencing project. | isolation source: worker | host: Odontotermes sp. | place: South Africa:Pretoria | collected 2016-01-28
GGAGATTCTCGACTACATTCAGTCGCGTGCGGGTAAGAACGCCAACGTTATATGGGGCGCCACGAAAAACGAGCTGCTGGGCGACGAGATCGAGCTCACAGTGATCGCCACGGGATTCCAGAACACCGATGAGAACACGGGTAAGTTCCAGCCCATTGCCTCGGGAGGTATCAAGAAGGGGTGGGCGCCGCCGCGCAACCCGTTCGAGAAAGCCAAGCCGCTGCCCGAGGAGAAATCGGGGAACAACATCATCGAGCTCGAAGAGAGTACGCGGTACCGTAATATAGACCAGATATTGAATACGCCGGCCTATTTGCGTCGGCATGTGAGGCTGTCGAAAGACGGCGGCAGCGGAGCACGGGTCAAGATTAAGGACGACGCCCCCAAGCAGGAGAACACGGGCAAGTCGCTGTTCGAGGATTGATATTGAAAGATTGTTTCCGCGGTGCAACTCGAGCAGTTCTGATGGTTCATTGCGACTGTGGCGATCGAACGACCTCGGTATCAAGAACGTTTTTCCACTCTCGCTCTTTTTGTTCTTTTGCATCCACTTTTTGCCTGAAATGCGTTATATAGACACCTCGTTTATGGGCAAAAATGAGAATAAGATTACTAAAAAAATAGCTTCTGAGGGGGAAGTCTAAACAACCTCGTACCATGGCAATGCCATAGTTTAAGCGCCGGAGGTTCCGCAGTGTGTACCTATCATTGACACAGCCGTAGAGCTGAAACGAACTTTTATATGAACATCACCTGTGACCAATGCTGCATAGACTGTCGACTTGCCGAGGTGCTGAGTATTAACTCCCAGGAAGGCAGCACTTGCCGCTGTAAAGCAGGGCGTTACTTTTACGATAAGCCGGACAAGCTGGCGCAATAGACTCCCGCGCCAACGATCGGGACATTATTATATCATATAGATGGATATAGCAGATTTTCATCCTTTTACTATTGCAGCGGCGCTTTACCTTGTCGGTATCGCGGCGCTGCTGCTGTTTTCGGCCCTTATGTCGGGCTCCGAGACGTCGCTTTTCTCGCTCAGCCAGACCCAGTTAGAGGGTATGCGACGCAGCAATCGACCTGCCGATCATGCTATTCTTAGGCTCCTGAACGACTCCGATCGCCTGCTGGCTACGGTGCTTATAGGGAATAATCTGGTCAATATATGCATAGTTATTCTGGCCAATAATCTGATCAACCTGCTGGTGGAGTTTCATAGCGTGGGGTGGGAGTTTGTTGTTAAGACGATTGTCGTAACGTTCGTGTTGCTGCTCTTCGGCGAGATCATGCCCAAGATATTCGCAGCCTATAACTCCCTGCGGTTCGCGCGCACCGCGGCCCCGGTGGTGGGTATTCTGACCCCGGTGTTCAAGCCGTTCGCATGGGTGCTGTTGCGCAGTAGCAGTAAATTCAAGCAGCGGAAAGACAACATCTCACTCGATCAGTTGTCCGACGCCATGGAGGTCACTCACAACCAGAGCGAAGAGGAGCGCCAGATACTCTCGGGGATAGTGAACTTCGTGAATACCGAGGCCGGCGAGATCATGCAGTTGCGGATGGATATCGTGGCACTCGATATGGAGGCCGGTTTCGGGGCCGTACAGCGCACTATTATTGACTCCGGACTGTCGCGATTGCCTGTGTATGAGGATAATATCGACACCATAAAGGGGATTCTCTATGTGAAAGATATGGTGCCGTTCATAGGGCGTGGCGACGACTTCCGCTGGCAGGAGTATCTGCGCAAAGCCTATTTCGTGCCCGAGCACAAGAAGATCAACGATCTGCTGACCGAGTTCCAGACGCATCATGTGCATCTGGCCGTGGTGGTCGACGAGTATGGCGCTACGCAGGGACTGGTGTCGCTGGAGGACATCCTCGAGGAGATAGTCGGCGAGATTACTGACGAATCGGACCAGGCGCCCCCCACTTTCTACGAGCGGCTGAACGAGAATACCTATATCTTCGAGGGCAAGACCCACATCGGCGACCTCGAGCAGGTGCTGGGGCTCGACGAGGACTACTTCGGGCAAGCAGGGTCGCAGTGCGAGACAGTTGCCGGACTGGTGCTGGAATTGCGCAAGGATTTCCTGAAAAAGGGCGAGAGTCTGGTGTCGCGCGGGGTTACATTTACGGTCACGGCGCTCGACGGACGGCGCATCGACAAGATAAAAGTGGTTGTAGACAAAGAGGTGCCGCGCAAGCCATGCCGCTGATCTACGACGAGGGCGGCCTGCTCCTGTGGCAGATCACCGAGAACGAGCACGAACTGGAGGCAATGGTGTCGGCGGAGGATGTGGCGTCGGCGGCGAGGTTCGGGTCGGGAGAGCGGCGGTGTCAGCATCTGGCGTGGCGTGCGTCGTTGCGCACAGTGTTGCCCGGTGCTGTAGTGGGGTATGACAGCGTCGGGGCGCCACAGGTGGAGGGTCGGCATATCGGTGTTGCACATACGCATGGCATGGCGGCGGTGGCGATATCTTCGAGGCCGTGTGCGGTGGATGTCGAGTCGGTGGATCGGACTGTCGGGAAGGTGCGCGCAAGATATATTTCGCCACAGGAGGAGGCGTTGGCCGATGCCGCGCGTGATGATTTCGGTATCGCGATGTGGTGTGCCAAGGAGGTGATGTACAAGCTTGCCGGGCGCCGCGAGATCGATATGTTGCGCGATCTGCAAGTAACCGAAAGCGATCTGGCTAATGGGACGATCGCAGGGATGCGGATGCTGCGGGTGGAAGGATATCTTGTGGTGTATAAGATTTAGAGGTTGTTCCGATTATCATGCTGAGCTAATTTATAGAGGTAATGTCCTACTTTATGACAGAAGTTTGCTTTATGCCTGATCGAGGCTCAAAAACATCAATAATTATACGGCTTATATGACGTTTGCCATGGGTGATGCACCTATATGGAGACGATGTATACGGCTTTGTACAGCCTTAAACTATGACGTCGCCATTATAGATTGTTGGCATAAAGGTTTACAAACCGCAAGACAACAAGCGTCGCAGAGCTAAAAGCGAAAATCTGTCCATATAACCATAACCTTCCGGCTAAACTACAAAACACAGATATGGAATCACTGAAACAACTCTTCAAAATAGGTCACGGTCCGTCGAGTAGCCATACTATGGCTCCTCGCAAAGCGGCACTTCAGTTCACTGAACAGCACCCCGATGCCGAGTCGTATCGTGTGACGCTATACGGCAGTCTCGCGGCAACGGGCAAGGGCCACTTTACCGACAAGGCCATCCTCGAAGTCATGACCCCCGTAGCGCCTGTCGATATAGTGTGGGAGCCCTCTATTTTCCTGCCCTTCCATCCCAATGGCATGAAGTTCGAGGCACTCGCGGGAGGCAAGCCTACGGCGGAGTGGACCATATATAGCGTGGGTGGCGGTGCCTTGGCCAACGAGAGCACAAAGATCACCAAGGCCGAGGATGTATACCCCCTCAATCTGTTGATGGACATACAGGCGTGGTGCGAAGAGAATGGCACGAGCTACTGGGAGTATGTCGAGAAGTGCGAGGGAGTGCAGATATGGGACTATCTGGCCGAGGTGTGGAAGGTCATGAAAGGCACTATCGAGAAGGGTCTCGAGCAGGAGGGTGTGATTCCCGGAGGACTGGGCGTGCGTCGCAAGGCGGCGACATATCTGGTCAAAGCACTTTCGCACAACGGATCGGTGGCCAGTCGCGGCAAGATCTATGCCTATGCGCTTGCCACTTCAGAGGAGAATGCCAGTGGTGGCCTTATAGTCACTTCGCCCACATGCGGGGCCAGCGGTGTCCTCCCTGCCGTGTTGTACCACCTCGAGAAGTCGCACGGATTCAGTGATCGTCGCATTTTGCGCGCATTGGCCACGGCGGGCTTGTTCGGAAATGTCGTGAAGAACAACGGATCTATATCGGGTGCCGAGGTGGGGTGCCAAGGCGAGGTGGGGGTTGCGTGTGCCATGGCTGCCGCTGCTGCATGCCAGTTGTTCGGAGGTACACCGGCCCAGATCGAATACGCTGCCGAGATGGCGTTGGAGCACCACTTGGGGTTGACCTGTGATCCTGTGTGCGGACTTGTGCAGGTGCCGTGCATCGAACGTAATGCCATTGCGGCGGCGCGTGCTTTCGATGCGAATAACTTTGCAATGTTCTCCGACGGCAAGCACCGCATCAGTTTCGATAAAGTGGTGGAAGTAATGAAGCAGACAGGCCACGACCTGCCGAGCCTCTACAAAGAGACATCGGAGGGAGGACTGGCTAAGAATTATAGTGTGTAGATCGAGGCTTGTGTAGAGTCGATAGTGGGGGTCGTACCGTATTGCGGTACGACTTTCTTTTTGTCCGGAAATGTTCGTGAAGAGAGAGGTCCTATGTGAGGTAAAACAATATACGACCAGTGATAATATGTTCTCACTCGCAGTTAGACTAAAAATGGATACTCCCCTACATCGGTGTTGTCTCATATCCACATGATCCCCATACGGATAACAGACTCTATGGACATATATCAGAATGGATATCCTATCGCAAGATGCAACCCCAGGCCGTCGCGGAAGCGCGGGATATTGTAGTAGCCCGACCGTGAGGTGGAGTAAGGGAGGTGGAGCCCTATTCCGGCATCGGCACGCACGACGAAGAAGCCGAGGTCGTAGCGCAACCCCGCCCCCGTGCCTGTTGCCACCTCGCGCAGGAAGTTGCGCGCCGTCAGCTTGCCGCCTGGGCGATCGGGATCTTCCTCCAGCAGCCATATATTGCCCGCGTCGAGGAACATGGCGCCGTAGAGTTTCCCCAGTATCAGGAACCGCAACTCGACGTTGGCCTCGAGCTTGAAAGTACCCGCCTGGTCGAAATACCCGAATCTCTTGCCGGCAGGGGGGTGGTACGATCCCGGGCCCAGCGATCGGATCGTGAATGCACGGATGCTGTTTGCTCCTCCTATCGTAAACATCTCTGTATAAGGCATGTATGGCCAGTTGCCGTAGGCGTGAGCAGCGCCCAGTGTGAGGCGCGAGGCGAGGGTGAAGCGCGATCCAAAGGCTTTATAGTACTTGATCTCGGTTTGACCCTTGACGAATTGCGAGAAGGGGTTGCCGAGGATCTTGCCCGTGCCGTGGGAACCTGCGAGGGCGAAGATTCCGGCAAGGGTGTTCCCTGCGCTCATGGCGGTGGATTGCCACACGAGGCGATCGCGTCCGAATTTCTTGTCCCATGTGTAAGTATACGACAGCGAGGCGATCAACTGATTCTCGAAACTGCGCCTGATGGCTTCATTCTCTGCCATTCGTTCCTCGAAAGCCTCGGTGGTCGATAGCAGGCGGTTGTATGTGAGGCGGAATAGCGACAGGTTATGGAAACTGCGCGACGAGGTCTGGAAGTCGTAGGACAGCGATCCGCTAAGCGACATCATCCTGAAGAACAGCGGACGATTGAGTAGTTGCCCTCCGAGTTGATACGTGGTGTGGTTCTCGTAACGGTTGCGCAGACGCCTGATAATCGCATTCGGCGCCACGACACGCGGCAACATAAGCGACGTATTGAGCCCCACGACATAGCAATTTATGGCCGCTCCTATTTGCGAATCGGTATTGCCCGTCTGCCACTCGTAGCCGCCGTTGAATTTTACCGAGAAGACCTCGCCGCCGCGCAGGAAGTTCTTGTGGTTGAAACTGAGCGATGCCTTGGGCCCTATGAAGCTGCTCGACAGATACGAGAAGTCGGCCTCGAACTCGGCATCCATCGGGGCGTCCATGGCCATAGAGAGGGTGAGATCTATGGTGTCGTCGCCGGGCTGTATCGAGTCGAGAGGTGTCACGGCAAGGTTCACATAACGGAATATTCCGAGGCGGGTGAGGCTGTTGAGCGTGCTGTTCATCGCCCCTATGCGTGCGGGTCGCCCGGGAGCAATCGCGAGGGTGCGACGGAATATCTTGGGGCGCACACGTAGAGGCTTCTGATACCATATCTTCATGCCGTTGTAGGCAGTGTCGACGCCCGGGCCGCGGCCGTTGACGTTGTAGATCTCGATCTTCACATCTCCGATCCGGTATGGGCGCAGTGCCACAGACGGGATGTTCTGTGCCAGAGTCATGCGCAATTCCACCTCGCCGCGGCGCACGGTGGTGTCGGCCAGATATTCGATATACTCCGGGCGGAAGTAGTAGAAAGCCCGACTGCGCAGTGCGTTTGTGATGCGGATGCGCTCGTCGCTGAGCGTGTCGATATCGTAACGTTCCCCGGTGCGTATTTTTGAGACTTGCGCGAGGGAGTCGATGATGTGCGTGACACGACTCGTGACGGGCGGGAACTCTACGGTGTCGTAATGCCACGGCTCGGCGGCCTCGACACGGTAGCTCACCTTAGCCTTCTTTTTGCCTTTCGGCAGGATCTCGTAGTTGGCCTTGGAGTTGAAGAAGCCGTGATTGTCGAGAATGTCGACCACGGTGCTGGTGCGCAGCTCGGGTTTCACGTTGGACATCAACACCGGTTTCTTACCGAAATTGCGCATCATCCACGCCCTGAATCCCGTCTGGCGAGTGGTATAGAACGCATTCCATGCCCATAGTCCGATCGGCAGCGGGGTGCGCACATAAGGCGAGTAGAGCGGATTATTGGGTTTCACGCTCAGTGGTTCGCGCACGGCCGACTCCACGCCCGAGGGCAGATCGTGACCTGTGATCTCCATCTTGCGCACACCGGTATAGAGCGTCTGGTCTTCGGTAAGTCGGCGCGTGGTCGAGCAGCCCGTCAGCACGAGGCATATAGCGATTGTATGTAGTATCTTCTTCATAACGTGCTATTTGCTGATGTGGAGTCGGGCGGCATGGTCGTGCTGTCGGAGTCGGAGCGCCGGTATCTGCCGCGCTGAGGTGGGGTGCCACCGGCCTGGATGATAGAGTCGCGACGTGCACGCCACACGGCGATCATCGAGTCGCGCTGTATCGAGTCGCGCCACACACGGCGCTCCTCGGTACGCAACTGCTGCCTCATCTCGCGGCGCTGAGGGCCTTTCGATATGCGGAACAGGTCTTTGAATCGTGCGGCACGCTTACGATAGAGGAAACCGCCCCCTGTCTCGACCACCTCGCCCTCGAGTATGCTCTGACGCGTGTTGAGGCGATAGGCTTTGAGGAACATGTTGTCCCACCGCGCGATTTGGTACTCTATCGATACGTCGGCGATGAAGTTGTCGCGCATGTTGGCATTTGCCGATGAGCCGTCGTCGATGCTGCCACCCACGCTCACACGCATACGGTCGTTGAACAGGTTCTTGCTCACCTTGTACGAGTAGTCCATGTGCTGAGCTCCCGTGGCGTCGTTCTGCGACCTTATTCCCAGCGACAGGTCGATCCCGCGCAGCGAGTTGCGGGCCCACTGGTTGAGCTCCTTCTCGATGAACGAATAGACGGCGTTGCCTGTGTCGACGCGGGCTGTGGTGCCCGGACCTGTGTAGGTATTGTAAATCAGCAGGGCCATAGCCTGATCGGCGCGCTGTTCGGGCTCGAGCGAGCTGAGTTCGTTCTGGATCGTCAGGTCGTCGGGAGCCGAGAGGTCGAGTTTGATCTGCATGGTCTCGAGCGATCCTGTGACAGCCACGGTGAGCTGGAAGTCGACATTGCGCGACAGGCCGCTATCCTCTTCGGTGACAGTCGTACGCACCATCTGCGCAGCCTGGATATTGAAGTCCGGAGCCGCTATGTCGCCCGTCCATGCCACGTAGCCTCCCGGGGTGATGGTGAAATTCTTCTGTGTGACGGTAGGGATCGGCGGGTTGTAGACCACCGTGCCGCCGCTGATGTTGTACCGTCCCGTGAGGCGCATATCGCCCTGATTGTTCATCGACATCGACAGGTCGCCGCCTCCCGTGAGCTCGATGCGGTCGTTGCCGTTGTCAGAGAGGTTCACCGTTGCGCGTACTGCATCCTCGATGCCTACTGTGAGTTGAAGATCTATACCCGACGAGCTGACGTTCTTAAGCTTCTCGGTCTGGAATTCGAGCGCCAGCGAATCGGTGAAGGGTACGAAGGTGACTATGTTTTGTTTATGGTCCTGCACAGCGAGAGGCGAGTCGATCGTGGTGTAGGTGATGTTCGTTGTGCGCAGGATCGTCACGTCGCCGCGTATTGCCAGATCGGTGAGTGGGCCGCGAATCGTGGCGTCGGCGTTCATGGCCGCCACTCCATATATCTGCGAACCGCGATTGCGCGACGCATTGACAACCTGGAAATCAGACGCTTCGATGGTCATATCGGCAGCCATGGTCGTAATATCCAACGAGCCGTCGAGCGACAGCGTGTGGTTATTAGGCGACAGGAGACCGAAGTCGCGCAGTCGCACCCGATTATCAGACACTCGTATCTGCTGGGGCGTTATGCGGAAGTCGGTACCTACCATCGGCACCGTAAGGCGACCGTCGGCGAAAGCCAATGTGCCGTCGAGCTGTGGTTTGGGGAGCGGACCTTTGACGGTCATATTGCCCGTGAGAGCACCCGCCAGAGAGACAGTCCCGTCGGGGATGAACGGGTTAACGACATCCAACGGTAGCGACGGGATGTTGAACACGAGGTCTACCCCTGCGGAATCGTAAGTACCCGATAGCGACAGCGCCTGCTTGTCGTTCACCGATGCATCGGCTGTCAATGCCCAGCGACCCCTGTTGTCTGTGGTGGTGGCGATTTTGGTCGCTATGTTGCCTATACGGCGATCGTCGTAAGTGAGATCGCGGAGTGCCGCCGTGCCGTTCAGCTTCAGCGCCTCGCCTCCCAGCCCTGCGGTTAGCGACACGTCGGCCATGCCCTCCAAAGGCGGGGCCACGGGCAGCAGGTCGAGCGTCTTGGCGATATCCAACTGGCTGATACCCAACATGATATCGCCCGGAGTGTCGAGCGAGCGGATAGTGATCCTGCGCCTCACGCCCGGCCTGATCTCCTTCGATTGCAAGTCGAGGTCGGCAGTAACCGTCCGACTGCCGATGCGCCATTCGACGTAGTTACCCTTGTTGACGCTCCATGGTTCGTAGGCGAACGTTAGAGAGTCGGTGCGTGCCGTTCCGCGACGCCTGCCCGCAGCCGGTACGAGCGATGCCCGCACCACTGAGTCGGTCACATGCGCCTCGACTCCGAATGTGAAACCGCTCTGTCCCTGACGACTGCGCTGGTTGAGATTGACTGTTGCGGTATTTCCCAGCGCCGTTCCGTAGACGTATATAAGGCCCAGTTCTTCGAGATTCCCGGGGCGGTTGGCCATGCGCAAGTGGTAACTGAGACTGCCATTGCGGATACCGAAGCCCATATTCAACGTGTCGAGCATCAGCGACGTGGTGTGAAATCCCGTCGCCACGCCGCGTGCACGCAAAGCAGTTGTGTCGCCCTTCGAAGCATTAACTGTAACCGACCCGAATCCCAGTCCGCGTTCGTCGAGCATGCGATAGGCGGCGTTGCGGCGTCCGGCCTGGAGGTTGAGGTTGAACGTAGGCAGCAGGCTGTCGATAGCTGCGGGACGCAGGTTGCGCGTGGCGATCTGGTGTTTGATGGTGTCGGTCAGAGGCGGGATAAGGGCGGCGATCCGTTCGATCCCTACGGGAGTGTTGACCACGGCATAGATGTCGCCCGAGCGCAATGTAGCCGATATGCGCGACGTATCGGCACGGGCAGAGAGCATTGTGCGGTCGATGTCGAGGCGATATTCGCCTGTCACGACAACCAGTGAGTCGAGCGTCACATCGGCGGAATAGACAATGGGTGGTGCGACGGCGGCAGTGATCCTGATATTGCCGGATGCAGCCAACGGCGCGTCGGAGAAACCCATGCGCACAAGATCGAGAGTGTCGATACGACCGTCGAGCGATGCAGAGTAGTTGTGTGGCGCAAGGTCTGCACGCAGGTTGAGATCAGCCGTCGCGGCATTGTCGCGACTCATGATCCGGGCATCGAGATGGCCCTGCGAAAGATCGCCGACGAGGTTCACATTGTTATATGTATGCCCCCGATAATCGAACTGCTGAATGCCGAGGTCGATCTTCGCCTCGGTAGTCTGCACGAATGGGTCGAACCCGTGGCCGTCGGCCATGAGGGTCAACGATGCTCGTCCGGGCATGGCGATAAGCGGGAATTGTACCGCCTCGACGTGCGCCGTATAACTCTGTTTTGCGAGGTCGAGGATGCCCGAAACATCGAGACGTCCACCGTCGGCGTCGATAGTCAGTTCCGGTGTATAAGTGCCCGCATCGACGGCCACCGAGCCCGAAACATCGAGCCTTTCGGGGATAGCCACCGTTATTGATTCGGGTATAAATTGCTGTATATCGGCGAATCGGCCATCTATTTCGAGGCGTCCTGCAAGTTTCTCGAGATGGATAACCGAAGTCGCGTGGCCCTTTGCAGTGAGGTCTATATAAGGAGCGGCGCGGAGTTGCAAATTGTCGATAGTTAGATCGTCGAGAGTGCCTTCGGCATCGATCCGGGCGGTGAACATTTTGCCGCGATACTCTGCTGCCTGGGCGTAGAACAGTGCCACATCGTCGGCCGCGATCGTTGCATCGATTTTTACAGCCATTTTCGCCGATGGGCTCATAGTCAGTACGTTGGCATCGGCCGTCACATCGGCCTCCATTTTCGACCCGGCTCCTGTAGAGATATTGAATTTCTGTATCCGCACCCCGAGGCTGTCCATCGCGAAGGTGCCCTTAGTCTCCGTAATGCGCAGTCCGCGTTGCTCTGCCAATGCAAGGTTGTTGATAGTCAGCGCGATATTGCTCCCGCGATTGTGGATATCCTTGACGTCGAGATGCAGTTCTTCGACCCTTGCCAACTCCCTGAATGCTCCGCGGGCGCCATCCAATCGTACTCGTGCGACATCGGTAGTCATTGTTGCCAGATCGATACTTGCATCGTCGACCTGCCCCTGCTCGAGCCTTGCCGTCAGGTCGCTACCCATTCGGAACGCCACGCTGTCGAGGTCGATATGCCCCACCGATATCCTCCATTGTAGAGGAGGCGTGGGCGTTTCGACAGTGTCGATCTTAGGCACACCGGGCGTAAACTCTATGTCGGCACCCGAGAGCATAACGGAGCGCACCCTCGCGCGCCCACGTCCCGGTCGGACTCGCACATTATTGAGTTCCACACGCCTGATATTGCCTTTCAGCACCATTGTGGAGTCGTTCCAGTCGACCCGTGCGTCGCTTACCGTAAATCTGCGTGCCTGCACCTCGCCGGTCAGCAGCGGTATCGGTGCCACACCTACGCGCAGCCTCCCCACGTTGGCCAAAGTATCGCCTCCGGTGCTGCGAAGCAGTGTATTGTCGATCCTCAAAGTAAGTGGGAAACGCAGTCGGAGCCGCTCTATTTCGAGATCTACGCCCATGGTCTGCGACACATACGATGCAGCTTTGCGCTTGATAAAGTCCTGAACAGGCGGCACAAAAACCAGTATCGAAACCAGCAATAGCAACGCCACCGCGCCCAAAACGATGCCCACGAGCCACTTCGCTATTTTTCCTGCCGCACTCACAATCGTATTTTACTTACAAATCCGGTGCCGCCGACCGCCGCACCACATCGACTGCGCCGGGCCCCTCGCACATCAGCACATCGACGATCGACAAATTGGGCTCCCAATTGCCGAAAACCTGCCAATATTGCACAGGCATAAACGCCGCATCGGGCTGCGTAAGACGCCGTTTCGGAGATATGGCATCGCGGAAGTCGTGTTCGGCGTGCTCGATATAACTATCTGAAAATGCAAGGGTTAGATCTATCTTAAGGAGTCGAATCACAGTGGTGAGCAGCTCTATGTTCAAGTCGCACAGGAACCCCCACTGCTGCGCAATGATGGGCTCCAACTCAGGCCAATAGTGCTCGAAAAACGGAGCTCGTCCATACGCCGACCGCAGGGCGTGGAGGTGCTGATGTTGCCACCGCTTCGAGTAGTCGATACGCACCTCGCGCATAGGCAGTCGCTGCGACCCCGCCACCACATTCACCGTAAGTGCCATTCGCCCCTCGGGCATCGCGATTTCGCAACGGTTGCGATACGACTGCTTGACGTAGTGTTCGCCCAAGTCGATCACCGCACCCTCCAACAGCTTTGCGAACCATTGGACATTGCCCAGATATGTTAACGCGAGGATGTTGTGCATAATCTATCTGCGTAAGTATTACGGGACAGGATCGTAGCCGCTGCCGCCCCACGGGTTACACCTCAGTATGCGCAACACGGCCAACCATACGCCCTTGAACACTCCGTGTTTCCGCAACGCCTCGACGGCATAGACCGAGCACGACGGCTCGAAGCGGCACACGCGCGGCAACAGCGGCGAGATACAATATTGATAGATCTTCACCAAAGCCACAGGCAGAGCGATCGCCATAGCCCTAAATACGCGACCCGACCTGTTCCAATATCTGTTCGACGGCATGGCTGATTGTCTGATAATCCGTTATCTCTCTCGTTGCATAGAGCAGTGCCAGATGCACCCCCGCAGGCTGCAACTCTTTGCCCAGACGGAATGCCTCGCGCATCCTGCGTTTTAGCAAATTGCGCCTCACGGCGCGCTTATGCAATTTCTTGGGTACGCTGATCAGCACTGCGGTGTCGCTGTTCGCGCCATTCTTTACGAACACGTATTTCAGAGGATAGACGAATCCACCCCTGCCATTGCGGAACACTCCGTCGATAGCTCTGCGACCACTAAGTCGCTGCTCTTTGCCAAAACTGAAACCTGGTTCGTGCACGCTGAATTATTTAAGGTAACTCGATATCTTTTACGGCCAGAGGACATGCGCAGATCCGTATGTTTTTTGGCCTGTTGGTATATAACCTAAGCTTGACCTCATGCCGAACTTTGGAGTCTGCCTTATTATTAGATGGTGGTGGGCGAGTGTGCGTTTATCTCCTGCTTGTTCTCAGCCGGGTAGCATTCACTTACCCGGATACTTGCGCCCTGCTTTGCTTTGTTCGAGAACCTCTATCCTCGCTATGCCCGGCATCCTGAGGTTGTCCAAGACAGACATCCCTCATAACTTTCAACAAAAGCCTACTTCACCAATTTGTTCGTCGCCGTGTCGGGGAATATGACCCATGGCTTGAACTCGCGTGCCTCGTCGAAATCCATGCTGGCATACGACATAATGACGACCACATCGCCCACCACTACCTTGCGCGCTGCAGGTCCGTTGAGGCATATCGACCCGCTGCCGCGCTCACCGCGGATCACGTAGGTCTCCAGCCGCTCGCCATTGTTGATGTTCACCACCTGCACCTTCTCGCCCGCGATGAGGTTGGCTGCGTCCATCAGATCCTGATCTATAGTGATGCTGCCCACATAGTTGAGGTTGGCCTCGGTAACCGTCACGCGGTGTATCTTCGACTTGAGTATCTCAATGATCATAGCTCACATTATCTATCAGTCTCACATTGCCCGCCTGCACGGCCACGCATCCGCGCACGCTGCCATCCCACGACGACACCGGTTGCAATGTCTGCGAGTCGACGAGGTTAAAATATATCACTTTCAGTTCGGGGTTGGCATCGATCATGTCGATCACGAATTGCTCGACTTCGGCCGGAGCGTGCGTTTCGGCATAAGCCACACCTTCGGTCAACGCACGGTAGATCAGCGGCGCCGACTTGCGGGCGGCGGGCGACAACAATGCATTCCGCGAACTCATCGCCAGCCCGTCCTCCTCGCGCACGATGGGGACGGAAATGATGCGCACCGGCATATCCAACTGATGCACCATCTGGCGGATAATGGCTATCTGCTGAAAGTCTTTCTCGCCGAAGTAGGCACGCTCGGGCTGCACGAGGTTGAACAGGCGGCTGACCACCTGTGCCACACCGTTGAAGTGGCCCGGCCGCGTAGCCCCTTCCATCACTTTGTCGAGCATTCCGAAGTCGAATACACGGGTGTCGGACTCGGGATATATCTCGTCGACCGAGGGCATGAACACTATATCGGCACCCGCCGCGGAGAGCAACTCCAGGTCGGCCTCGGGAGTGCGCGGATAGCGCCTCAGGTCTTCGGGGTCGTTGAACTGGGTGGGGTTCACGAATACGCTCACCGCAACAATCTGGCACTCCTCGCGCGCCCTGCGCACCAACGACAGATGCCCGGCGTGCAGAGCCCCCATCGTGGGCACAAACCCCACACCTTCGCCGCATCCGAGCACAGAGCCCAATTCGCGACAAGTATAGACTGTTTTCATCGCCACAAATATACTACTTTTCATAGAAAAAGCATATCTTTGCAAGAATTGCTAAACCCTTGAATAAAAACCGATATGAAAAAATTGCTGGTGTGTATGTCTATTTTAACGCTTGTTGCGACGTCGTGTCGCGAAAAGGCCCCGGTTGCTGTTGCCGAGGGCGAATTCACGTGGGTCGTCGAATCGTTCGACGACATACGCATATTGCGCTATAAGGTGCCCGGATTTGAAGAGCTTTCGCTGAACGATAAGCTTTTTGTGTACTATATGTCGCAGGCTGCGATCTGTGGCCGCGATATCATCTTCGATCAGAACTGCCGCCTCAATCTGCCCGTGCGCCGCACGCTGGAGTCTATCTACACCGCCTATCAGGGCGACAAGACCTCTGAGCAGTGGTTGGCATTCGAGAAGTACCTCAAAAAAGTGTGGTTCGCCAACGGCATACACCACCACTATTCGAGCGACAAGTTTGTGCCCGATTTCACCGAGGAGTACTTCGATGAGCTCCTGGCCGCTGTTCCCACTGCCGCTACCGATCAGATCGACGAGGTGCGCCGCGTGATCTTCGATCCGGCCTACATGCCAGTGCGGACCAATCAGACCGATGGTCAGGATCTGCTCCAGACCTCGGCTATGAACTACTACGAGGGCGTTACTCAGGCCGAGGCCGAGGCGTTCTACGCTGCGATGGGCTCCGCCGACGATCCCACGCCCCCTTCGTATGGACTTAACAGCAAGCTGGTCAGAGAAAACGGGCAGTTGGTAGAGAAAACATGGAAAGTCGGAGGTATGTACTCGCCCGCGCTCGAGAATATCGTGGGCTGGTTGGAGAAGGCAGCCGGTGTGGCCAATCCCACGCAGCGCGAGTATCTCGAATCGTTGATCTCGTACTATCGTTCGGGTGATCTGCGCGAATTCGACCGATTCAATATCATGTGGGTAGAAGACACGGTGTCGAACACCGATTTTGTGAATGGTTTCACCGAAGTGTATGGCGATCCGCTGGGCTACAAGGCGTCGTGGGAGTCGGTGGTCAACTTCAAGGACGAGGTCGCCACAAAGCGCACAGAGATAATCAGCGCCAATGCGCAGTGGTTCGAAGATAACTCGCCGATAAATCCGGCGTTCAAGAAAGAGGAGGTCAAGGGCGTTTCGGCCAAGGTGATCACTGCGGCGATGTTGGGCGGCGACTGCTATCCGGCAACCCCCATAGGCATCAACCTGCCAAACGCCAATTGGATTCGCGCACAGCATGGCTCTAAGTCGGTCACCATACAGAACATCACCGACGCCTATGTAGAAGGAGCGAAAGGCAACGGCTTCGGCGAGGAGTTCATCCTGCGTGCCGAAGATCGCGAATTGCTCAAGAAATGGGGTGGTCTGGCCGACAATCTCCACACCGATATGCACGAGTGCCTGGGGCACGGATCGGGGAAACTGGCCCCCGGAGTGCGTGGCGACGAACTGAAGAACTACGGATCGGTACTCGAAGAGACACGTGCCGACCTCTTCGCACTCTATTTCATGGGCGATCCGAAGATGGTCGAACTGGGCCTTATGGAGACCCTCGACGTTGCATGGGCCGAATACTATAAGTATATGCTCAACGGTCTGATGACGCAGTTGATGCGCGTGGCTCCCGGTAAGAACATCGAGGAGGCCCACATGCGCAACCGTGCGCTTATCGCCAACTGGTGCTACGAACGCGGTGCTGCCGACAACGTTATCGAGCGAGTGGTCGAAAACGGCAAGACCTACTTTGTGATCAACGACAACGAGAAACTGCGCGCACTGTTCGGCGAACTGCTCACAGAGGTGCAGCGCATCAAGTCGGAGGGTGACTTCGCAGCGTGCCAGGCCCTCGTAGAGCGCTATGCGATCAAGGTCGATCCCGTGTTGCATCAGGAGGTGCTGGATCGTAATGCACGCCTCGGCATCCCGCCCTACTCAGGATTCGTGAATCCGACCTATACGTTGGTTACGGGCGATAACGGAGAGCCGGTGGACGTCACAGTCGGATACACCGATGGCTATGCCGAGCAGATGCTCAACTATTCGGGCAACTTCTCGTTCCTGCCATCTAAGAACTAATTGTATTATGAACAGGATCATCTTGCTGCTGTTGCTGCTTCTGCCTCTGCAAACTACTTGGGCGCAGACGACTGAAAAGGCGTTCCCGTACTTAAAATGGATCGATGCCGATGCCACGGGTTTTGGCGACTACCGTTTCGGATACGAGGCCGGGTCGTTCACTCCCGTCGGCAAGTTTTGTAACGAATTGCCTGTTACCGACGTATGCTACATTGCCGAAAACGACGCAAATGTCACGTTGATAGGTCGCTACAAAAACGCCTCGATGAGCGAAAGCGTGAATATTCTCTTCGAGCCGGGCGCAAGCAATGATCCTTTGTTCTTCATAACCAACGCGACCAACATTCCGATATGGGCATGTATGGCCGATCAGATGTGCATCAACTCTGCGGGTGTCATATACACCTCGGGTATCACGAATAAGATGTTCGATGAACGCCATAAATTCGTCTTGTCCGGGAAAATGGCTCGTGAGGTTGCGCAGCCCTATCTGTATGTGGGCATTAAGGGCAAGTTGCTGAAGCCGGTGAAGTTGTATAGTGCCAAAACGGGCGATAATGTTGTCGCAACGCTGCCGACAGGCTACGAAATAGAGGTGCTGTTGGCCGAGACACAGGGTGAGTACCATGGCCTTCAGGTGAGCTATCTGGCGCGCACGGCGTTCGGACTGGTGGGTTGGCTGCGCCTTGCGGAAGGTGACGTGCACTTCGCGATCGGCTACTCCGAGGCCGACGAGGCGCT
>QMCE01000761.1_pt1 | contig 17025 bp, 15 predicted proteins | sample 1821851 | NCBI WGS metagenome assembly QMCE01 (sample SAMN09453174, study PRJNA476694) | Termite gut metagenome, whole genome shotgun sequencing project. | isolation source: worker | host: Odontotermes sp. | place: South Africa:Pretoria | collected 2016-01-28
ACGGAAAACGTACGTGATCTTGAAGGTATACTGGTTTCCCTGATGGCTAATTCGGTTATTACGAATAAAGAAATAGATCTTGCACTTGCCAGACGGGTGATAAGTCAGACCGTTCGCTTGGAGAAAAAACAACTGACTATCAAAAAGATACAGGAGATTGTTTGCCGTTATTTTAATCTGGACGAATCGCTTATACAAACTAAATCACGGAAACGTGAAATTGTTCAGGCACGTCAGATCACCATGTTTCTGGCTAAAAAATATACAGAGTCATCATTCGCCCATATCGGCAAAGTGGTGGGAGGAAAAGATCATGCAACAGTGCTTCACGCATGCAGAACGGTAAAAGATCAGATCGAAATAAGCAAAACGTTCCGTTCTACGATGGAAGCCATTGAAGGATGCCTGAAACAGTGATCCTAAAAAAAATACCGCCTTTTTTATTGTTTTTTTATTTATAGTCCCTTCCGTTTTGCCTCCTCCCAGATGGCGTCCATTTCGGAAAGGGACATATCTTTTAAGGAACGCCCTTTTTCCATTGTCTGAGATTCCAGGTAACCGAAACGGCGTATAAACTTTTGGTTAGTACGTTCAAGCGCATTATCCGGATTAACTCCATACAGGCGGGCGGCATTTATGATACTGAATATAAAATCGCCAAACTCCGCTTCTTTTTTATCATCGTCCATATGCTTTACTTCATAACGGAATTCCGATAATTCTTCCTCTACTTTGTCCCATACCTGCTCACGTTGCTCCCAGTCAAACCCGACATTGCGCGCTTTTTCCTGAATACGCTGCGCTTTTACAATCGACGGAAGGGCGGACGGTACTCCTTCCAGCACGGTCTTATTTCCGCCTTTCTCCTTTAATTTGAGCTGTTCCCAATTTTGTTCTACTTTTTTAGACGTATCCGCATTGACATCCCCGAAAACGTGGGGGTGCCGGAAGATTAATTTTTCACACAGGGCGTCGCATACGTCTTTTATATCAAAAGACCTTTTTTCGGAACCGATTTTTGCATAAAAAACGATATGAAGCAATAAATCGCCCAGTTCTTTTTTGATGTCTGTCTGATCTTCGCGTATGAGGGCGTCACTAAGTTCATACGTTTCTTCTATTGTATTTGTGCGAAGACTCTCATTTGTCTGCTTTTTGTCCCATGGACATTTCTCGCGTAGTTCATCCAGAATATCCAGCAGACGTCCGAAAGCCTCCATTTTTTCTTTCCTTGTACTCATTGTTTGGTTTTTAAATGATACTGTTTTTTTCCATTTTCGAGGAAATTGATGTATTTGGACACGTTTTCATCATATGCATATGAAGGTGATAGCGGCAAGCCTTCGTTATCAAGAATAACATAATAGGGTTGAGCATTCGCTCCGAATTTACTGCGCTGCAGATAGCTCCACTTATCACCAATAGTTTTTAGCACACGTATTTTTCCGTTTTCTTCTATTTCAATCTGATTGGGTAGTTTTGTCTTATCATCCACCATTAATGTGATCAACACAAAATCTTTTTCAATAAGTTGTTTTACCCGCGGATCAGTCCACACAGCCGTTTCCATCTTACGACAATTTACACAACCATGACCGGAAAAGTCAATCAACACCGGTTTTTGTGTTCCGGCTGCGTAGTCCATCCCTGTTTCATAATCATCAGACCGGGCATGTACCATATCATTGTATAAGCTAAAATCCTGTGTAGACAAAGGAGGTGTAAAAGCGCTTATCGCCTTCAGCGGCGCACCCCAGAGGCCGGGTATCATGTAGATGGTAAAAGCGAAAGATATCATGGACATGAATAGACGGGTAACGGAAATATATTTCAGTTCCGAATCATGTTTGAAACGGATTTTTCCAAGCAGATAGAATCCTAACATGGCAAAAATAACCACCCAGAGAACAATAAAGACTTCCCGGTCTAACAGGCCCCATCCATAAGCTAAATCCGCAACGGACAAGAATTTAAAGGCCAGAGCCAGTTCCAAAAAGCCGAGCACGACTTTTACGGAATTCAACCATCCTCCTGATTTTGGCATATTCTGAAGCATATTCGGGAAAATAGCGAACAGGGCAAAGGGTATGGCCAGCGCCAACGCAAAACCGAACATGCCGACAGCCGGATCTATTGTGTTTCCCTGCGAAGCGGCTTCTACAAGCAAAGTCCCGATAATCGGTCCTGTACATGAAAAAGAGACAAGCGCGAGTGTAAATGCCATAAAGAATATACTCAGTAATCCGGTCGTGGAATCGGCTTTTTTATCTATTTTAGTGGTCCATGATGACGGCAGAACAAGCTCGAAGGCTCCGAAGAACGACATGGCAAAAATAACTAATAACAGGAAAAATATAATATTGAAAATGGCATTGGTTGATAAACTATTGAGTGCGCTTGCGCCGAAAATACCCGTGATAAGCAGTCCCATAGCCAGGTAAATGACAATGATCGAAAAACCATAAAGCAATGCGTCGCGGATCGCTCTTTTCCGGCTTTTAGAGCGTTTCAGGAAAAAGCTGACTGTCATCGGTATCATCGGCCATACGCAGGGAGTAAGCAAGGCCAGCAAACCGCCCAGAAAGCCGGCTATGAATATATAAATAAAAGAACGATCCGCGGCAGAAGATGTTTCATCACCTAATGCTTTCAGTTCATCTGTTACAGGCGCCCACCATGAAGTCTCTTTATCTTCAGTCGCATCATCCGATATTTGAGCGGATTTTTTTCCCGTCCCGGAGAGCAACTCCGAAAGAACAGGCACCTTTCCTTTTTCAACGGACTCCATGGAGTCCGGAATGCTATCGGTAACCGATTCCTGTTCTCCTGCCTGAGAATCCGTTTCTTCCGATGTCAATGCCGGTTCGGGCAGATGCTTTATATTTTTTCCATCAAACGAAAAAGGCGTACGTTCCGGAGGAAGGCACATTTCATCATTGCACACCATGTATTCAATTTCGCCGGATAATCTGAATTTTTTGTAATCAGTTACCTTCATTTTCTGGGTAAAAGATACTGTATGTTCAAACCAACGGATGTTCATATCAAATTGTTTGTCAAAAACTTCTGTTGCCTGAACGGATGCAACAGGCTTATCAACAAGCTCTACACCCTGCAGCACTTCAAAAGATACGGACGTTGACACGGGACCTCCTTCCGGCAGATTCATATCGTACAAGTGCCATCCGCTATCAATGTTCGCTTTAAAAACAATTTCTTTTTCTGCCGAAGGAAGATCCTTTAATTCAAATGACCATTTAACGGGATTATGTATTTGTGCATATCCTTGAACTAATGAAAAGGATACGCATATTAAAAAAAATATTTTTTTCATACGACTATTTTTTACATTAAAAACAGCATATATCAGTGGAAAGATCAGAATGTGACACTGAAACCTGCCATAGCGCTGAACGGTTGCAACGGATAACCGTAATACATTTCATGTTTCCGGAATAACAGGTTGTTGAATTGTGCATATACGCTTAACATGTCATTAAATTGCCAAGACGCCCGGAACCGTAAATCGTTTATTGTATTTATTTTCACATTTTCGTTATTCAGACAGGCATATGCACCTGATGCCATGCTATAATCGGCGCTTAACGTGAGCGGTTTGACCGGATGAATATTTAAACCTGCATCGAATGTGAATGTCGGTCTGCCATATGCTTTCAAATCATCATCTTTATCCGGTTCCGTCACACTGTAAACATTTTTCCAGGTATCAAGGTATTTCAGATTGTAATGATTATAAACTCCTTTCAGATAAAAACCAACTATATGCCGATAATCATATTTCAAAGTGGCGCCTGCCTGCAGACGTTGTGAAGTAGGCTGAAAAGCCATGCTCACATTATTAAATCCCTTATCTATCCAGTCATAGGACGAAGGATTATAAAAAATATCCGATTCGGTATATTTATATCCGGCAAATATATCGAACCACAGGCCTGTGGCAACATTGCTACGTACTCCAAGTTTTAAATCCGCCCATGTTTTAGAAGCATCCGGCGTAAATGCAGGATTGATATAACGGTTAATGCGCGATAGTTCATATATCGTATTCGACTCAATGCCTCCGCCGAGATTAATATAAAACAAACTCCAGTTTGCGATCGGAACATCCAGCGCTACGTTCGGAGATACAAAAACATCCGTTTCATCCTGGGAGACAATCATCAAATTCAGTCCCAGCAGTAATTTTATCCTGTCATTTTCCAAACGATAATAAGGACTAAGTGTTATCTCGTAACGGTTATCAAAGGCGGCACTGTCAATTTTTACATCGCTTATTCCCGGTTCCGTATAAGTCAGCATATTCATCTTAAGATCAACGCCAAAACGTTGGTCATTATTGACCGGAGAGCTCAGTCCCAGATTCAGGCCGATGTTATTTTCCGTCAGGCCGTCATAAACCTCGCTCAGTGAATATTTCTGATTAAAATTTTTGTAATCAATGCTAATATGATATCCCAGAGAAGATTCTCTGTTGGAAGTGACGCCGGCATACGCATTTATATACCGGTTTCCCTGGTTTGTTGCAGAATCATTTTCCGCGACAGGTGCGGCGAATGTATTGGTCGGTATACCATAATAGTTGAATGCCGAATAGCCGAAACTGCCTCCTAAAGACAGGGTCGCCGCATCAAAACGATGACTAAAATCAAGTCCACCGAAATTGTCATTCAATTTTGCCTTACGTTCAGCAATGCTATCTACGGAAAATTTAACATCTCCGTTCGTGGAACGATGCGAAAAATACACCCCCAACTTATCCCGGTCGGTATTTAGCAGATGATAACCAAAATCTCCATTGAAGTTCATCCGTGTTCCTCCGGCAAAATGCAGATAACCGTTCCGTTTACTATGCGCAACATCTGTCATCAGCGTACCTGCAGGTAATATATTCATTTCTTTATTGGGCGATGTCGGTACCGCATAGTCCGAATAGACTATCGGACGTTTTGATATATTCATTTCACGAACAACTGGAAGCGTATTTACTTTTGCCGCATCCTGCACAATCGGATTGTATTCACGTTCCAGCGTCATTTCGCGGTTGAGATTTTGTTGCCGTTCTATTCTTTCCTTCCCGGTTTCTTTCTTTTTATCCGGCTCCTGTGCAAAACCCTGCAGGCTTACGCCTGACAAAAGAGCTGTCATTATCACCACTTGTATCTTACGCATTACCATGGCTTATTTATTTTTTTAATTTTTGCAATCTGTTTTCGATCATACGGTCTATATCTTCGCTTCCGCTATAATTCCTTTTAAGTGAAGTCAGATATTGACGCGCCTGAAAATCGTCTCCTTTTTCTATATAAATATCTGCAAGAAGGATAAATCCGCGTGCCAGCCAGTATTGATGGGGTGTACCTTTCTCAATAAAATCAAGCAGTTCTTTTTCCGCACGTTGTATATCTTTATTGTCATAGTAAATCTGTGCCAGCCGGTATTTTGCTTCGGCGCCATATTCGGTACGCGTATCCTTGCTTAGTGCAGACAAATCGTCGGTAGCTTTGTTTGTATCTCCCAGCTTGAGGTATGATTTGGCGCGCAGGTACCGCGCTTCCGCTTCCACTTCGGGTGAAAGGTTCGTCTCTTTCAATAATTCATTTGCAGCTTCCAGCGCTTCCGCTTCATTCTCTGTATATTGAGCGCACCGCATGATACCGAGTTTAGCCGCCTCACGATTTTCGCGAGATTCGGCAATCTCCTGTAATTCATGGAAGGTCTTAATGGCTGTCGTATAATCTTTTTCAATGTATTCGATTTCTGATTTACGCGCCAGCGATTCTTCCCTGAATTTCGTATCGCCGCTTTCAAGCACAAGGGTAAACAGTTTTTTCGCTTCCGTATAATCTTTTTTATCAAAAGCTATTTTTGCCAGGTAATAATTGGCATTCGAACTGAACGCTCCGCCCGGGAATGATACCAGATAACTGATCAGACTCCTTTGAGCGCCGTCAAAATCGCCTCTGGTAAATAATCTTTCCGCTGCCAGATAAGTCAGCGAATCCTGCTCGCTTACTTCTATATGCATATGTCCTTCCAGGGAATTGACATAAGAAGCGTATGAACTGATATCGTTCATGTCAATATATACGGATTTAAGATCCTGAACCGCTACTTTCGCTTCTTCACTTCCCGGATATCCGTCAATCACGCGTTTATATGCTTCGACAGAGCGTTCCAATTGATTATCATTATAATATAATAATCCGAGTTGTACGCCGGCTTTCGGGGCAAGCATACTTTGCGGGTATCTGTCTATCAATGTTCTGAATGAAACCGCTCCTTCGTCGTATTTTTCAAGTAACACATAGGTGCGTCCACGCTCAAAAAGAGCATCATCCATATATTGTGACGTAGGAAATTCATTGATTATGCGATTCATCATACTTATCTTTCCGTTATAGTCACGTTGGAGTCCCAGTACAAATCCCCTCTGATATATTGCATAATCGCCCGAAGAAGGTTGAAGCGAGACTGCCCGAAAATAATTTGTTTCGGCTTCGTCATACTTACGCTCGTAAAACAAACAGTCACCAATACGGTTGAATGCATCTGCGAACGCTTTGGATTCATGTTTTCGTTCCAGTGTTACGTATCGGCGGAAAGAAACAAGCGCCTGTTCAAAATCCTGACGTTTAAAATAACAATAACCCAGATTATAATAAACGAGTGAAAGGGCATCCGATGATGATGTATCGTACCTTGACAGACTCTGGTAGCTATTAAAATCCGATATGGCATCTGAATACTTTTCCAGGCGGTAATAAGATTCTCCGCGCCAGAAATAAGCATTGGCACGGGCTTCGTTGTCATAATTGCCAAGCTCGATGGTCTGATTAAAATAATCAATGGCCTTGTCCATTTCAATATTCATAAAGGCCTGATTGCCCAACTGAAACAGGATGTTCTGCTTGGCTTCCAGAATTTTCGGGCTTGGCCGGCGGATCTTATTTATTGATTCTAACGCAGCGTCGTAATTTTTCGAAGTAAGATAAACTTCAACCAGGTAATCATTTACTTTATCTGAGTATTGTGATTCCGGAAAATCATTCAGGAATTTTTCAAAGACTTTGACGGATTCTCCAAATCCGGTAAACGCTGTTTCGTGTATCAACAAGGCGTAATTGTATAAAGCGGTCTCCCGGATTTTCTTATTAAAATTCATGGAACTTGCCTGATCAAATGCCATACGGGCATTATTCTTGTCATTCAGTTGTACATAGCTTTGTCCCAGGTAAAGGCTTGCATTCTGGGTCAGTTCATCCTCTTCGGTAATCGTCTGTGAGAGTGCGTCGACCGCATTCATATAATCTCCCTGATTATATTCACAGACCCCCAGAATATAAAGTTCGCTACGCGCAGGAGTGTCTGTCGATGCCACATACTGTTTTAACATCGCAATGGCTTTATCCTGATTACCCAATTGGTAATAAGAATTTCCTGTTATGCGGTATAATTCGGTATTATTATCATTGTCCGGATAAGTGCGAAGCAAACGTTCGGTCAGTTTCACTACCTCATCATGATTATCTTCAATATAGTTTATCTGAGCTATATAATAATTGGCTTGTTCGCGATATTCCGGATTCTTTTTCAAATAGTTGAATTCGCGCATAGCGTTATCATATTTTCCTGTCGCATAATCAATATAAGCGATATAATAGGAGGAAGCCAGGGAGTATTCGGCGTCGAATTCGCGGACCGTCATAAAATTTTCCTGCGCTTTCGTCAGATCGCCGTTCTGCATCCGGGAATAAGCGAGACGATAGTTCAACACTTCTTGTTGTTGGGGATTTAAAGCATTGACGCGTGCGTCTGCCAACCAGTTTTCCGCACGTGTATAGTCTTTTCCTTCAAAATAACCGGATCCTATTAACAGACATGCTTCATCTCCGTGGCGGGAGTCAGGGTATTGCCTGAGATAAGATTCCAATATTTCCACTGCGTTCTTTTTTCCCTGTTCAAAAGCGATATATGCAAGCATATAATCGGCCTCTTGCACCAAGTCGCTGTTTGTCGCAATTTTTTTATATGCTTCCAGTTTATCGGTACATCCGGCATAATTTTTCAACTCAAAAAAGTCTTTCCCCTCCTCAAAAAGCCTGTCCTCCGAATCAACCAGATAAGAACTCTGTCCGTTTGCCACAATGCTTGCTGCGACCAAACACAACGGAATGATGATTTTCTTAATTGTACTCATGTTATTTTTCATATCTTGTGCAAAGATAATGTAAGCTGAGAGGAATACAAAATAAACCTGTTTATTTTTGATCCTGATAGATACCTTCTTCAGCCTTGTGTTAAAGATGATGGAAATCAGGAAATTTATAAAACATGCAGTCTGTTTTTATGGAGATCGCAACAACGATACCGTTACAAAAAAAGGATATCCGTACTGTAACGCATATCCTTTTATTATGAAAAAATCGGAAAATCAATTCTCTTTCACTTCCCAGGCAAGGGCGCTCGCACCCAGCACGGCCGCATCACTCTCTTTAAGTTGTGAAACTAACAATTTTGTTTTTCCCTGGAAAACTTTCAGCATATGATCTTCCATAGATCGTTTCACCGGATTCAGAATCAGATCGCCGGCTTTCGTAAGTCCTCCGAAAAGAACAATCGCTTCAGGACTGGAGAATGCGACAAAGTTAGATAATGCTTCTCCAAGTATATTTCCGGTATATTCGAATATTTCCTGCGCCAGTTTATCACCCTTAACGGCGGCATCGTACACATCTTTGGAAGTAATCTCTTCGGGATTAAGATCGCGCAATGAACTTTTTTCCGTCCGGTTCATAAGAATTTCACGCGCTGTGCGCGCTACTCCCGTTGCCGAAGCGTATGCCTCCAGACATCCGTGGCGACCACATCCGCAAAGGCGGCCGTTTTCACGGACCGTCACATGTCCCAGTTCGCCGGCAAAGCCATCATGTCCGTAAACCAATGTTCCGCCGATAACGATTCCGCTGCCTACACCCGTACCCAGCGTGATTTCGATGAAATCTTTCATGCCGCGTGCAGCGCCGTAAGTCATTTCCCCGATGGCGGCGGCATTGGCATCATTCGTTAATATAACAGGGATATCATATGTTTTCTCACTGATGAGTTGTGCCAAAGGAATTTTTCCTTTCCAGGGTAAATTCGGTGCAAACTCAATACATCCGTTAAAGTAATTACCATTGGGCGCTCCGACGCCTATACCTTTTATCTGACCCGGCCCGCCGGCTTCTTCGATAACGATTTTAAGCCCTTCGGCCAATGCCGAAACATAATCATTGACATCTTCATAAGTACCGGTCTTGATAGAGCCGTCATAAAGAATTGTCCCTCTCGCATCAACAACTCCGAATACGGTATTGGTACCTCCGATATCAATACCTATAACATAAGGTTTCTCCATTGCTTTGTGTGTTTTTATATTAAATGATAAATAATTTCCGAGAAATAAATATGAGTTTTTATACTATGTAAAACCGCCTTATTTTTTATCCTTAGCATCTTTCTTTGTGCATTCGGCTTTGCTTTCGCTGCAACATTTTTTGTCTGCGCTCTTGGTACAGGCTTTGTCGTCTTTTTTCTGATCACAGGCTTTGGCATCTTTGCAGCACTGTTCGGTCTTTGTAGATTTTTTCTTAGCTTTACCGTCTTGTGCACTAACACCCACTGAAAAACTCATAGCTGCCATAAAGACCATTCCTAAAATTACCTTTTTCATAACTTGTTGTTTTAATGTTTATAATTGTATCTGTTATTTTCCGGCACCAAAGGAAAATATTTTTTCCGGAACAAAAAAAAATATTTTGAAAAAATTATGGATCGGGTATTGTATTTTTATTATTTTTATGAATTATCCGTTTTATTCCCGGTAAGAAAAACAAGAACGATTGATACGGTCGTATTTTTGTCATCCTACGGAAATAAACTTAAAACTTCATCTTTATTCCGGAAATTTTACCTATGTTTGCGTTCATTTTTTATGTACTGTCTGTATAAAAACAGTCTTGTTATGAACGAAACAATACGAAACGATTTTCCTATTTTACAACGTACCGTTTACGGCAAACCGCTGGTCTACCTTGACAATGCGGCTACCACCCAGAAACCGCGTTGTGTTGTCGAAAAAATTACGGAAGAATACTATAATGTGAATGCGAACATTCATCGTGGCGTACACTTTCTGAGCCAGCAAGCAACGGAAGCGCATGAAGAAGCCCGTCGTACAATACAGAAATTTATCAATGCGGCCAAGCCGGAGGAAGTTATTTTTACACGTGGCACAACCGAATCCATCAATCTTGTAGCTTCGAGTTTCGTCTATGAATTTATGTCGCCCGGTGACGAAATAATCATTTCCGGTATGGAGCATCATTCCAATATTGTGCCGTGGCAAATTCAGGCAGCGCGTTATGATATATCCGTCAAAGTAATACCGGTAAATGAAAACGGGGAATTAGACATGGATTCTTTCGCGAATTTATTTACGGAAAAAACAAGATTAGTATCGGTAACACATACTTCAAACGTGTTGGGAACGATCAATCCGGTGAAAGAAATTATCAGGATATCACATGCGCATAATATTCCCGTACTGATTGACGGTGCGCAGGCCGTTGCGCATCAAGAAGTGGATGTTCAGGAGTTGGATGCGGACTTTTATGCTTTTTCGGGGCATAAAATATATGGTCCGACAGGGATCGGCATTTTATACGGAAAAGAAAAGTGGTTAGATAGAATGCCTCCTTACCAGGGCGGAGGGGAAATGATTGCATCCGTATCGTTCGAAAAGACAAAATTTAATGATCTGCCGTTCAAGTTCGAAGCCGGAACGCCGGATTATATCGGAAGCACTGCATTGGCCGTTGCATTGAATTATGTGACTGATATCGGGTTACCGGAAATTGCAGCATACGAAGACAGCTTACTGCAATATGCCACTCAGCGCCTGACGGCAATCGAAGGAATGCGTATATTCGGACAATCCCGGAACAAAAGCGGGGTGATCTCTTTCTTAGTCGGCAATATTCATCATTACGATATGGGTATGTTATTAGACCGGTTGGGTATTGCCGTCCGTACAGGCCATCACTGCGCCGAACCGCTGATGCATCTGATGGGCGTTGAAGGAACGGTCAGGGCGTCGTTTGCCCTCTACAATACAACGGAAGAAATTGATATCCTGACTGCGGGAATAGAACAGGTAAGCCGTATGTTCTGAAAAATATATCTGCCAAAAGATAGCTACGATCAAAATTGTGGACAAATAAATATTATTGATTTCATGTTACTTCCATACCTGAAAAAAGGACGTATTGAGGCCGGCTGTGATGAAGCGGGGCGCGGGTGCTTAGCCGGCGCCGTATATGCGGCGGCAGTCATTCTTCCGGCAGATTTTCAAAATGAAATGTTAAATGACAGCAAACAATTAACAGAGAAGCAACGGGAAGCATTGCGTCCCCTCATTGAGCATGAAGCCATTGCCTGGGCAGTCGGTATTGTGGCGCCGGAAGAAATAGACCGTATCAATATACTCAAAGCGTCATTTCTTGCGATGCACCGGGCCATCGAACAGTTGAATGTAAAACCCGGACATCTTCTGATTGACGGAAACCGCTTCACGCCCTATCCTGATATACCGCATACGACAGTCGTCAAAGGAGACGGAAAATACCTGTCGATTGCTGCCGCATCTATATTGGCCAAAACACATCGGGATGAGTACATGCGCCGACTGAACATGGAATACCCGGATTATTTATGGAGCGAAAACAAAGGGTATCCGACTAAAGCGCATCGCAACGCTATACGCCTGTATGGCGCGACCCCTTATCACCGGAAATCGTTCACATTGCTTCCGCCGGCACAATTGTCATTGGATTTCTGAATGTTTTCAGGCAGGGACTAATACATTTCCTTTGTTACTACTTCCATAAACAATTCGGCAAGTTTGCCGGTAACCGCATCTGCATATTTTTTTCCCTTTACAGCCGTAGACAGTTGCGGATTTCCGACGCCGGTATCCTCTGATATTTTGGCCCAGTTTCTCGGCGTCCAGGCTATCCCTTCGTTTAAAGATGGGGATTGAAAAGGCTTACAGCGCCCATCGCCTGCAACCGGCAGATTTACTAACTGCGGCCGGTAATGCATTAATACGGATGTTTCCAGTTCATCCGCATGATCACCATCGTGGTCAAAATAGCCTTCCCGGGGAATCACTTGATACCAGTTTGCAATGATCAGCGTAAACGAAGGGAAATCAAAAGCCAGGTCACGCACCATATTCTTGAAGTTGTTGCCTCCATGCCCATTCACAACAAAGAGTTTATTTATTCCCTGCCTGTCCAGAGAGGCTACCACATCCGACAGTATTGCTTTTTGTGTTTCATACCGCGCATGTATGCAAAATGCAATGTCATACTGTCCCGGGTTCTGGGAGCCCAGTGTAACCGGAGGCAGGACCATACCCTTTATTTTATACAGGGTGAATGCTTTTTTTACCGCGTCGACCGATACGTCGTAGGATAAATAACAATCCGTAAGATAAGGTAAGTGGTAATTATGCGCTTCCGTTGCTCCCCAGGGTAATACGGCATAACCGTATTCTGCGTCTTTTATTTCGTTGTATGAGGCCGATAATAAATCGAAGTGATTGTTTTCCATGTGTTGAAATAATGTATAATGATCGGTATAAATTCTTTCCGGACAGAGGTAGAGGAGGTGTTAAAACAACAAAAGGTTGTCTCGCATAGACAACCTTTTGTATGTATGTATTTCGTTTCTTATTATGCTTCCGATACTACTTCAAATGGTATTTCTACAGATACTTCTTTATGTAAACGAACAACGGCTTTGTAATTTCCGACTTCTTTAACGGAGTCTTTGATAACAATCGTTTTACGGTCTATATCAAAGCCTTTCTTTGCCAATTCTTCTGCAATCTGAATATTGTTTACAGAGCCGAAAATCGTACCGGTAGAACTTGTTTTTGCACCTATTACGAGTGTTGTACCTTCCATTTTTGCCGCCAGATCCAACGCATCCTGTTTGATTTTAGCCAATTTATGCGCACGCTGTTTCTGGTTTTCTGCCAATACTTTCTTTGCCGATTCCGAAGCGATAACCGCCTTGCCTTGCGGGATTAGAAAGTTACGTCCGTAACCGCTTTTCACGTTTACGATATCGTCTTTGTAGCCTACGTTTGCTACATCTTCTTTCAAAATAATTTCCATATTCTGTCTCCTCTCTTTTTATTTATTTCATTAAATCGGTTACATAAGGCAGTAATGCCAGATGACGCGCTCTCTTAACTGCTTGCGCAATATGGCGTTGGAATTTCAGCGAAGTGCCTGTGATACGACGCGGAAGAATTTTTCCCTGCTCATTCAGGAATTTTTTAAGAAATTCGGGATCCTTATAATCAATGTATTTAATACCGCTTTTTTTGAAACGGCAGTATTTTTTCTTTTTTACATCCACGGACATGGGTGTAAGATATCTGATTTCAGAATTGTTCTGGTTATTATTTGTAATTGCCATGATTTATCCTCCTTAATTAGTCGTTTCTTCCGGTTTATTTTCTTTTGACTTCGTCTCTTTTTTACCATCTTTACCTGATGATCTGAGACTTCTTCTCTTAGCTGCGTATTCGGCCGCAAACTTATCCTGACGGAAGGTAAGGAAACGTATCACGCGTTCGTCACGACGAAATTGTGTTTCAAGAATATCAATCACATTAGGCGTCGCTTTGAACTCAATCAGTTGATAGAAGCCGGTGGATTTTTTGTTGATAGGGTAGGCGAGCTTACGCAGGCCCCAGTTCTCTTCATTGACTATTTCAGCATCTGCTGAAGTTAGAATTCCTTTGATTTTTTCTACCGCTTCCTTCATCTGTGCATCAGACAAAACGGGAGTCAAAATGAAAACGGTTTCGTAATTGTTCATAACTTTTTTTTGTTTTTAAAATTGCGGGTGCAAAGGTAATGAAAATATTTGATAACAGACAACAATTCACCGGTATAAAATTAAAAAAATAGGGCGGTTTGTTGACATTGAGTGAATTTATTCCCATTCGATCGTTGCGGGCGGTTTGGAACTGATGTCGTACACCACGCGGTTTACGCCCTTTACTTTGTTTATTATTTCGTTGGAAACTTTTGCCAGGAATTCATAGGGTAATTGCGCCCAGTCTGCCGTCATGGCATCTGTTGAAGTAACCGCGCGTAATACGATTGTATTTTCGTAGGTGCGTTCATCTCCCATTACGCCGACAGTACGGATCGGAAGTAAAATGGTGCCTGCCTGCCAGACTTTGTCGTATAATCCCCATTCGCGCAGGAGGGATATGTATATATCGTCCGCATCCTGTAGAACATGGACTTTTTCCGGTGTGATATCGCCTAAAATACGGATGCCCAATCCCGGCCCGGGGAACGGGTGGCGTGATATAAGATTCTCCGGCATGCCTAATTCGTAACCTACGCGGCGAACTTCATCCTTGAACAACAGGCGGAGGGGTTCTACTAATTGTAATTTCATTTTTTCCGGCAATCCGCCGACGTTGTGATGGCTTTTTATGACTGTACCGGTGATCGAAAGCGATTCGATAACATCCGGATAGATGGTTCCCTGGCCGAGCCATTTTATATCGTTCAATTTGTGGGCCTCTTCATCAAACACATCAATAAATCCTTTACCTATGATTTTACGCTTTTCTTCCGGGTCGGTAACGCCCGCCAGTTCGCCGTAAAATTTTTCCTGCGCGTTTATGCCGATGACATTCAGGCCCATGTTTTCGTAAGCCTTTATGACATTTTCGAATTCGTTTTTCCGTAAAAGCCCGTGATCTACAAAAATACAGGTGAGGTTTTTGCCGATGGCTTTATTCAATAATACTGCCGTTACCGACGAATCGACGCCTCCGGATAGCGCCAGTATGACTTTATCTTCTCCGAGTTGTTGTTTTAGTTCGGCAACCGTTGATTCGATAAAGGATGCAGGAGTCCAGTTCTTTGCACATCCGCAGATGTCCAGAAAATTGTCTAATAATTTTATTCCGTCTTCGGTGTGGAACACTTCCGGATGAAACTGTACGCCCCATGTCGGTTCGTCCGTGATTTTAAAACCTGCCGCTGCCACATCGTCCGTACTTGCAATGACTTGGAATGAATCCGGTAATTGCGTGATGGTATCGCCGTGTGACATCCAGACTTGTGTTCCGGATTTGATATCTTTGAATAACGGGTCGGCATCATTGAGTTTGGTTAAATGGGCGCGTCCGTATTCGCGCAAACCGGCAGATGCAACCGTTCCTCCCGATGAATAGGCAAGATACTGTGCGCCATAGCAGATACCAAGTACGGGATATTTTTTGCGTATATCCGACAGGTCTGTCCTGAATGCATTTGAGTCGTTTACGGAATAAGGGCTTCCGGAGAGTATGACTCCTTTGACCGCCGGGTCTTTCTCGGGGAATTTATTATACGGAACAATTTCGCAATAGGTATTTAACTCTCTGATTCTGCGACCGATTAATTGTGTCGTTTGCGAACCGAAATCAAGGATAATTATTTTTTCGTGCATAAAATAAAAACGTTAAATGAGGCGCAAAGTTACGAAAATAATTTGCAATAGACAATGGTATTGAATGGTAGTAAGTTCAAATTATATTCAATTTGCTGTTTTTTGCCGGCAGCATACAGGCGGCTCTCCGGAAATAAAAATAAACGGGTTTATTTTGTATTCCTCACGGCTTGCGCTATATTTGTACCGGATTTGTATAATGTTATGCTAATGGCCGTATTATTAATTTACCGTTGATAAAGATTATATGGATGAAGAAGAAAAAGCTGTGAACCGCAAAACATGGTGGATTATGGGTATTGTCCTGCTTGTTTTGATAATCGGTGTGGGAGGCTATTATTTGTGGCATCAGAAACAACAGATGCAGGAAATGACTGAAATGTTCGCCCTCGAAAAAGAAAGTCTTTCCGATGAGTATGAACAATTATCAATTCAGTACGAGGGTTATAAGTTCGGCGTGGGCAACGATTCGTTGATAGCCTTGTTGACAACAGAGCAGGAGAAGGTTCAGCGTCTTCAGGAAGAACTGCGGACGGTGAAATCCACGAACGTACGCCGTATTAACGAATTGAAAAAAGAATTGGAGACGCTTCGTAAAGTTATGCGTAATTATGTGGTTCAGATTGATTCGTTGAATGCGGAAAATCAACAGTTGAAGGACGAGAACCGTCAGGTTACGCAGAAATACCAACAGGCTTCTTCCCGGGCTGCCCGTTTGTCAAAAGAAAAAGATCAGTTATCGGAACGGGTAGAGATGGCTTCGCGGTTAGATGCCGTGAACATACAGGTGCGCCCCATCACATCCAAAGGGAAGAATGCCAAAAAGATTGACAAAGCGGCACAACTGATGATGACATTTATCATTTCGAAAAACATAACGGCGCCTGTAGGAGAACAAATAATATATGTACGTCTGATGAAGCCGGATGATGATGTTCTGACCAAACCTAATTCCGGACGTTTTCAATTTGAGAATAAGGAAATAACGTATTCTATGAGGAAATCAATTGAATATGATGGTGAGGAGCAGCATGTAGTTATGTATTGGGATATCGAAGAATTTTTATCTCCGGGGACTTACCGCGCGGATATTTTTGCCGGAGGAAGTTTGATCGGGCGTAAGTCCTTTGTGTTGGAATGATAAAAAACGAAATAATTTTGTTGTATTTTAGAAAAAAAAATTTTACATTTGTGCGGTTTTCTTAGAAATTTACTAACAATTAAATATAATACTATGCAAAGTAGACGTGATTTTATTAAGCGGGCATCTTTGATGATTGCCGGAGGTATTGTGGCTCCTAACCTGTTGTCTTCCTGTGGTGGTGGAGGTGGAAAGTATCTGGGTCTTCAGCTTTATTCTCTTCGTGAGATGGTGAAGGATGAAGGCATACAGAAAGTTTTGGAGATCGTTGCCAAGATGGGTTATAACAG
>QMCE01000809.1_pt1 | contig 17016 bp, 19 predicted proteins | sample 1821851 | NCBI WGS metagenome assembly QMCE01 (sample SAMN09453174, study PRJNA476694) | Termite gut metagenome, whole genome shotgun sequencing project. | isolation source: worker | host: Odontotermes sp. | place: South Africa:Pretoria | collected 2016-01-28
GCTCTGGAAATGGCGAAGGATGCGCTCGGCGGCCATCTTTGGTGCCTCGAAAAGGACGGGGACGATATCCCCTTGCCGACGCGCCTATGCGACGTCAAGTTAGAACCAAGCGAACATGCCGCGCTCATCGACGTTTATATGCCTTCGGTGAGGTTATCGCAGGAAGCCCGCTCAGTAAATCGCACCGTTACACTTCCTGCATGGCTTAACGCGGCAGCGCTCGAAAGAGGTATCAATTTTTCCCAGGCGCTGCAAGCTACGCTGATGAACGAGCTCGGCATAAGCCGCCATGAAGAATACTGACTTTATAAAAAGTTCACCCAAATCAGCCGGTCGATATCACGGACATATTCAAGCGCAGCACAAAAAGCCGCAAGCTCGATAACAACGTCGTTTGCGGCTTTTTGCTTTGCCATAGCCGCCGCGACCGCCGCCGAACGCAGAAGCGCGTCCACGTCCTCGTGGTCGAGCAGAATTTTCAGCCCTGTTTTACGGCTGTCCAGCTCGCGGACGAGCGCGCCCGCCTCGCTTTCGCATTCCTCCCACCGCCCTGCATTTGCAGAAGCGATTGCCCTGTTCGCGGAACAGCCATACGAGCAGCCCCGCGAGCAGAAAGCACAATATATTACGAAGCATTTTTTTCTAACAGCTCCGTGAGCATACGGCTTTCGTGCTTGGGCTGTACGACGAGCGTATGCTCGATGATGCCCGCGAATAGCACGCTTTTAAGCGCCAGCCCCATTTTCGCCAGGCGCGCTTCCAGCCATTGCCCGTCGTAGCCGCAGGCGAGCAGGTCTCCCTTCTGTATCATGCCGTCAAGCACGAGCGTGCGCGGCAGCGTCGCCTCATCGACCTCAATGCGCAAATCCCCGGGCGTTACGGCGCGTTTGGACGCGTTTGGCACGATGCTAAGCTCGCCGTCGGTTTCGAGTATCGCGAACGCGATATCCGCGAGGCTATAGCCCTGCGTGCGCAGCTGTTCGAGCAAGTCCCCGACAGTGTAGCGCGCCTTCTTCAGCTCCTGTTCGCATATGCAGCCGTTTTCAATGACGATGCTGGGCTTGCCTCCGATAAAGTTGCGGATACGGCCGCTTTTGAAGGCTAGGAACGACAGCAGCTGCTGCGTTAGGAATAGCGCCGTCATCGGCACCAGCCCGTACAAAAACGGCTCGCCGGTATTGCTCATCGGCGTTTGCGCCAAGTCCGCTATCAGCAGCGTTATCACAAACTCGAACGGCTGCAGCTCCGAAAGCTGGCGCTTCCCCATAAGGCGCAAGAACGTGAATAATACGACGTAGATCGTAACCGCGCGCATAAAAAGCGTGATCACCGGCTAATCTCCAATACAATAAATCTTAGCCTTACTATGCCCCCGAAATAACGCGCTATCCCAATGCTTGACATTCGAGTTCCTGCGCACCTCATATTGAGCATGATATGGAGTTTTATTGGCAAACGAATGTTGTAATGCCGCAAAATACGCGATAAGGAACAGGTTTTAAAGTGGAAGACTACAAAAAAAAGTATGAGCTGCTGCATCTGGCTACCGTCAAGGCGATAGAGGCGCTGCAAAACGCGCTGATGGATATAGAGAATATGAATATAAGCGCCGAAGACGAGCTTATACCCGGCAATATCGGCGCTTATGCTGAAGAAAAGGAGCGAAACGCCCCCGGCGTCTGATAATTACGGCATTAGCGCGGCCGCCCGATCAATGACGGCGCTTTGACGCGGCGACGCAAACCTGCACCAGATACTGCGATGGGTCGTCGATACATATTTCGTCGAGCACATAGATGGTATACACCGGGCCGGAAAGGGTCAGCGCGTTCTCGGATGCAAACGTCCTGATTCTATCCGGCAAATCGCCATACTGACCGTAGAAGCCACGGGCGTAAGCGACTAAATAATCCCCCGCGGGGCGTTTATGATTCCCCATCGGATCGAGCGAAATGAAGCGATCGGGCTTGCCGGGCACCTCTAAAAAGCTCTCCGGCGTTTCGTGAAAGCCCGCGATCTGATAGTTTTTATTGATGCGCAGCTCCTCGGCACGATTGGTAAAGCGGGAAAATGAGTCGTGGAAATCCTCGCCGTCGCCGAAGTCGTTGGGCGGCCCGAGCACTCCGGCCAGCTCCTCAAGCTGTAAGACGGCGATATGGGATTCGTTCATCTTGAGCTCCGTCCCGTTCGCCGCGACAAAATAACCCTGCTCCGCTCTTATGCCTTCGAGAATCGACGCGCGCCGCTCGTGTATGACGGAATAGCATTCCTGAAGCCTGCGCATTTCCTGGTCGAGCAGCTTTTCCTGATGCTCGATCAAGTGTATGACGCTCTCCGGGTTCCGCTCGTTTTTTATGGCGTCGATCGTCTTCAGCGGGATGTTCAGCGTACTTAAAACCGTTACGAAATTTACGGCGATAAGCTGATCGGGCGAATAGTAGCGGTAGTTGTTGTCCGGGTCGCGCTTCACAGGGGAAAACAGGCCGATTTCGTCCCAATAGCGCAAGGTCGTCTTTTCGATTCCTGAGAGCTTAGAAAACTCATTTACAGACAGAAATTCTTTCATGTCAGCCATATCTCCTTCGCGCGCCAACGCTTTTGTCAATATCATACATTATAGACCTTGCGCTAAAAAGTGACAAGTACCAGCCGCATAGTGTATGCTACATTTATATAGCGAATATGAATCATTCAAGGGTTGAAATGATCGGGCGATCAGATAAAGGAGTGAGCTTTTAATGAATAGAAAAAAGATCATCGTAATTGGGGGCGTGGCAGGCGGCACGACCGCGGCGACGCGCTTCCGCCGCCTGGACGAGAGCGCCGAAATCATACTGTTTGAGCGCGGCGAGGATATCTCTTTCGCCAACTGCGGCATCCCGTATTATATCGGCGGCGCGATCGAAAACCGGCGCGCGCTTTTGCTGCAAACGCCCGGAGGACTTTTGTCCAGGTACCGCATCGAGGCGCGCGTGCGCTCCGAGGTTATCACGATAGACGCCGCGAATAAGCGCGTTCAGGTGCGCAATCTGGATACCGGCGAGGAATACTACGAAGCCTACGATAAGCTCGTCCTCTCCCCCGGCGCGCGCCCGATCCGGCTGCCCTTCCTTCCCGAGAGCGAACGCGTGTTTACGGCGCGCACGCTTGGCGACGCCGACGGCATTGTAAAAGCAATGCGCTCAAACGCGAAGCGCACAATCATAATCGGCGGCGGCTTTATCGGGATCGAGCTGGCGGAAAATCTCCGCGAGGCGGGGCTGGCGGTCGCACTCATAGAGGCCTTGCCCCAGATCGCGAATTTCGCGGACGCGGAGTTCGCCGCCGTTATCGAAGCGAGCCTCGAACGCCACGGTGTAAAAGTATATACCGGCTGCAAGGCGGAGCGCTTTGAATCAGGCGAAGACGGCTGCACGCTCTATACCTCCGTGGGAGCGCTAAGCGCCGACTTCATCGTACAATGCGCCGGCATACGCCCCGAAACCGCCCTGGCGGAAGCGGCGGGCTTAGCAAAGGGCGCGTCGGGCGGCATATATACCGACGCTCATATGCGCTCGTCCGACCCGGACATCTACGCCTTAGGGGACGCCGCCGAGATTCGGCGTATGGACACGGACGCGCAGGGCCTGATCCCCCTCGCGGGACCCGCCAACAGGCAGGCGCGCGTCGTCGGCGGCAATCTCGCGGGCCTTTGTTCGGAATACAGCGGCAGCTTAGGGACTTCGATCGTCAAGGCGTTTGACACGACCGTCGCCGCCACGGGCCTTAGCGAAAGGCAGGCGCGGCTTATAGGCCGCGCGTATCAAAAGGTCTACGTATACGGCCAATCGCACGCCGGATATTACCCGGGCGCGGACGAAATGTGCGTGAAGATTCTGTTCGCGGAGGACGGAAAGCTGCTCGGCGCGCAAATTTCCGGGCGCGGCGGCGTAAGCAAGCGTATCGACGTTTTAGCGACGGCCATCAGCCTAAAAGCGAACGTCCGTGATCTCGTTAAGCTGGATCTCTCCTACGCGCCGCCCTTCGGCTCCGCGAAGGACCCGATACACGTCGCGGGCATGGCCGCGTCCAACGTTTTGGACGGAATCGTGCGGGTTTTCCAGTGGGATGAGCTGGCGGACCTTCCCGAAGGCGCGTTGCTGCTGGACGTGCGCACCCCGGCCGAATACGCCTCCGGCGCGCTAGCGGGCGCGGTCAACATTCCCGTGGACGAGCTGCGCAAGCGGCTGCGCGAGCTGCCAAAGGACAGACCCATCTATATCTACTGCGCGATGGGCCTGCGCGGCTATATCGCGTATCGGATACTGGCGGGAAACAGGTTCGAGGACTTATATAATCTGAGCGGCGGGATTAAGATCGTTAAGCAGGCGGGGTCGCTCTGAATATTGACGCAATGCCAAGAGCATGATAAAATACTTATGGAATTACATGCTTAAATAGATAGGAGCGCAAGCCAATGGTAGCTATAAAGGCCAACGATTTGCAGACGAATTTAAAGAAAATCTGCGAGTTGATCATCGGCGGAGAGACAGTGATTTTGTCCCGTCCCAAAAATGAAAACGTGGTGTTGCTTTCTGAAGCGGAATATAATAATTTGGCTAAGGCTCGCCGTAACGCCGAATATTTAACAAAGCTCGCAAGGGCGCAGGAAGATATTGCGCAAGGCCGTTTGGTAACTAAAACTTTTGATGAGTTGCGGGAGATGGAAATACCCCAATGAATATCTCCTTTACATCGGAAGCTTTCGAAGAGTACCGTCGGATAGCGCAAAGCGACCGCAAGGCATTTAAAAAGATAAATGCCTTAATCGATAGCATCCTTCGTGAGGGTTTATTAAAGGGTATCGGTAAGCCAGAAAGGCTAAAACACATAGATAATATGTTCTCCCGCCATATTAACCACGGGGATCGTTTAGTTTATACCGGCGATAAGCAGGGGAATTTGATCATCACATCTTGTATTGGCCATTACGAAGAATGATCGGGATATCCCGCGCTTACTGCGAACAATACCGGCAGGGCGTAATCTCCGCTTTATTCGGGCACTCCTCGCGCAAGCGCCGGTATTTGGGCTGATTGTAGATTTCGAGCGCCGTTTTTTCCATGATATTCCCCCAGGGGTACGCCCCTCTGCCGTCCATGCAGCAGAACGCGACCACGCCGTTACAGCAGATGTTTAGATCGGACCAGCGCATACAGGGCCGCCCCTGATTGAGCGGCGCTTCCGAGGGGATGAAGTCGATCCATTCCTGCTTGGGAATGACGTACGGCGTGGCGATGTCCAGATAATCCTTAAACTCAATATTAAACTGCTTAAGATATTCCCAATCCGTACTTGGCGATTGCGCCACGCGCGAAAACACGATATTGGGCTTTTGTATATTGAGTCCAATTTTACGCATATATTCGAGCAGCCGATGGATACTTCGCTTGGTTTTTTCAAGATTCAGCCCCATAAGCGCTTTGTATTCCTCTTTGTCCAAAGAGTTTAGGGAAATATCCATATCCGAGAGATTTTTTATCATGCCGATACGCCTGATGTGCTCGTCCGTGGCCATATTGAAGTTGGAAAACAGGCGAATATAAGCGTTGGGCAGCTGCTCGTTTATGATGCCGATCCGCTCGAAGATCTGTTTATCCATCAGCGGCTCGTTGACCTTAAAGGGGCTTAAATAATAATAGTGCGTCTTTGGAATCTCCTTTAGCTGGTCTATTATGCGCATAAACAAGGCGTCGCTCATGTACTCGTTCCTTCGTTCGAGCTCGTGATGCGGGCAGAATACGCACCGCGCGTTGCATTTCCCCGTCGTTTCAATCGTTACCTCGAGCGGATAATCGAGATATTTCTCAAAGAGATTCTTTGATTCGCTCATTTTCTATTCTCCATATACTTATATTAACATTGAATACACGGCGCTCTGTTTTTATAATAAACAGTATTGCTCTAAAACAATCTCAGCCAAGCAGCGTTGGGATTGTTTGGCGATGGGCAGTATTATAGAATATGGAGGGTATCTATGAAAGATTCGAAAAAACTATCACTGGCCGTCTGGATTTTTATCGGGCTTGCCGCCGGAATCCTTGTCGGGCTTATGCTCATGAGCAATACCGATATTGCCAACAGCTACATAAAGCCCTTTGGCACGCTGTTCCTGAACCTGCTAAAGCTCATCGTGGTTCCCATCGTGCTGTTTTCCATTACGGCAGGCGTCATCTCGATGAAGGATATCCGCAAGGTGGGCTCCATCGGCTGGAAAACCATAGTATATTACATGTGCACGACCGCCGTTGCCGTGATCATCGGCCTTGCCGCGGCCTCGGCTTTCAAGGGGCTGTTTCCCATCCTGTCCACCAGCGGCCTCGCTTATGAGGCGGCGGAAGCTCCCAGCATTTTGGCGACGCTTATCGACATCTTCCCGTCCAATATTGTTGCGCCGCTCGTCAACGCCAACATGCTTCAGATCATCGTGATCGCGCTGTTCATCGGCGTTGGGATCATCCTCGCCGGGGAAAAGGGCGCCGCCGCTTCCGATATGGTGGAAAGCCTGAACGAAGTGTTCCTGAAGATCATGACCTTCATCATCCGGCTGTCCCCTATCGGCGTGTTCTGCCTCATCGTCCCCGTGGTAGCCACAAACGGGCCCGTTATCCTCGGCTCGCTCGCGCTCGTTCTGCTCGCGGCCTATATCTGCTACGTCCTGCACACCGTGATCGTCTACTCGTCCACGTTGAAGCTGATGGCCCGCATGAGCCCGGTCGCCTTCTTTAAGGGCATGTTCCCGGCCATGATGATGGCGTTTTCCAGCGCCTCCTCCGTCGGCGCGCTCCCGCTCAATTTGGAATGCTCCCAGAAGCTGGGCGCGCGAAAGGACATCGCGAGCTTTGTGCTGCCCCTCGGCGCGACCATCAACATGGACGGCACCGCGATCTATCAGGGCCTTTGCTCCGTGTTCATCGCGGCCTGCTTCGGCATTAACCTGACCCTAGTGCAGATGCTGACCATCGTGCTGACGGCAACCCTGGCGTCCATCGGAACGGCGGGAGTACCCGGCGCGGGCATGATCATGCTGGCGATGGTTTTGCAGAGCGTAGGGCTTCCCGTCGAGGGCATCGCGCTCGTGGCCGGTGTGGACCGCATCTTCGACATGGGCCGCACCACCGTCAATATTACCGGCGACGCCGCCTGCGCCATCATCGTAACCAAGCTCGAAGAGAGGAAGGAAGCGCGTAAACAGCTAAAGCAAAAGGCGTAAGCCTGCGCGCTGCGCTGAACAAAGCTAAACCCCGCGCCCAAACGATAAGCCCACGGCAAACGAGCGTTGCCGTGGGCTTAAATATAACGATATCGTCACGCGTTCCAGAACCAGCTGCTGCTCTTCGGCTCTTCCGCCCGCGCGCCGCTCTGGGGCGCGGGGGCTTCCTTCGCCGCCGGCGGCTCGTCCAGGATAGCCTGTAATGTAATGCCGTCCAGGTATTCCGTGATGACCTTATTGAGCCCTTCCCACATCGGCAGGGCCTTGCAGATATCCTTGCGCGGGCACTGGTTGGGATCGTCCTCCAGGCAGGCAATCGGGCAGAAACCGCCCTCGGTAATGCGGAGAATCTCGCCGACAGTAAGCTGATCCGGCGCTTTTGCGAGCATATAGCCGCCCTGATAGCCGCGATTGGTTTTCAGTATGCCCGGGCCGTTGAGCAGCGCGACGATCTGCTCCAGGTATTTCTTGGATATGTCCTGCCTTTCGGCGACGTCCTTCAGGGGAATAAAGCCCTTATCCTTATGCTCAGCCAGGTCTAAAAGCATTCGAAGCGCGTATCTGCCTTTTGTTGAAATTTTCATAACAACGCCCCCAAATAAATGTTAATCCAAGTATACTATAGGCTTACTATGTTTTCAAGCCCGTCATGAACGCGGACATAAGGCACGCGCCCCTTGCGCCCGCCTCTTTCACGAGCTGGATATTCCCGGTGTTTATGCCTCCGATGGCGTAGACCGGGATTGTAAGCTCACGGCAGATCTGCGCAAGAAACGGGATGCCGCGCGGCGCGAGGCCCTTCTTGCTGTTCGTTTCGAAGATATGGCCCGCGACAACGTAGTCCGCATCCAATGATTGCGCGCGGAGGGCCTGTTCGAGGGAATGAATAGAAACCCCTATGACATCGCAAGCCCCGCGCGCCCACGGGTTCGCCTCTAAATCTGATAAGGATAGGTGCAGCCGCGAAGCGCCGAGCTTTTGCGCTGTTTCGGCGAAATGGTGCAATGTCAGGGGCACTTCATATTTTTCGCAGCGCTTGAGCGCATCAACGGCGAGCATCTCATATTCGTCCGGCGATAAATCCTTTTCGCGGAGGATTATGGCTGCGACGCCGGACGCGGCGACGAGCTCTATACGGCTTAAAAAATCCCCCTCGCACAGGCGGCGGTTCGTTACGGCGACCAGCTCAAACATAGACGTAATCGCTCATGACGGGCTGTAAGCCTTGCTGCGTCAGCATTGCGAATATCTCGTCCACGCTCCGCCCGTCGTCGATCTCGAACTGCTCGTCGCCCACCTGCTTGCCGGAATGACCGCCGATACCCACGTCCACGCCCGCCGAAATCTTCGTAGCCGCGATTTTGACGGCGTTATCGCGGAAGGCGGCGCTCTCGCGGCTGGAAATCGTGATATTCGCGTGGGGCATAAATATTCTATAGGCCGTTATGATCTGCAAGAGCTGCGCCTCGCCCACGCCGCTCGGGCCGATATTAGCGTCGTTTATGATCGGGCGCAGGCGCGGGCAGGAAAACGCGATCTCCGCGTGGGGGTACTTGCGCTGCAAGTAATAGGCGTGCAAGCCTGTAGCATATGCGTCCCTGCGGAAATCGCCGAGGCCGAGCAGCGCCGCGAAGCCGACGCCGCGAATGCCGCCCATAAGCGCCCGCTCCTGCGCGTTGAACCGATATGGGTATACCCGCTTGTTGCCTCCGGGATGGAGCTTGGCGTATTTATCGGTGTCGTACGTCTCCTGAAACACCGTCACGAAATCCGCCCCGCACCCGTGCAAATAGGCGTAGTCCCCCGTATTCATCGGGTATACCTCCAGCCCGACGACCTGAAAATACCGCCGCGCTATATCGCACGCCTCGCCGATATACCGTATATCGGACATCTTTGGACTCTCGCCCGTCAAAAGCAGTATCTCCTTCAAGCCCGTCGCCGCGATAGCCTCCATCTCTCCGGCCATCTCGTCAGCAGTCAGGCGGGCGCGGTGGATATGATTTTTGCGGTTAAATCCGCAGTAGACGCACTGATTCTCGCAGTAATTCGACAAATACAGCGGCGTGAAGAGATAGATAGAGTTTCCGAAGCGGTTTCGCGTTTCCGTCCGCGCCCTTTGCGCCATCTCCTCCAAAAACGGAAAGGCCGCGGGAGAGAGCAGCGCCGCGAAATCCTCCGGCGCAGGCGCGTCCCGCGAGAGCGCGCGTATCACGTCATTCGCCGTATAGCGCGTGTAATCATAGGCGCTCATGGCCGCTTGAACGCGGTTCATAACGTCCGGGCTTATCTCCTCCATGCCCGGCAGATAGGCCATATGATCGCTCATTGCGCACGCTCCTCCAGGAACCCCGTCAGCGGCGAGGAGGCGCTCGCCTCGCGCCCGACGCGCCCGAGTCCCGCAAGGTACGCCGCGCGCCCCGCTTCGATGGCCTTTTTGAACGCCTCGGCCATTTGGGGGATATCCCCGGCGGTGGCGATGGCCGTATTGCACATCACGGCGGCGGCGCCCATCTCCATCGCCTCGCACGCCTGCGACGGCCTGCCGATGCCCGCGTCCACGATCACGGGCAGCTCCGTCTCGTCGATGAGGATCTGAATGAATTCCTTCGTGCAGAGGCCCTTATTCGTGCCTATAGGCGCGCCCAGCGGCATGACGCACGCCGCGCCCGCGTCCTGCAAATCCCGCGCCGTGTTCAAATCGGGGTACATGTACGGCATGACGATGAAGCCCTCCTTCACAAGGATTTCCGTCGCCTTTACCGTTTCGGGGTTATCGGGCAGGAGGTACTTGGCGTCGCGTATGACCTCGATCTTTATAAAGTCGCCGCAGCCCACCTCCCGCGCCAGCCGCGCAATGCGCACGGCCTCCTCGGCGCTGCGCGCGCCGGAGGTATTGGGCAGTAGCGTTACGCCCTTTGGGATATAGTCGAGGATATTTTCCACATCGCCGGACGCGGCGCGCCTGAGCGCCAGGGTGATTATTTCAGCGCCCGCGTTGTGGACGGCGGCCTCTATGAGCTTCAGGGAATACTTGCCTGAACCTAATATGAAGCGGGAGGTAAAGGCGTGTTTGCCGATCATGAGAACATCGTTACACATGCTATGTCTCCTTTTATTATGCGTATCCTGATATTGTAGGGGCGATTCGTAATCGCCCGTGGATTACCGCAGGCTTTGCTTGAGCGACGGGCGATTACGAATCGCCCCTACATGAATTTGCTGTACCATCCTATATCTCCAGTTCGCCCAAAATGATCCGCAATACCATATTGGCCTGATGCCCCGCGCAGACCATAACCCTCGGGGCCATCAGCCCTCGGCCGGGGCGCGCGCCCGTCTCGCCGTCGCCGCAGATGTAGAGGCGCTTCGCCGCCTTACGCGTTTTTATCATGTTCGCGCTGCCGAAGCCGGCCATGCCGGACGACGCGACCACGAATTTTTCGGGGCAGTTCGCGAGAATCGCGTTTACCAGCATGGCTTTTTCCTCCGGCGCGTCGAACGCCTCGCAGACGATATCGTCTTCGCTCAGCATCCGCGCGGCGTTCGCCTCCGTAAGGCGCAGGACGTCGGTTTTTACGCACACATAGGGGTTGATCTCCGCGATCTCGTCGCGTAGCGCGTGCGCCTTCGGCATACCGAGATGGCAAAGGCGGTATTGCTGGCGGTTCAGGTTGCTGGGTTCCACGGTGTCGAAATCGATAAGATGCAGCTGCCCTATGCCCGTGCGCGCCAGCGCCAACGCGATATGCGAGCCCAGCCCGCCGAGTCCTGCTACGGCCACGCGCGCGGCCTTGGCCTTTGCGTATACGCCCGGGGTATGCCGCGCGCTGAGCATAGCCTCCATCGCCTCCTCGGGCGGCGGCTCGCATTTGTTCAGCAGCACAATTTCATCATTTTCGGCCAGAGATAAATCCTCCGCCGTCTGATAGCCGTTGAGTATCGCAACGAGGCCTTCGCCGCCCCGCCCCAACTCGTCTACCAACGCGTGAAGCGAAGCGCTTGCTATGCTATGGGGCTTTCCGTTCAGCCGTATGTCCATCTCAGCCCCCGCCCACGAAGCCGACGATTTCCAAAACGTCGCCCTCTTCGACGCGCGTTTGGGCATAGGCCGCTTTGGGCACGATTTCGCCGTTCCGCTCCACGGCTACGCGGTCTGGACGATAGCCCCGCTTCTCCAATAGCTCCGCTATGGTCAGGCCTAGCGCTTCAGCGTCGAGTTTTCCGTTAACGATAATCATTTATTCACTCCATTATATCTACATCCTCGCCGCGCAGAATCTTATTCACGTTGCGCACGGCGCACATCTTCCCGCACATCGTGCAGGTATCCTCGTGCTCCGGCGCGGATTCGCCGCGATACTTGCGGGCGCGCGCGCCGCCGTCTATGGCCAGGCTGAATTGCGTTTCCCAGTCGAGATTGCGCCGCGCCTCGCTCATCCTGTAGTCCCAGTCCCAGGCGTCCGCGTTGCCCTTCGCGAGATCGGCGGCATGGGCGGCGATCTTGGCGGCGATGATCCCCTCGCGCACGTCGTCCACATTCGGCAGGCGCAGATGCTCGGCGGGGGTGACGTAGCAGAGGAAGCTCGCCCCGTACGTCGCGGCGATGGCCCCGCCTATGGCGGCCGTTATATGGTCGTATCCCGGCGCGACGTCCGTGACGAGCGGCCCCAGCACGTAGAAGGGCGCGCCCTTGCAGATCGTCTTTTGAATCTCCATATTCGCCTTTATCTGGTTCAGAGGCATGTGGCCCGGACCCTCGATCATCACCTGCACGTCCCTTTCCCAGGCGCGCATGGTCAGCTCGCCAAGCGTCACCAGCTCCTCGATCTGGGAGATATCCCCCGCGTCCTCGACGGAACCGGGGCGGCAAGCGTCGCCGAGGCTGAGGGTTACGTCGTATTCGCGGCAGATATCCAAGACCTCGTCGTAGTATTCGAAGAACGGGTTTTCATTCCCCGTGAGCGTCATCCACGCGAAGATGATGCTGCCCCCGCGCGAGACGATGTTCGTATGGCGCTTACAGGCGCGGAAGCGCCCGGCGGTATGGCGGTTGAGGCCGCAGTGGATCGTCATGAAGTCCACGCCGTCCTCGGCGTGCATCCGGAATACGTCCAGCCATTCCCGCGAGGTTATGGATTTTAGCGCCTTGTTGTAGTAGACCACGGCGTCGTAGATGGGCACGGTGCCGATGACGGCGGGACATTCCGCCGTAAGCTTGCGCCGGAACGCGCGCGTATCCCCGAAGGAGGAAAGGTCCATGATGGCTTCCGCACCCATCTCCACGGCGCTCATCACCTTCTCCATCTCCATGTCAAGGTCAAGGCAGTCCCGCGATGTGCCAAGATTGACGTTGATCTTGGTCTTCAGCGCGCTGCCGATGCCGCTGGGCTTCAGGCACGCGTGGTTCTTATTGGCGGGGATTACGGCTTGGCCCTTTGCCACCAGCGCCCGCAGCATTTCAACCGCAAGTTTTTCCTGCGCGGCGACGGCGGCCATCTCTTTCGTTATGACGCCCTTGCGCGCCGCGTCCATCTGTGTCGTGTAGGTCATTTGTCCTCCTTGGTAGGTTTGTGTTGGAATCCTGTAGGGGCGATTCGTAATCGCCCGTGGATTACCGTAGAAATTGCATAAACGGCGGGCGATTGAGAATCGCCCCTACAATGATCAGAATTCCGTATGTATGTTCGCGAACCCGTGATGCAGCGGGCCGCTCCCAGCCCCCAAATCCAGCCCCGCCGCCAGCGCGCCCGTCAGATAGCGCTTTGCGGCGGCTATGCTCTCCGCAAGCGCGTACCCCTTCGCGAGATTGCAGGCTATGGCACTGGAAAGCGTACAGCCCGTCCCGTGCGTGTTTGCGCTGTCTATCCGTTCGCCTATAAACCAGCTGCCCGCGCCGTTTGCGTATAGATAGTCGCTCGCGTCTTCGATTTGATGCCCGCCCTTTACGAGAACCGCGCAGCCGTGCGCCTCCGAGATAAGGCGCGCCGCGCGCTCCATGCCCGCTTTGTCCGTTATGTCTATACCCGTAAGCGCCCTGGCTTCGGGGATGTTGGGCGTAACGAGACTGGCCCGCCTAAAAAGCATCGGCAGCGCCTCCTCCGCGTCCCGCTTCAACAGCCGCGCGCCGCTGGTGGAGACCATTACGGGATCGAGGACGACGTTTCCGGCCCGGTATTCTTCCAGCGCGTCCGCGATCGCGCGTATCAGCGCCGCGTCCGACATCATGCCGATCTTAACGGCGTCCGGCCGTATGTCCGTAAAAATCGCATCCAGCTGCCGCGTTAAGAATTCGGGCGTAACGTCCATGACGGCGGATACGCCCGTGGTGTTTTGAGCGGTGAGGGCTGTTATCGCGCTCATGGCATACATCCCGTGGGCGGCGATCGTCTTTATATCCGCTTGTATGCCCGCGCCGCCGGAGGAATCGCTGCCCGCTATCGTGAGAACCGTCTTGAGAATCATCGCGCCTCCAACGTTTTGGCGGCGAGCGCACGCAGGCGTTTCGCCGAGCTGTAGACGTCCAGCGCGCCAAAGATGGACGAAACCACGGCAAACCCCGCGACGCCCGTACCCGCCAGCCCCAGTATATTCTCTTCGCCGATGCCGCCGATAGCCACGACGGGAATACGCACCGAGGCGCAGATTTCGCGCAGGACGCCGTGATCGAGCGGAACCGCGTCGAGCTTGGTTTGGCTGCCGAATACCGCGCCCGCGCCGATATAGTCCGCGCCGTCCCGCTCCGCCTTTTTCGCGAGCTCCACGGTGCGCGCCGTCGCGCCGACTATCATCCCGTCTCCCAGCAGCGCGCGCGCCGCCTTTACGGGCATATCGGACTGCCCCAAGTGCACGCCCGCCGCGCCGCAGGCTTTCGCGAGCTCCGCGCTGTCGTTTACGATCAGGGGCACGCCGTACCGGGCGCACAGCGCCTTCATCCTGAGCGCCGCGTCGAGCAGCGCCGCCCCCGTCAGGCGCTTTTCGCGCAGCTGCAGCAGCGTAACCCCGCCGCGCAGCGCTTCCTCGACCTTCGCGAACGCCCCGCCTCCGGCATCCGTTACCGCGTAGAGCAGCATAGAGTTTCTGTCAATTCTCAAAGCGCACCCCCCATTTTGAATAAAAAATCGGGAACACCCGAATGGCGTTCCCGAAAAAATTCGTTAAATATGAATTCCTACGTTGGCATTACCCAAATCAGGTTCAAAGGGTCGAAGCTTTTCAGCTTCCTCTCAGCCCATTTCATGAGCTCCCCAATTTCAATATTCAATTTTTGGTATTATAGCACCCCGCGAGGCCGTACGCAAGCGAGGCGCCGATACTTTTTACGCGAACGTCGTCACGCGGATGACGCCGCCGATATCCGACAGCTTTTGGCAAACGTCGCCGTTCGTCTTCTCGTCGAGGTCGAGCATCGTGCAGGCGACATTGCCCTTGCTCGAATTGACCATGTTCGTTATATTCGCGCCCTTCGCGGCCAAAACGGCGGTGATCTGCCCGACCATGTTCTTTATGTTCTGGTGTATGATCGCGATGCGCATCGCGCCCGAGCGCGGCATCGTGCATGTCGGCAGGTTCACGGAGTTGACGATGTTGCCGTTTTCGAGGTAGTCGCGCAGCTGCTGCGCCGCCATCTGCGCGCAGTTTTCTTCCGATTCGGGCGTGGACGCGCCCAGGTGCGGAATGCAGATTACGCCCTCGCCGTTGAGCAGCTCGTCCGTCGGGAAGTCGGTGACGTATTTGTGGATGCGCTTATTGGCCAGCGCTTCCAGAACCGCTTTCGTCTCGACCAACTCGCCGCGCGCGAAGTTTAAGATGATCAGGCTCGGCTTCGCGAGGTGCAGGAGCGCCTCGTTGATCATGCCGCGCGTTTTGTCCATCAGCGGGATATGGATGGAGATATAGTCGGACTGCTTCATGACCTCTTCCAGCGAGTACACGCGCTCGATCGCGCGGGAAAGCCCCCACGCGTGCTCGACGGAGATGAACGGATCGTAGCCGATAACCTTCATGCCGACGGCGTACGCGGTATTCGCGACCATGACGCCGATCGCGCCGAGGCCCAAAACGGCGATGGTCTTGCCCTTTAGCTCGGGGCCGACGAACTGGGACTTGCCCTTTTCGACCAGCCCGGGCACCTCCGCGCCCTTTCCTTTAAGCGTTTTTGCCCATTCTATGCCCTCGGATATGTTGCGCGCGGCGATGCTCATCGCGCCGAATACGAGCTCCTTTACGGCGTTCGCGTTCGCGCCGGGCGTATTGAAGACGACGACGCCCGCGTCCGTGCAGCGCTCCAGCGGGATGTTGTTTACGCCCGCGCCCGCGCGCGCGATGGCGAGCAGGCTCTTATTGAACTCCAATTCGTGGCAGGAGGCGCTGCGTACGATAATCGCGTCGGGATCGGCCTCGTTCGGGCTGACCGCCGCGTAGGACGCGTCGAGGGTTTCGTAGATGATATCGGAAATCGCGTTTAACGTTTTTATGCTTTTCATGCTGTCTCCCTATTTATTGGCCGTTTCGAATTTTTTCATGAAATCGATGAGCGCCTGTACGCCCTCGGCGGGCATGGCGTTATAGATGCTCGCGCGGATGCCGCCGACGCTGCGGTGCCCCTTCAGGTTCACAAACCCGGCTGCCGCCGCTTCCTTCACGAACTTCGCCGTCAGCTCGTCGCCGGGCAGTACGAACGTCACGTTCATCAGCGAGCGGCTGTCCTTCGCCGCCGTTCCCTTATAGAACGCGGTTTCGTCGAGATAATCGTAGAGCAGGCCCGCCTTTTCCTCGTTGCGCTTCTGCATGGCCTTCAGCCCGCCGATGCCTTCGAGGTATTCGAAGACGAGACCCGCCATGTAGATCGCGTATGTCGGGGGCGTGTTGTACATCGAATCGTTGTCGGCCATGAGCCGGTAATCCATCATGGACGGGACGTACGGAGCGATGGGACCCGTCAGCAGCTCATCCTTCGCGATGACGAGCGTAAGCCCCGCTGGGCCTATGTTCTTCTGCGCGCCAGCGTAGACGAGGCCGAAGCGCGTGATGTCCAGCGTCTCGTCGGCGCTCGAAAGGATGTTGGAGGAAAGGTCGGCGACCAGCGGCACACTGCCCGTATCGGGGAGCTTCGTGTAGCGCGTGCCGAAGATCGTGTTGTTCGTCGTGATATGGGCGTAGGACGCTCCCTGGTCGAACATATCGGGCGTGAGCGCCGGAATTTGGGTAAAATTGCCGGCCTTGCCGCTCGCGACGACGCGCGCCTCGCCGTATTTCGCCGCCTCCTCAGCCGCCTTCTTCGCGAAAGCGCCCGTAACGACGTAGTCCGCCTTGCCGTTTTTCATCAGGTTCATCGGCACCATCGCAAACTGAAGCGAAGCGCCGCCCTGTAGAAACAGCACGCGGTAGGAGTCGGGGATGCTCATCAAGCGCCGGAGCGATTGCTCGGCGGCGGTGATGACCGCCTCGTACATCTTGGAGCGGTGGCTCATCTCCATAACGGACATGCCGTCGTTCCCGTGCTCCAACAGCTCATTTTGCGCCCTCTTCAGCACTTCCTCCGGCAATACCGCCGGGCCTGCCGCGAAATTGTACACTCGCATTTCTGATCCTCCATCTATGTGAAAATTTTAACGAAACCAAAATACCTGCTCTATTATATATAAGCGCAGTTATTTTTGCAACCCCGTCTTTGACAGTTGGTGAAAAATAAAATCCTTGAAACGCCCTATTTTGCTGGGCTCGCGGGTTTTTAAGCAGATTTGCGAAATATAGTAATGTTT
>QMCE01000762.1_pt1 | contig 17001 bp, 10 predicted proteins | sample 1821851 | NCBI WGS metagenome assembly QMCE01 (sample SAMN09453174, study PRJNA476694) | Termite gut metagenome, whole genome shotgun sequencing project. | isolation source: worker | host: Odontotermes sp. | place: South Africa:Pretoria | collected 2016-01-28
GGGTTTCGACGCGGCTATTGCCGTAAACGTGGCCGGTGCGATGGTCTCGCTGGGGGAAAACCCGCTGTTCGCGGTGGTGGGAGACAAGGTTCTGACACTCCCGATCGATGACGGCGCGGCGGATAGCGTCGAACGGCGGTTGGGCATTGCGGCGTGCGAGGATGCCGGGCTCACGGTTTGCGAACACCCCTTGTCGGGCGGCGACGTGGAGCGGGCCGATGAGTTGTTCGGCGTCACGCCGCAGGGCATCGCCAGCATACGGCAGGTCGGCGGCAGGCTGCTCCCCCACTCCATGGCCAAGAATCTGCTGGTGTATCTCAAGAAATACGAGTAGGCCCTTCCGGGGGGCTTAAGTTAACGTGTGTTCGGGACAATAATATGCCGTCATCTCGAAGCGTGGAGCGCGGCCACAGTTCCCGACTTGGTTTTCAGTCCTGAGCCGGCGGAGGGCTGTGTGCAAGGGCATCGCGCGCCGGACAGCAGTCCTACGCCGGGGGTGGCTCCGGACTGCATGGGCCAACGCACTAAGTCCCCTCCCGCTCCCTGCCGGGCAAAAATGTTGCGGCCGCGCGGGGAGCGCGGCCGCAACAACACACGCGCCAGCGTGTCTTCCCGAACTCAGGTTAAGAGGTTGTTTGGAATGGGAGAAAAATGACTGAAAAATAGCTTCGGTGGAAAAATCCAAACAACCTCTAACTTCCGGCCCGGCTCAAAACGCAAGAACCGCGCGGTCGCCCTTTTTCATGTCGATGCGCAGCATTCCATCGGCCCACGACGACCGCACACCCTTTACCGAAACGGGTGCGGCGTCGCATTTCAGGACGAATTCCCCGTCCGCCGACGCTTCGACCACGGCCTCGGAGACCGTCCCGCCGCTCCACGAAAACCCGACCTCAAAACCGCCGCGGGCACGCAGCCCGCTCACCCGGCCCTCGTCCCACCCGGCAGGCACGGCCGCCAGAAGCCTCACGAAGCCCTCGTGGCTCTGCATCAGCATCTCGCCGACGGCCGCCGAGCCGCCGAAATTCCCGTCGATCTGCATAGGCGGATGGGCGCTGAAGAGGTTCGGATAGGTGCCGTGGCCCTTTCCGGCGGGTTTCAGCAGGTCGCCGAAAAGCTTCCACGCCCTCTCCCCATCGTGCAGGCGCGCCCAGAAGTTGATCTTCCACGCCATCGACCAGCCCGTCGACGCATCACCGCGCCTTTCGAGCGTCACCCGTGCGGCATCCATCAGCTCCGGCGTCTTGCCATAGGTCAGTTCGCCGCCCGGATAGAGGCCATAGAGCTGCGACACGTGGCGGTGGTGCGGCTCGGCCTCGTCGTAATCGAACGGCCACTCCATTACCTGCCCGTGTTTGCCGACCGAGGTGGGTTTCAGGCGCGGCAGGGCGGCTTCCAGACCGGCGGCCCACTCCCCGTCGACACCCAGCAGGCGTGCCGCGGCGGCGGTATTGGTGAACAGTTCGCGTATAATCTGGTCGTCCATCGTCGAGCCGGGCGACACACTGGCCACCGTGCCGTCGGCCATGCGGTAGCTGTTCTCTGGAGAGGTCGTGGGCGCCGTCACGAGCCACCCCGTGCGCGGGTCTTCGACGAGGTTGTCCTCGAAAAACTGCGACGCGCCCTTCATCACCGGGTAGATACCACGCAGGTATTCCATGTCCGGGGCGAATGTGTAATGCTCCCACAGATGGCGGCAGAGCCACGCCCCCGCGGTATTCGTCGCACCCCACGACGGATGTTCGCCCGGCGAGGTGAAACCCCAGACGTTGCCCAGGATATGGGTCACCCAACCGCGGCTGCCATAATATATGCGTGCCGTCCATCGGCCGGGGGAGACCAGCGACGAGGTGAAATCTATGAGCGGGCGCTGCAATTCAGGCAGGTTGAGCGTCTCGGCACCCCAAAGGTTCATCTGGAGGTTGATATTCAGGTGGTAGTCACCGTTCCACGGGGTACGGATCTGCGGCGCCCACAATCCCTGAAGATTGGGAGGCAGGCCCCCGGGGCGCGTGGAACCGATCAACAGATAACGGCCGAACTGCATATAGAGGTTTGCCAGGTCGGCATCCGACCGGTCGTGGACGAAGGCTTCGAGCCTGCGCGGGGTCGGCAGGCCGGAGTTGGCGTTGCGCGGCAGGGTGAGTGAAACCCTGTCGAACATTGCGCCGTAATGCGCCGTGTGTTCCCCGAGCAGGGCTTTGTAACCGGGCAGGCCGTCGAGCAGCGCGGCGGTCTTTTCGGCCGGGTCGCCGCCGTCGTAATCGTCGAGCGGCGGGTAGTCGGGCAGTCCCGCGTAGTCGGTGGCCAACGAGACCAGCAACAGCACCTCGTCGGCGTCAGAAACGGTGACCACACCGTCGGCGCCCTCCATCCGTCCGCCCGCCGGTATCACCTTCACGCGGCCGTGGTAACGCATCCCCTCGTGTCCCGGGCCTGCATCTAACTGTCCGAAGAACTTAAGCATACCGCCCTTCGAGTCTGCCTCGAACCTGCCGTCGCGTTCGAAGCGCAGCCTGAAACCTATCCTGCCCCGCTCCGAAGCCGTCAGCCTCACAACCCCCACGTCGCGGGTCGACGAGACGAAATATTCGCGAACGTAATCCACCCCGTCGAGGGTGAACGAAGTACGCGAAACGGCCTTCGAGAGGTCGAGTTCGCGGCGGTAGTTGTCTGCCTCGCCTCCAACGGCAAAGTCCAGGTAGAGGTTCCCGAAATTTTGGAAACAGCCGTAATCGTCGCCAGCACTCCCCCTGCCCAGACATGTGAACGTCCTGTACATCAGTTCCTGCGCCTCGCCGTTGCGCCCCTCGAAGAGCAGGCGGCGGATCTCGGGCAGGTATCGCAGGGCGTCGGGGTTGTCGGAATCCCATCTGTTGCCCGACCACAGCGAGATCTCGTTCAGCACGATCCGTTCGCTCCCGATCCCGCCCCACGGCATCATTCCGATACGGCCGTTACCGAGCGGCACGGATTCCTCCCATATCGCCGCAGGCCCGTCGAACCAATATTCCGGTGCCTCAACCTCCTTTGTAACAGTACACGCCGCCTGTATCATCGCAAGCGCCGACAGTATCAACCATCTTTTCATCATGAATTTATTTTTCAGCAGGTTTTATTCCCAAAGATATGCAATTTGGATTTTCCCACCGAAACTTTCAGGCTTTTTGTTCGGGCCCGTGGTATTTACAATCGCAAAAAATAAATAACTTTGGGACGCGTTATGTTGTCGAGAAGCGAAATATACGAACTGGGCGCCAGGATCAAGGCACGCGACCGCGAGGCGTTCCACACGCTTTACCGTGAGTGTTTCGAACCCCTGCAATACTATGCCATGCGTTATACCTACGACTGGCAGCACGCGGAGGACATAGTCCAGAACGCCTTTTTCTCACTGCTGCTCAACCTCGACAGGTATGACGGGCAACGCAACGTCTTCACATATCTTCTTGTCGGCGTAAAGAACGAATGCCTTAACTACAACCGCAACCTGAAAATACGCGACAGCCACCGCGACAAACTCGTCGAGACGCTGCTTTTCTCCTCCGTGGAAGAGCCGGAGATGGACCCGGCTATCAAACTCCAGCTCGACCGGACACTGGCCTCGATGCCCGGAAAGCAGCGTGAGGCGGTGTTCAAACACGTGGTCGAGCGCAAGAAAATGAGCGAGGTCGCCGATGAACTGAACGTTGCCGAATCCACCGCCCAAACCCATTTCAAACGCGGAATGAAAACGCTTCGCAGAAACCTGAAATTTATTATCCTGGGCATCTGACGCCCAAAATAATATTCCTTAAATTTTTAAAATTCTTTCCGATCGTTGTCCCCGGTTTCGACAGCGTGTGTTTACTATTATATGAAACTTACAGTTATGGACAGGGATTATATAGAATGGGAACTGCTTTTCCGCAGGATACACGGGGAAATCACCCCGGAAGAGGAAGCACGGTTCATGCGTTGGTGGAACGCCGCCCCGCGGCACAGGGATTATTTCCGCCGCATGGAGCGTGAGTGGCAATCCGGCGCCGCCGGGTGCTACCGTTCCGAAATACCGCGCCTGATACGCGAATTCGACGCGCTGATGGATTCACGGTTACCGCGCCGCCGCGCCATGCGCCGCCGTGCGATGCGTTACGCGGCTGTCATAGCTTTGCTTGCGGCGGTGGGCGGCGGCGTCTGGTTCTCGGGCGTACTCGACCGCACGGCGTCCGCGCCCGACTCAATGGCGATCGCCCCGGGTGGAGAGAAAGCCGTACTGATCGTAGGCAATGGCCGTAAAGTGATAGACATCCACGACATGGAAGAGTCGGCGCCCGTATCGGTCGACGGCGTGTCTCTGACCAAACGCGACGGCATGATCTCCTATGCCGATTCCGACGATGTGATCGAAGTGGATGACGGCGGCATGGAGGCCTACAACAATACGATCATGATCCCGAGGGGCGGCGAGTACAAACTGCAATTGGCCGACGGCACCCGCGTATGGCTCAACAGCGAGACGTCGCTCACTTTTCCCACGGGGGCCAAAACCGGCGAGCGTTGGGTATACCTGCAAGGCGAGGCCTATTTCGAAGTCGCCCCCGACCCCGGCAGGCCCTTCGTGGTGCGCACCGACCTGGGCTATGTGAAGGTCTACGGTACGCAGTTCAACGTTAAGCGATACCCCGGCAACGATTATCTTAAAGCGACGCTGGTCGAGGGGTCGATCGGCTACACCCTGCCCGAAAGCGACACTGAGACGAAACTCACGCCCGGCCATCAAATACTTTACCATGCCGGGGACAGCGGGCCGTCGGTGCGGCATGTGAATGTGGACAACGAGACGGCGTGGCGGTCGTCGATGCTGAGCTTCGAGAAGGAATCGCTGTCGGAGATCATGGCGTCGCTGGCGCGCTGGTACGATCTGGAGGTCGTCTTCGAGAGCGAAAAGGCGCGCGACCTGATCTTTTCCGGGAGCATGAACCGCTATACCGATTTCTATTCGTTCGTCGAGCTGTTCGAGGCGAGCGCCCTGATCGAGTTCGAGATCAGGGGGCGGCATGTGACGATAAGAGCGCTATAAGAGAGACAGGGCGTGTCGACGCGCCCTTAAAAAAACAGGGGAGCGCGGCCGAGCTTCCGACTACGGGCCGCACCCCCTGCGATCGATCACAAATTAATACTAACCTGTAATCCGTACAAAATTATGGTAAAAAAGCTACCTGACAAAGAAACGGGATGCATTAATTCAAAAAAACTGCTGAAGATCATGACATTATCGCTGGTTTTCACTATTGCATTCGCTGTCGTTTCTACGGCGGAAACTTCGCCACGGCCCGGTTTGGTCACGATGGAGATGAAGGGCGGAAATCTGAGTGAGGCGCTGCTCCGGTTGAAAGATGTTGCACAAGTGCAGATCCTTTTCAACGAAGATGCGCTGGGCAACGTAAAGAGCCGCGACGTTTTTCTGCGCGACACCCCCGTCGCCGAAGCGCTCGCAAGTATCCTCGCGGGTACGGGCTTCGGATCGAAAGAGATCAACGGCGTCTATGTCATCGGCCGGGCGGACGATCAGCAGCCGGAAGCCTCCCGGCCCGCACTCGCGGGTCTTGTAACGACGATGGACGGGGCGCCGCTTGTCGGCGTGTCGGTACTCAACCTCACCCGTGGCACAGGCGTGTCGAGCGATGCCACGGGGCATTACCGTCTGAATATCGAGGTCGGCGACCGCCTGCGTTTCTCTTTTGTGGGCTACCGTCCCCAGGAATTTATCGCCAACGCCGCTTTCCTGCAAAACCATCCCGACGGGGTGAATGTCCGCATGGAGGAGGATGTGACCCAGATCGAGAGCGTGGTGGTGATCGGTTACGGCACCACCCAGAGGGTCAAGGACGCGACCGGCTCGATCTCCCATGTGGGAGAGAGGGAACTGGAAACTGCGCCGATGGGGGCCACCGTGCAGTCGATGCTGCAGGGCCGCGCGGCCGGTGTGAACGTTCAGATACAGTCGGCGTCGCCCACCTCGCCCATATCGGTGATCATCCGCGGCCAGTCGTCGCTCACGGGCAACAACCAGCCGCTATGGGTGATCGACGGGATTCCGGAGTATAACACGGGCGTGGACGGAACGGTGTCCAACGTACTCTACTCGCTCAATCTGAACGACGTGGAAAGCCTCGACATTCTCAAAGACGCCTCGGCGACTGCGATCTACGGTTCGAGGGCTGCCAACGGCGTGATCGTGGTGACGACCAAGAGCGGGCGCGAGGGACGCAAACCGACCGTCGAGTTCTCGTCGCGCATAGGCGTCCAGATGATGAACATGAACGGGTTCGACTTCTTCGAGGCCCCCGACTACATCGAGTTTACGCGGAGGGCGATGCGCAAGGAACTGCTCAACCGCGGCGTTATGGACTACTTCACACGCCAGTACCTCGACGAGCAGGCCTTCTTCGCGATGAACACCAGCGAGGTCGACCCGTGGGCGGTACCCGACCTTCCGGGCGCATTCTACGACAGCAATAACAACTGGCTCGAACATACCACCCAGAACCCAGTGCAGCAACAGTACGACGTATTCCTGCGCGGCGGCAGCAAGGAGGTCAACTATGTCGCCTCGCTCTTCGCCAACGACAGCGAGGGTATAGTCAAGGAGGGGTACAGCCGCATCTACGGCGGCCGTGTGAAACTCGACGCGACGATCAACAAATACCTGCGCTTCCGCCTGAACGCCAACGGTTCGACCCGCAAAACGTCGAGCAAGGACAACATGCTGGACATTATCAAGAAGGTGCGTCCCGACCTGCCGATGTATAACGAAGACGGCACGATCTTCACCCGCGATTCCTATACCCAGAACCCTTTGGAACTGCTCAGGAACACCAATCAGGCCGACGCCCAGGATTTCAGCGGGATCGCCGAACTGGAGTGGACGATAATTCCCGGATTGACGTTCACCACCGAAGGGCAGTTGAAATACTACAACGGCGAGACGTTGACCTACGACCGTTTCACGCAATATAACGAAGCCGCGGGCCAGTCGCTCAACACCCGTCGCTGGGGGAACACCAAAACCGATACGAAGGTGTGGAACAACCGCCTTAGCTATGCCGCAACGTTCGGCCTGCACGATGTGACGGGTATGGTGACCTACTCTATGGAAAATTACCAAAAGCTGTTCCACAGCATGTACGCCACCACTTTCCCCGACGACGACGTGCTGAACAGTTTCAAGGACGCCGCCGTCCGCAGCACAATGGACGAGACCTACACCAGCAACTCTATGCTGTCGCTGATCGGGCGTTTCGAATACAAGTACGACAATAAATACCTCGCCACGGTCACCGTGCGCCGCGACGGTTCGTCCCGCTTCGGCCCCGACCGTCAGTGGGGATGGTTCCCCTCGATGGGTGTGGGATGGACGTTCTCCAACGAGAAGTTCGTTCAACAGGGTTGGCTGGGACGCAATCTCAGCCACGGCAAGCTGCGCATGAGTTACGGCAGGGCGGGTTCGCAGGTGTTGTCCGACTATCAGTGGATGACGATGGTTTCGTCGAACGTCTACGACGGACAGCCGGGCATCTACCCCGACAATCTGGGCAATCCCGCCCTGAAGTGGGAGGAGACCACGATGTTCGACACCGCGCTCGAACTCGAATTCATGGACAGCCGCATCCGCGCGACCCTGGGCTATTTCAATAAGAAGGGCGCCGACCTGATATACAATCAGTCGCTTCCGCCCAGCAGCTCGTTCTCCACGATGACCGCCAATATGGCCACCACGAAGACCGTCGGCTATGAGGTCAACTTCGACGTCGACATCCTTCGCAACGAGCGCTACTGGCTGACGTTCAACTTCAACGGCGCGACGAACAAGACCAAGGTGATCAAGTTCAACAACTCGATGACCGAGTGGCTGCCGACAAACAGCTACTACAAACTCGAAAAAGGCGAGGAGATGGGACAGTGGTTCGGATACAAGACCTACATGCGCCTGCTGGCCACCGGCGAGGAACTCGCGGCGCTTAAAGGGCGCAACCCTCAGACCGGTGTACTCAACACCAGCTACCATAACACCAACGAATCACCTGGCGACCTGTACTTCCAGGACCTGAACGGCGACGGGGTCGTCAACACCAACGACAGGGACTATCTGGGTTCGTTCACACCGAAGTTCTTCGGCGGTTTCGGCCTCGACCTGCGCATCGGGCAGTCGTGGTTCCTCGGAGCGCACTTCACCTATGAATTGGGCCACAAGAGGTTCTGGCAAATGCCCTATAGCGACGTGGGCTACACGGGCAACTACAACCAGTCGGCCAAGATCGCCGGCATGAGCGCGTCGAACTGGCGCGATCCGCACGATCCGCGCACGATCCCCAACGCCACTCCCTACGGCGACGGCGGCAACGGCACGATGTTCAACGACTGGTGGCTGTTCGACGCGTCGTACGTGAGGCTGAACTCGCTCTCGGCACGTTACAGGTTCAACCAGACCGCATTGCAGAATACGGTGCTTCAGAACGTGGAGCTGTCGCTTCAGGTCGACAATCTCTTTACCCTTACCCGTTATCCGGGCTTCGACCCCCAGGGCAACTTCTCAGCGAGCACCAGCGCCACGATGGCCTCTTCCGGCATATTGTCGCCAAGTCAGGGTATCGACTACAGCTACTATCCCTCGGCGCGGACCATAACCTTCGGCGTCAAAATAACATTCTAAACCGACTCGGAAATGAAAAATAAAATATTCATAGCATCGATGCTCGCCGTCGCCATGTTGTCGGCCTCGTGCGAGGGTTTACTCGACAACCCGCCGCGGCACAACTGGGAAGTGGGCCTGGCGATGAGTACATACGAAAAAGCGGAGCAGGCCGTGAACGGTATCTACCCGCGGTTCATGATCGGAGACTACCTGAACGCCGACCTGAACGTCAAGCTGGCCGACCGCTCCGGGTTCCTGCGCTACAGCGCCAACGAATACTCGATGAATTACACCCAAAGCAACGCCCCGTCGTCGGCGTGGAGTACGGCCTATTCGGCGATCAACACCTGCAATCTGGCGATAAACAGCATTCCGGGCATTGCCGACGACCTGTTCCCGACCGGGACACGCAAAACGGAACTCATCGCCGAGGCGCGCCTGCTGCGCGGATGGCTCCATTCGATCATCATGCTCAACTACTGTTACTGGTGGGAGTCCGATATGGAAAGCCCCTACGGGGTCATATTCCGCGACCAGACCTCCAATGTGGACAACGCCTACCAGCCGCGCCTGACCGTCGGTGAGAGTTGGACGAAGATCATGGAAGACATACAGTTCGGCATCGACAACATGTCGCCGGAGTTCGCCACCAACCGCAAGGTTTCGCAGGCGTTCGGCAAGGCATATATGGCCAAGCTGCTCCTGATCCGCGGCGCGTCGACCAACAATTCGGCCGACCTGACCGCCGCCAAAACGCTGGTCGACGGCCTGCTGTCGAGCCTGCCCTCGGGCATAGTCATGGAGAGCGACATGGCCCGGCTCTACGCCGACTCGTGGGATTCGAAGGAGAATATCTTCGTGCGCTATCTCGAAGACAACGGCACACGCACTACCAACGCCGGATACTGGACCGAGTACGGTCTGGGGCAGATGACGCAGGTGCTCACGCCTTTCCTTCAGCCCGACGGCACCGAAATGCCCCAGAGCCAGGCCACGGTGGGCTTGCAGTACGGCCTGGAGTGGTTCCGCGCCGACCCGCGCTGGTTTATCGTGACGGGCAAAGCGCGCAAAGCCGAAACATGGGACGAGACCTATGCCTGGGTCTGGAAGAAGATCTACCGTGAAGGGCGCGTCCAGGGGCGTATCGACGGCGACGAGAAGTATGCCACCTATTACATGAGGGTCCCCGAGCTCTACCTCATTCAGGCCGAACTGATAGCCCGCACCGGCGGCACGATGGCGCAGGCCATAGCGCCGATCAACACCATGCGCGGCAAGAGGACCAACCCGGCGCTCCCGCAGGTCCCCGTTCCAGCAGGGCTCGACGAATTCTACGAGATACTGATGCAGGAATATGTCAAGGAGCTTTTCCTTGAGAACGGTTCGGAGTTCTGGGCGTCGATACGCATCCCCAAGAACGGCAAGACCTATATGGAGGTGGCAAAGGAGGGCAACGCGACGTTCACCTACGACAGGACGAAGATGCAGTGGCCGATCCCCAACGCGGAGATAACGAATAACGAACATGCCGTTCAAAACCCGGAACAAAGTTAACCTCAAAAAACAGTATTATGAGTATGAAACAGATAAAAACATTGTTCGTTCTGGCATCCCTCATCCTGGCCGTGTCTTCATGCAAGGAACAGGTGCATGACAGGCTGACCGGCTTTCCCAACGACGTCACGTTCAACGAAGGCGAGGGGATTGCGATAACGCCCGACCATCTCGATTTCCTCATTCCCGATGCGCCGTACAAGGCTGCCGCTTACCACGAGGGTGAGGTGACTATGAACGTGAAGCGGAACAGCGACGGCACCCACACCGGTTTCGCCCTGTCGAATAAGAACTACCGCTCCTATCCCTGGTCGACGGCCCTGCCCGGCGCCGAGCCCTCGGCGGCAACCGTGAAGGCGGCGGCGGACAGTTCGATCTTCTCGGTCTACACCCGCCTGCCGAGCCAGTTGGGCACCTTTACGGTGGTCAGGGTCGCCGGCGACGACGCCTACTTCACGCTCGACCGCCCGCGCGTGGTGGAGCACGTGCTGATCGCCAACACCAACTACAACTTTATGTTGCTCCAGTACGGGAGCGTCTATTCGGCGAGGCTCGACGCGCCGACGCAGACATACCAGCCGATGGACGCTTCGGGCGACGCCTATGCGATCGTGCGCAATCCGAACATTCCCGACGCTTCGACCGCCAAATTCCGTGTGTGGCAGATGCCCGACCCCTATAATTTCGGGGGAGGCGGCGACTTTATCCGCATGGAGGGCCACGAGGCGGTCTACGGTGAGAAGGGCTGGGTGAAGATTGTGGCGCAGGGCTACCTCGGTTCTTCGTCGACAGGGGAATCGACGTTCTACCTCGGCGTCAGGGCCGGCGTGCTGCCTACGCCACAAGAAGCGTGGCAGTATCTCCAGGACGCGTGGTCTCCATGGGACCTGAGCGCTCTCGGAAAGGTCGACAAGGTGGTCTTCCGCATGGATTCCTCCGATAAGGACGCCGGCGGGAATATGCGCACGCCGCCCTATTTCTGCCTCGACGGTATCAGGCTCGGGAATTAACCACAAACCAACAGATATAAATATATTTACGTATATTTGTGCATTATCTCAACCGGAAACTCTAATTCTCAAGAACATGAAAACAAAATCGAACCTGTTGTGTATGATCGCGGCGGCGCTTATCATCGGATGCACGCCGGAAAAAGGCTACAAGATCGAAGGTAATGTGTCGGGGGCCGACGGCATGACCGTATACCTGTATTCAGGCCTGGGGCCGCTCTTTTCTCCCGAGGATGCCGTCGACAGCACTGTGGTAACCGAGGGCAGGTTCGGGTTCGCAGGCGAAACAGCCTCACCGGACGTCTATACGCTCAAGTTCTTCGCCGACGGTTCGCGTGCGTCCGTCGGTGCGCGCGGCTATGTATTCCGTCCCCTCATTCCTTTGTTCTTTGGCGACGGCACGATCAGGATAGAGGCTGTTTTCGACAGTATCCCTCTCGATAAATTATCGTCCGGCCTGGACTACGACTACTCGAAGATCACGACCGAAGGGCCTGCGGATTTCGAGCTGTTCAAGGAGTACGTCTCCGATAAGGCGGCAGTCCTTGCCGACATCAAAGCCGTGAACCGCGATTACAGCCGCGTCTATGTCAGTAAAGATATGGATGAAAGGGTGGCGTTCGTCCGCAATGCCACCGCCGCGGAGAATAAAGTGCGGGAGTGGGCGACCGGTTTCGTGACGCGCAACGCAGCAAACCCGGTGGGACTGTTGGCGTTCGGAGATAACATCGGGCGTTTTACGGCCGACGGGATCAAGAGCCTTTCGGCACTCTTCCCGGAGCAGTTGACCTCGGGCCCGCTCGGCGTGAAGACCCTTGCGCGGGTTGCCGAGGTGGGCCGTACGGCGGTAGGCGCGCCCTATGTCGACCATTCGTTCGAAGACAAGGACGGTAATCCGGTCAAACTCTCCGACCATGTCGGCAAAGGACGGTACGTCCTGCTTGAGTTCTGGGCATCGTGGTGCGGCCCGTGCCGTTCCGATATTCCGCACCTGAAGGAAATATACGACCTGTACAATCCGGAGGGCTTCGAGATTATCAGCATTTCGATGGACGACGACAAGGATGCATGGCTCGGCGCCGTGGAGCAGGAACGGATGAAATGGCTTCAGGTCTCGGATATGAAGGCCTTCGAAGGCGACCTTTCGAAGATCTACAACTTCAACGGAATACCGTCATGCGTGCTGGTTGGCCCCGACGGGGTGATCGTACACCGTAATTTCCGCGGGCCACGCATGGACAGCGGCCTGATCGATCTCTACGGAGATAAATTCCAAAAGAACTGAATAATCCGGAGCTGTGATACACTCCTATAGAAAAGAGGGCCGACAAACGCAACTGTCGACCCTCTTTTGTTATCCGGTATATTTCTGGGAGTTTGTGTTATATTTGTCATTACAAAAAACGAGGACCGTATGATTTTCTACTTTTCAGGCACAGGCAACTCCGAATACGCCGCCAAAAAGATCGCAGAGAATTCCGGTGAACAGCTCTTGAGTATCGCCGAATGTACGAATAACGGACAATTCATTTTCCCTTTGAGGGAGGACGAACGGGTCGGCTTCGTATTCCCCGTGTACTTCTATGGTGTGCCGACCATCGTGTCGGACTTTATCGGGCGGCTCGAACTGCAAGGCTACGGCAACAATAACCACACATTCTCCGTATGCACCAGCGGCGGCGACCCGGCAGACACGAACCGGATGCTGAAAAAGGCCCTGTTGCGAAGGGGGCTTCGTCTCGATGCCGCTTTCGAGTTGACGATGCCCGACAACTATATCATACTTTTCAACCTCCTCACGCCCCCCGACAAGGCGGCGCGTTTACTCGACGCGGCTGAAGGGGGCATCGCAGCGATTACTTCGGATGTGACCGCGGGCAAGCCTGTCGCACCGGGATCGGGCTTAGGGCGTTGGATAAAGACCGTGGCCGCCTATCCGGTATACAAGAAAGGCCGCAACACCCGCAAGTTCCATGTGACGGCCGATTGCAACGGCTGCGGCTTGTGCCGGAAAGTGTGCCCCTGCCGGATGATCGACATGCAAAACCGCAGGCCCGTGTGGAAAGCGGGGAAATGCACCCAATGTCTTGCCTGCCTCCACCGCTGTCCCCAACGGGCGGTCCAATACGGGAAAAAGACCCGCTCCCGCGGGCGTTACGTCAACCCCAACCTCTAAGTTCTGTTCGATATTATCGAAAAAATATGTAACTTGCGCATCGAAACCGAAAGAATCCTGAAAATATGAAGAAACTGATCTTGCTTCTGATCACCCCGTGCGTGATGTTGTCGTGTGCGGGTAAGTACGCCGGAATCCCCGCATCTTACCACAAGTTGCTGGATGAAGCCCTGTTGAAGGCGGGCGACAACCGCACCGAGATGGAAACCGCGTTGTCCGCAGCGCCTAAAGGCCAAAAAGAGGGAATGGCATTCCTCATTGCCTATATGCCCGAAAGGGACCTGACGACCCTCAAGGCCGATTTCCTCCTGAAAAACGTATCTCTGGCCTACGAGGCCCGCGACCGTTTCGCATGGGCGAAAGAGGTGCCGATGGAACTCTTCCTGAACGACGTGCTTCCCTATGCCAACGCAAGCGAGGTACGCGATGACTGGCGCGAGGATTTCTACCGCCGTTTCGCACCTTATGTCGAAAACTGCACGACGCTGCGCGAGGCGGTCGTCGCCATAAACGGCGCGGCACACCCCGAACTGAAGGTCGAATACAGCACCGCGCGCCGCCGTGCCGACCAAAGCCCGCCCGAGTCGCTGGAGATCGGTATCGCGTCGTGCACCGGGCTGTCGATCCTGCTGACCGACGCGTTCCGTGCGGTGGGCATACCCTCGCGCCTTGCGGGAACGGTGTGGTCGGACGACCGCGGCAACCATACCTGGAGCGAGGTCTGGGTCGACGGCACGTGGTATTTCAGCGAGTATTATTTCGTCGACCTCGACCGCGCATGGTTCCTTTCGAGCGCGGGCAAGGCCATCGCAGGCGATCCGAAATACGGCATCCATGCGGCATCGTACATGCCCTCGGAACTCACCCTTCAGTTGCCGTGGGACAGCTCGGGCGTCGCCGCACCCACGGTCGACGTCACTCAGCGCTACCTCGATATTTACAACGATATTTATCAGGGGCAACTGGCCGACGGCAACCATGTCCCGCTGTTGGTCAGGGCCTATGCGGATAAGAAACATACCACGCGCTCCGAAGACCGGGTGAAGCTGAACGTGGACGTTTTCCAGGGTCTGGTCCAGATCGGAGGCGGAAGCACCGCGGGCCCGACACAGGATATGAACGACGTGCTCGAATTCATCGTCGAGAAAAACAAGGAATACACCGTGAAGTATTTCCCCGGCGGACAGGAACGCGCCGAGACGGTCATAGTGGGCGACAAACCGGCCGAAGTGGTATTATTTCCATAAGCCGCGCGCGGTGAACAGGATAAAGGGCAGGCCTCTCCGGTCTCCCCTTTTTTTTTTTTGTGCGGCCGCGCACAAAGCGCGGCCCGCCCCGGGCCGCCAACTCTTGGGATTTCCGAAAAGAAGTCTTATATTTGTATTTTCCGTCGGGCGTCAAAATCCATCCGCCCCCGGCAAACACACAACCATATCAAAATCTATATGAAGAAGTTTTTCACGCTCGCCGCCGCACTGTTCTGTGTTATGGCGGCGACAGCCCAGAGCCTCACGGAGAAAGAGCTCGGCGAGATACGCGGGAGTTTTCTGAGGGATGCCTCGACGGCGGCGATACAGAACGTGCTCACGGGCGACAAGGACATACGTGCGAATGCCCTCAACCGCGAAATGCAGGGCCGGATCGACCACCTGTTCAAATACCGCGTCAACGTGCGCGGGATCACCGACCAGAAGAGTTCGGGCCGCTGCTGGATGTTCACCTCGATGAACGTACTGCGGCCGTCGATCATGGAAATGTTCAACGTCGGCGAGTTCGATTTCTCACATAACTACCTGTATTTCTGGGATATGTTCGAAAAATCGAACCTGTTTCTCGAAAACGTGATCACCACCGCCGCCAAGCCGATGACCGACCGCGAGGTGGAACACTATTTCAAGGCCCCGGTCGACGACGGCGGGGTGTGGAACCTCTATTACAACGTTGCGCGCAAATACGGCGTCGTTCCGCAGAGCGTTATGCCCGAGACCGAGCATTCGAACAACACCTCCCAAATGACCGCGCTGATCAAGGAGAAGCTGCGCCGCGAAGGCTGGCTGCTGCGCGAGGCTGCGGCCAAGGGCGGGAAAGAGAAAGAGTTGCGCGCGCAGAAAACCGCCGCGCTGAAGGATATTTACCGCATCCTGGCGCTCTGCCTCGGCGAGCCGGTGGAGGATTTCACGTGGCGGTATAAGGACATGCGCGGCAAGATCGTCGAGAAACGTTATACCCCACAGGAGTTCTACGCCGCGATCACCCCCGAGGACTACACGCCCGAGAACTATATAATGATCATGAACGACCCCACGCGCGAGTACTACAAGGTGTACGAGATACAGAACTACCGCAACACGGTAGAGGGCGTCAACTGGGTCTACCTCAACCTTCCCAACGAAGACATCAAACGTGCGGCGCTGGCTTCGATAAAGAACAACGAGGCAATGTACGCATCGTGCGACGTGGCCAAACAGCACCATCAGGTGCAGGGGATCAGCGATCCGGCCATGTACGACTACGAGTCGCTGTTCGGCGTCGATTTCGGCATGGACAAAACGGCGCGCATCCTGACCCGCCAGAGCGGTTCGAGCCACGCGATGACCCTGATCGGGGTCGACACCGACGCCAATGACGTACCGGTGAAGTGGGAGTTCGAGAACAGTTGGGGCACGGCGGCCGGCAACCGCGGATACCTGACCTTCACCGACGAGTGGTTCAACGAATATATGTTCCGCCTGGTGATCCACCGCCGCTATCTGGATTCCCGCGCGATCGAAGCGCTCGGACAAAAACCGGTGCAGCTTCCCGCGTGGGACTATATGTTCTAAAGGGTCATATTCAGAAAAGCGTATGGCATCGAACCGCAACGTCGTCTATTTTTTCCGCAACCTCGGCCGGAAGCACCGCCTCAGCATGCATGACCAGCACGATGAGAGCGAGGTGTGGTATATGTTCATCAGCCCGCTGAAGTTGATCGCGGTGGTGCTTGCGGTGCTGTTCATCCTGTTCATACTCATACTTTCGCTGGCGGCATATACGCCGATACTGAACTTTATCCCTGGCTACTCGGGCGGCAGCCAGCGTGAACTTATGATACAGAATATCCTGCGCGTCGACTCGATAGAGCACAGGCTCAACGACATGGAGGAGTGGGGGCACGACGTTTCGCTGATCATGGAGGGCAAGACGCCGTTCATGCGCGACGCGTCGCAGCGCGGCGATTCGATCACCGTCACCCGTCCCGAAACGGTTCTGCGCAGCCATGAGGACTCTCTGCTGCGCGACCAGATGGAGGGCGGCGGGATATATTCGCTCGGACAGTCGGCAGGACGCCATACGGATGGCGAAAGCGACCTGCAAACCCCTGTACAAGGCGTTGTCACGGCCCGGTTCAGCCCCCGGGACGAGCTGTTCGGCGTGGGGGTGGCTACGGCCGACAACCAGCAGGTGCTGGCGGTAGCCGAGGGAACGGTGATCGCCTCCACATGGTCGCCCGAGGGCGGTTATATAATCCAGATACAGCATGCCGACAACCTCGTTTCGATATACAAACGCCTCTCCCGGTCACTCGTGGGGCCGGGGACGCGCGT
>QMCE01000763.1_pt1 | contig 16997 bp, 14 predicted proteins | sample 1821851 | NCBI WGS metagenome assembly QMCE01 (sample SAMN09453174, study PRJNA476694) | Termite gut metagenome, whole genome shotgun sequencing project. | isolation source: worker | host: Odontotermes sp. | place: South Africa:Pretoria | collected 2016-01-28
ATGCTTTATAGCATGGCTGTAGAAGAACTTTCGAGAGTTTGCGGTACAACCGGTGTGGTGGTATCTGCTCATACCTCTTTGTGTATTGCACCTATTTTGGAAAACGGCACGGAAGAGCAAAAGATGAAGTATCTTCCCAAACTTTGTTCCGGTGAGTGGATCGGGGCTTTCGGACTGACCGAGCCTAATGCCGGTACCGATGCCGCGATGCAACAAACGGTAGCTATAGATGCCGGAGATCAATGGGTTTTGAACGGATCAAAAATATTTATTACCAACGCCGGATATGCCGATATTTATATCGTTATTGCCATGACCGATAAATCAATGGGCGTGAAAGGGATTTCCGTATTTATCGTAGAGAAAGGAACTCCCGGTTTTACTATTGGTAAAAAAGAGAAAAAATTGGGTATCAGAGGATCTTCTACGTGTGAGTTGATTTTTGAAAATTGCGCTATTCCGAAAGAGAATTTGTTGGGTAAAATTAACAAAGGATTCGGTATTGCCATGAAAACTCTGGATGGCGGACGTATCGGAATTGCGGCACAGGCATTAGGTATTGCACAAGGTGCTATCGACGAGACCATTCGCTATACAAAAGAGAGAAAACAGTTCGGAAAACCGATTTCCGCTTTTCAAAACACTCAATTTCAAATGGCAGACCTCTATACAAAAGTAGAAGCAGCTCGCTTATTGGTTCGTTCGGCAGCTTTCAAAAAAGATGCAGGTCTACCCTACTCTGTGGATGCCGCCATGTGCAAACTTTTTGCCGCCGAAGCCGCGATGGAGGTGACTGTAAAAGCAGTACAATTTCACGGCGGCTACGGCTACACTCGCGAATATCCGGTGGAAAGAATGATGAGGGATGCTAAAATTACCGAAATTTACGAAGGTACCTCGGAAGTACAAAGAATGGTAATTGCCGGAAAAATGTTTAAATAATGTAAAATCAGAAAATTATGAATATAGTTGTTTGTATAAAACAGGTTCCCGATACCCATGAAATTAAGATAGATCCGGTAACCGGAACCATGATCAGGGATGGTATTCCCAGCATTATGAATCCCGATGATAAAGGAGGACTTGAGATAGCCCTTCAACTGAAAGAGCAATACAACGCACACGTTACCGTGATTACCATGGGACCGATGCAAGCCGATGCCATTTTGCGCGAGGCTTTCGCAATGGGTGCAGACAGAGCTATTCTGCTAAGTGATAGAAAGTTTGCAGGTGCGGATACATTGGCAACATCTCACGCTTTAGCAGCTGCTTTGAAAACTTTAGAGTATGACCTCATCATTACCGGAAGACAAGCTATTGATGGAGATACCGCTCAAGTCGGTCCGCAAATTGCAGAGCACCTTCAATTGCCGCAAGTTTCTTACTTAGCTGATTTGCAATATGACGGTAAGAAACTGTTCACCATTAAAAAAGAGACGGAAGAGGGCTATCAGATCTTAGAAACGGAAGCGCCTTGTCTGGTTACCGTATTGGCATCCGCTAAAAAAGCAAGATATATGACCGTATCCGGTATTGTGGAAGCTTTTGACAAAGAAGTTGAGATATGGAATGCCGAGCAAATTCATGCCGAACCTGAAAAATTAGGGTTGAAAGGTTCTCCTACCAAAGTTAAAAAATCCTTCACGAAAGAGGCAAAAAGTGCGGGAGAGGTTTTTGAAGTTGAACCGGAAGAGGCGGTAAGCATCATTATGAGCAGGCTGAAAGAAAAATTTATTATTTAACAATCAAAAAGCTAAAAAATGGATAAGTCACTATATAAAAACATATTCGTATTTATTGAACAGAGAGAGAACGTGATTCAACCGGTAGCGCTGGAACTGTTAGGAAAAGCGACGGAATTGGCTACTGTGTTGCAAGAAAAAGTTATTGCTGTTTTCCCCGGTCATCAGATTGCTTCGCAAGCGCAAATGCTCATTGAGTATGGCGCCGATGAGGTAATTTGTGTTGACGCTCCGGAGTTGAAAGATTATATGACAGAGCCTTATGCACAAGCTATTGACCAGGTAATCAACAAATACAAGCCTTCTATTATGCTTTTCGGAGCAACTACCATCGGAAGAGACCTCGCTCCGAGATTGTCGGCTCGCTTAGAGACAGGCTTAACCGCCGATTGTACCAAACTCGAAATTTCGGAAGAGAGAGAGTTGTTAATGACTCGTCCGGCATTTGGCGGCAATCTCATGGCAACCATTATCTGTTCCGAGCATCGCCCGCAAATGTCAACCGTTCGTCCGGGAGTAATGCAGAGAATTGAGCGAACATCGGGCAGAAAAGGAGATATTATCTCTTTTCAACCCAAATTTGACGGCGCTAAATGTAAGGTTCGTTTGATAGAAAACGTGAAAAAACAAAAAACCAAGATCGACATTACAGAAGCTAAAATCTTGATCTCCGGTGGAAGAGGCGTGGGCAATCAAGACGGTTTCGACCAATTGCAAAAGTTGGCAGATACCTTACATGCAGAGGTTTCCGCTTCCAGAGCCGTAGTGGACGCCGGCGTAGTTCCTCACGACCGCCAAGTAGGACAAACCGGAAAGACCGTTCGCCCCGATCTTTACATTGCAGCCGGAATTTCGGGAGCTATACAGCACTTAGCCGGAATGGAGGAGTCTGACTACATCATAGCAATCAATAAAGATAAATTTGCTCCTATTTTCAACACTTCCGATTTGGGAATTGTGGGTGATGTAAACAAGATTGTACCTATACTTACCGAGCGTCTATCGCAAGAGTTAGCGAACAGATAGTTGATAGAGGATAGGGATATTTTTCATTCTCTAATTTTTACTTCGTTAAATACTCTTTTTAACAATCAATTTTATGAGGTCGGATTAATCGATATATCCGATCTATTTACTAAAATTATATTTTGGTTTTTATATTATTAAAAGTTGTTTTGTATCTTTGCGCGTTAAAAAAACTTAAAGAAATGCAATAAACATTAAAATCGAATTGTCTATGAAAAACTTAAGAGTATCTATTTTAGTCGTAATCATGATCTTTGTCGTTAGCATTTTCTCGCCGAGTTGCGATTCAAAGAAAGGGACAAAGAAAAAAGGTGAATTAGAAGGTGAAATTACTATTTCCGGAGCCTTCGCACTTTATCCGTTAGTGGTAAAATGGGCAGAAGAATTTAATAAAATTCATCCGCATGTTAAGATCGACATCTCTGCCGGCGGCGCCGGAAAAGGGATGACCGATGTGTTGAGTAATATGGCAGATTTGGGAATGGTTTCCCGTGATGTTTATCCGGCTGAAATAGAGAAAGGTGCCGTGGCATTTGCCGTGGCAAAAGATGCGGTCGTCCCAACTATTAACGCCCAAAATCCATTGATGAAAGATATTATGACTATAGGGCTTTCTAAAGAAAATGCTCAAAAATTGTGGCTTCAAAACAGCATTGCAACTTGGGAACAGCTGTTCGGAAAATCGGGAAATGCGGCATTGCATCTTTATACACGCTCCGATGCGTGCGGCGCCGGCGAGACTTTCGCACAGTGGATGGATGCGAAACAGGAAGATTTGCAGGGAACAGCCGTTTTCGGAGATCCGGGCTTGGCACAAGCGGTTCAAAAAGACAAATTGGGAATAGGGTATAATAACCTCAGTTATGCTTACGATGAAAAGAGTAGAAAACTAAATCCCGGCATCGCAATTATCCCGATGGATGTGAATGGAGATGGCGCAATTGGTGAAAATGAGCTTTTTTATGAAACTAAAGACGATATGGTTCAGGCAATTATGGACAATCGTTATCCCTCTCCACCGGCTCGTGATCTCTATTTGGTCTCTAATGGAATTTCTCAAAAACCCGAAGTAATCGCTTTCTTAACGTTTATTATGACGGAAGGACAGCAATATAATATTCCCGTAGGATACATTACAATACCCGATGAGAAGTTACAAGAGGGTTTATCCAAATTGGAAAAATAGGTAACAAATTTTTTTGAAGTGAGGTTTAACTTTCGTACTTTCAAGGATAAAGGAATGGGAACGATTATGTTCCTGCTCATGATTTTGTCAATTCTTTTAGTTGTGGGCATGGGTGTGGGGTTGTTTTTCAAGGCGGCGCCCGTATGGGAAGGTCGCTCCCTTAGCGATCTGCTCTTCTCAAATCAATGGAAACCTCTAAAAGGAGAATTTGGTTTTTTCCCTTTTATCATGGGAACGCTTTGGGTTACAGGCATCGCCATATTAATTGCACTTCCCATTGCGTTACTGTCGGCGGTTTTCTTGACGGAATATGCAAAGCCATGGGTCAAAAAGTACGTTTTTCCCGCATTAGACATTTTAGCGGCACTCCCCTCTGTAGTTTATGGTGTGTGGGGTACATTGATTATTGTCCCTTTCATTGCCGATGTTTGGGCGCCGATTTTCGGAAAATTTACCACCGGATATAGTGCATTAGCAGGAGGTATTGTATTAGGTATAATGATTTTACCACTTTTAGTGAGTCTTTTTGTTGAGATCTTTTCGGGCGTGCCGAATGAGCTTCGAGAGGCTTCGTTAGGGTTAGGTGCAACCAAATGGCAAACGACCCGTAGAGTAGTCCTGAAAAAGACAATTTCAGGGATGATTGCTTCGGTAGTATTGGCTATTTCACGAGCATTTGGCGAGACAATCGCAGTTTTGATGGTATGCGGGAACTTGCCGCAAGTGCCCCAAAGCCTGTTCGACAGCTGTTACCCCATCCCTGCGCTTATTGCCAACAACTACGGCGAGATGCTTTCGCTTCCGTTGTACGAAGCTGCACTCATGTTTGCCGCACTAATCCTCTTTATTGTGGTACTTTGCTTTAATGTACTGTCCAGAATGGTTTTATACAGAATAGAAAAAAAAGTTAACTGATGAAATTTTTTATCGAAAAGTTAATGCGTATTCTCATGGTGCTCTCGTTGGTGGCGGTTTTCGGATTTGTCTTCAGCATTATCTATACCATTTTTGCAAAAGGGATTGGCGCCATGAGTTGGGATATGATCACCAAATTACCGGGTGGAGGATTCTATATCGGCAAAGAGGGCGGTTTCCTTAATGCAATTGCAGGCTCTCTGTATATTGTGGGCGCCGCAACCGTATTAGGTCTTCTAATCAGCATTCCTATAGTCTTTTATCTGAATATCTATCTGAAAAAAACATCGAAAATTGCTTACATTACACGCTTAGCATACGATGTGCTTTTTGGAATTCCTTCAATTGTGTATGGCGCTTTCGGATTTGCCATTATGGTATATTTCGGCATTAAAGCCTCCCTATTAGGTGGAATTATTGTCATTACGCTGTTAATTATCCCGATTTTTATACGATCTATGGATGAGGTGGCGAAAGATTTCCCGAAAGATATCTTAGATGCTACCTATTCGTTGGGTGCTACTCGTTTTGAGACAATCCGTGTGGTAGTCAGACAAATTGCTCCCGGTATTGCGACGGCAACACTCCTCTCTATCGGACGAGCGATCGGAGATGCTGCCGCAGTGATGTTTACGGCAGGCTACACCGACAGCATCCCAACCTCGCTGTCACAACCTGCCGCAACCTTGCCTTTGGCGGTATTCTTCCAATTAAGCAGTCCCATTGCCGAAGTTCAGGACCGTGCCTATGCCGCCGCACTCGTATTGACTGTCATTGTTCTAATATTAAGTCTATTAGGACGTTACTTTACCAATAAATTTTCAAAAAATAAATTGAAATGAATTCTAAAACATCATTCCGCAATATTTATAAGAAGTACAGTGAATTGAACGAGTCGTCTTCCGTAAGAAGAAGAGTAAAGATATTTAGACCTGATTATAAGTTTATTCGCAAAAACGAAGAGAGTGAACTTGTGGTAGAAAACCTGAATGTTTACATTAAAAATAATCATATTCTAAAAAATATCAACCTGACTATTCCCGATAAAAAGATTACTTGTGTAATAGGTCCTTCCGGATGTGGAAAATCAACACTTTTAAAAACGTTCAACCGTCTGATCGATTCTGTGGAAGGGGTAAAATTGGAAGGTAAGGTTTTGATTGACGGAGAAGATATTATTGACAGTGGTACCGAAGTAACCGAACTTCGTAGGAAAATAGGTCTGATTTCGCAAAGACCTTGCCCTTTGCCTATGTCGATTTTTGAAAATGTGGCTTACGGATGTCGTATACACGGCATTAAACTACGTCGAAAATTGAATATGATTGTACAACACTATCTGAAGGCTGCCGGATTGTGGGATGAGGTAAAAGACAGACTTCGCACCCCTGCGGCGCGTCTCTCTATCGGGCAGCAACAACGGCTTTGTTTGGCGAGAAGCCTTGCCGTAGAACCTCAATTTATCTTGGCAGATGAAGCGACCAGCGCCTTAGACCCCATTTCAAGCAAAACGGTAGAGGATCTTTTTGTAAAATTGAAAGAGAACTACTCTATTATTATGGTAACGCATACGCTTCAGCAAGCGTTGCGTATCGCTGATTATGTGGTGTTTATGTATTTAGGCGAGATCATTGAAACAGGTGAAGCCAAACAGGTTTTTGAAAACCCCCAACATGAACTTACCCAAAAATATCTCTCAGGCGTTTTTAGTTGATCGCAACGTTATGTCTCGTCCTGAAATAGGTTTACACAAAAGAGAGAGGGAGTAAACTTATGTCAAGATTTAGGAAAATCACACCGGAAATTAGTAGTAATCTGAAAAAAATTTTTAGAACAGGTCACATTTTTCGAAAGCTACCTTTTACCAATCCTTCTCTTGCGGAACGCTTTTACCTTGACGCATCTCTTGTTGATCAACTTTCTCTTTGGTTTTTCGTTCGTTTTGCTGCAATGCGTCTAATTGCCGCTTATCTTGATCCTGTTTTTGACGGTCGGCAGCTTGCTGCTGTTGCTGTTTCGGATCCTCTTTTTGGTTGCCTTTTTGGTCTTGAGGATTGCTTTTTCCGTCTTTATCTTGTTGTTGATCTTGCTGTTGCGGTTGGTTCTGCTGCTGATTCTGCTGCTGATCTTTATTGTCCTGATTTTGCTGATTTTGTTGCTGTTGCTCTTCCTGCTTTCTCAACATCTGTTTAGCATACTCATAGTTATATTTGGTATCCATATCGGACGGGTTCAGCTTGAGGGCGTTTTTATACGCCTCCATACTCTCTTTATACTTTTTTTGATAAAGTAATGTGTTCCCCAAGTTATGATAAGATTTAGCCCGAAGATCTTTGTCGGCAGACTCCATTTTGGCAACATAATCGAAAGCTTTGGCGGCATCGTCATAATTTCCACGCCGATAGAGTGTATTTCCTAAATTGTAATGCGCTTTATCATAGCCTTTGGTTGTCTCCATTGATTTCCGGTACTCTACCTCCGCTTTTTTGTAATTCTCTTCCGCTTTGGCAAGCTCTTCCGTTGCTTTGCGTGAAGAGAGATTTTTCTCATCCGCCTCATATTGTTCGGCAATTTTACGTGATTTTTCCGCTTCTTTAAAAAGATTGTTGCCTTTACGAATAGATTGGAGTTCTTGCTTCGTTTGGGCGTTTGCCGTCATGGCAGCACCCAAAAAGATCATCAAAATAAGGAGATTTTTCATGGAAAATTTATTTTCTTTAACGCTAAACCACTTAATCCATCGGGGTTTTACAACAAAAAGCAGAGACTCAATAACAAGAAGTATAACTCCGATGAGTAATGGAACTTGGTAACGATTTTCATAACGGGCAAAAGTGACCTCTTGCAGGTCGCTCTTAAACATCTTGTCGATCTCTTCCAAGATAAGATCAAAACCCATATTGGCATTGTTAGCATGAATATAGACCCCTTTTCCGGCAGTGGCTATATCGCGAAGCGTCTGTTCATTCAATCGAGTCATCACGGTATTGCCGTCTTGATCTTTTTTATAATTCAGGTTACCGGATCTTCCCGGTACCGGAATGGGTTCGCCTCTTGTGGAACCAATACCGATCGTATGAATCACAATGCCCAATTTATTGATCTCCGAAGCCAATTGAGTCGCTTCTTGAAAATGATCCTCGCCATCAGAAATGACGACAATTACTTTAGAGTTAAGTTTGTTTAAAATAGTAGCCGACTTCTCATCATCTTGTTCGGACAGCATTGAGACTGTCGCCAAATCCAAAGCCGTACCGATGTCTGTCCCCTGTTCTCGAATAATTCCCGTATTGACATTATTGATGAACATTTTTGCCGCTGCGTAATCGCTTGTGATCGGAAGTTGAACAAATGCTTTTCCGGCGAATACAACCAATCCGATTCTGTCTCCTTTCAACTTCTCTACAAAGTGAGACATCGCCATTTTTGAGGCTTCCAAACGGTTAGGTCTAATATCTTCGGCTAACATGCTGTTAGAGACGTCCATACAGATCATAATATCAACGCCTTTGCGGGTTCCTTTTTCTAATGTGCTCCCTATTTGCGGATTTGCCGTCGCAAAGATGAAGCAGGCTAACGCCAACATGAGAATCGAGAATTTGATATGTTTCATCGTCGGAGAGTTTTCAGGCATCAATTTTAATAATAAAGAGCGATCTCCATACTTGGCGAGTTTTCGTCTACCCAAAAAATAGAACAACAAATACAGCATCACAAAAAGGAGGATGATCAATAAACCGTATAAATAGTTTGGATTTTCAAATCTGAACATAGCGTAAGATCTTTAAAGTTAAGGATATGTTCTGAATATTACATAGCGACAACAGAGGAAAAGAATAAAAAAGAAGAGCGCGATGCTTAGGAAAGGACGAAATTCATCGGCTTTATTTTCAAAAACCGTCTCACTGATAGTGGTCTTCTCCATCTGATCAATCTCTTCATAAACATCGCTCAATTTTTCGGAATTGCCGGCTCTGAAGTAAGTTCCTCCGGTCTTATCGGCAATGTTTTTTAACAGCACCTCATCAATTTCCGAATCAACATAAACAACACCTCCGGGAGTTGGAAAGGGCACTCTTTTTGTACTTCCGCAGCCGATGGTGTAAACTTTAACTCCCATATTAGCTGCTATTTCTGCCGCAGAGTAAGGGTCCATGTAGCCGCGATTGTTAACACCGTCAGAGAGTAAAATGATGATTTTGCTTTTAGCTTCGCTATCGCGCAAGCGGTTAATGGCTGTCCCCAAGCCGTCGCCGATTGCCGTTCCGTCTTCAATAATGTCAAATTTCACTTTCTCCAGCAACCCCAGCAGCGTGTTATGATCTGATGTAACAGGGCATTGCGTGTAAGCTTCGCCGGCATAAACCACCAATCCGATCCTGTCATTAGGTCGGTTCTCAATAAACTCCGCAGCCACTTTCTTAGTTACCCCAAGCCGATTGGGTTTAAAATCCATAGCTTTCATACTACCCGAAATATCCAAAGCCAACACAATGTCAACACCCTCTACTTCAATTTCATGTTGGCGAAATGCCGATTGCGGGCGTGCTAAGGTGACAATCAAGCAGACAAAAGACAGTATTGCAAAAGTCCACGTAAACCAAGCAAGGCGTTGACGAAGGCTTCTCGGTGCGGCTTCGATAGGCAACGTAGTCGAAACACGCATGGTAGCCTGCATTTTACGTCGCTTCAGGATATGCCATGCAATTAAAGGGAGAAGTAATAATAGGAGTAAAAAATAGTATGGCGACGCAAATTCTACATCCTTCAATATTTGAAAAAATTCCGAAAAAAACTTCATAATGTCTGCTCTTTTTCCAAATGATTTTGATTATTTGATGAAACTCCATTTTGCTCTTCCGGAGCGGAGACAACGGGTGTGGTCAATTTGACAAACTCAATTGCCTCTTTCAAGCAGCGATCGTGATCGTTCGGCAAAGGCGAATACTTCGCAAATTTAACCAAATCAGAGATTTGCAATAAGTCTCTCAATGCATTGAAAGCCTCTGTGGTTATCTTTGCCGAAATCGATCCTAAAATCTCATCCGACACCATCTCCATCGCGTTGATGCCGTAACGATCTTCAATATAAACTCTGATAATGGTAGACAGTTCCGAATAGTACTGTTTTACTTTTCCATTTTGCCATAAACACCTCAAACGAAGCTCTTCCAGTGCCCTCAACGCAATCTCTTCGGGCTTTCCTTTAGGCTTAGCTTGTAAGAAAAGGGTCGGACGATTTTTCTTTTTAATAAATGTTAAAATAAAAATCACAATCAAAATGATAACCACAATGCCAAGCAAGCCGAGAAGTATAAATGGCAGCACCTCTTTAAAGGTAAGCGGTACTCTTTCAATCGGCTTAATATCCATAAAATCGGTTGTAGTATCTACCGGCAAAGACAAAACCTGAAAAGCGAGCGAATCGGTACGGGAAAGCAACATCGAATCGATAGAGAGAATAGGAATTGAGGGAAAATAGAGTGTTCCTTCATCGAAAGCGGTAATAGTGATTGTTTGTTGATAGGTAATGCTATTGGCATCCTGAATAGTATCCACACTACCGCTTGCAATCCGGTCGATCCCGTATTCCGACAAAATTTCCGGTGTCAATTGGGGAATAATGACTCCGACCTTAGGAGAAACATTGACTTGCAACCGCACATTCAAGTGATCTCCAATCATAATCTTGTTAGTATCCAACGACGCCTCTGCCCTGTAAGACTGCGCCATAGAGAAAAATGTACTAAAAATAAAGAGATTGATCAATAGTAAAAATCGACAATTCATCATATTTTAAATTTTCAACGTACAATAAAAATCGGTTAATTCGTCAAAATAAAATTGTTTATCTAACGAAAAGGTGAAAATTTTAGTATGAAACTTGAAAAATTGCACGCTAAGATTTTTTATCTTTTATAACCTCATACCTGAAAATCGTAACGCAAAGAAGAGTATGATTTAAATTCATAACTACTCCAAATATTCGCATCCTTCTTTTCGCTTTTACGGCAGGATTTTCCGGGGGTAAATATTAGCCCTTTTAAAAGAATAAAGGGTATCTATATAGTTAGATACCCTTTGTTTATTGCTTATAAATCAAATACAAAGATTATTCATATTCATAATAGATAGCATAAAACATATTGTTATCCATATTTGTTTCTATGCGTTCAACAGGAAATTTACTTTCATATTTATAAGAATAGTAATATTCCTCGTAGTCGTTTTCCGTATTACTAGAGACCAACTTGGTGATGTTATTTTTAGAAAAAGTCATAAAAGAAGATTCAACATCCGTAAACAAACCCCCGAATGGATTGCTCTCGTTATCATGTGTATAAACATTGGTAACAGCAAAATATTCACCATCTTCCGTTATTTCATACACCTCCTTTTCTATATTATTACCATTCCATGTAAAAGTGATGGTGTAAGTCTCAACTGATGTGCTCTTACTATCTCTTCTATATTTCTTTTCAAAATCAGCCATGTTTTTACAGGTTTGTTCGGGAAGGAAAAGTTGCAATGGGTTAGCCCGATTTTTACCTTTTGCCTTAGAGACTTCACCTTTATTATAATCATCACCATTAAAAAGAATAGTATCCGTAACAGTATTGGTAACCGTAATTTTTTCTACTTTTTTGCCATTGTAAGTGAATTGGTAAACTGCACGACTTGAATATCTATAGATAGCACCCCAATAATCATCTTCGTATTCATAAGTCTCTTCAATACTATTAAACTTCGATCCGTCATAATTGAATTTGATTGTAGTTTCGCCATCGGAAGATATAATTTTTGAAACCTGTTTTCCTTCATAGCTAAAGTGGAAAGAATAGCCACCGTAATCGATTTTTGACAAAAGATTACCGTCCCAACTCCAAATTTGCTCTAACTGTTTACCTCCGCCTGAACTCTCGGAAAAGATCTTGGAAATCTTTTTCTTAGGATTGTATACGCCGGCTTTTTCACAACTTGTAAATGAAATGAGCGCTGTTACTACTAACAACAACACACCAAAATAATTTAGCTTTTTCATAAATTTTATTCTTCGTTATTAAAAAATGTTTACGGCACAAAAGTAATAAAAAAAATTTTACCATTGAGAAAAAACCAAATCAAACATTTTTAAGCGTTTAACTTAGCATTTTTCTATATCCGTAACGGATTTACTTGCAACATATCGTTTAACCTTCTATCTATTTCCTGAGCAATATACGAAGCCACATCGTCGGCATAGCTGTTCATGCCGAAACCCGCATCGTAGCCCAACTCTTTGGCAAGTTCGTATGTAATTCGCGGTCCTCCGCAAGTGAGAATCACTTTATCCCGTAATCCTTCGGCTTCCAGCATCTCCACCAACTCCGTAAGGTTTTTAATGTGTACATCTTTTTGGGTAACCGTTTGGGAGACCAGAAGTGCATCGGCTTTCATCTCAATGGCTTTGGCGATAAAGTCTTCATTGGCAACCTGACTTCCCATATTGAGCGTTTCAAACATCTCATAACGCTCCAAACCATAATGTCCGGCATAACCTTTCATGTTCATAATGGCGTCAATGCCAACCGTATGTGCATCGGTGCCGGTGCTGGCGCCGATAACAACGATTTTCCGTCCGATATGTTCCTTGATAAACTCATCCGTCTCTTTCATATCCATCACGGTAGATTCCACTTTCGGCACGTGAATAGCCGTAAAATCTACGGTATGTATCGAAGATCCGTAACAGTTGAAAAAGGTAAATCCTTCGGTCAACTCTTTATAATACACCACTTGCGGATTTTCAAAGCCCATTTTTCTGAGCAACTGTTTGGCTGCTTCCACCGCTTCGTCGTTGCAGGGAACAGGCAGCGTGAAGCTGATTTGGGTTTTTCCATCGTTCATGGTATCGCCATAAGGCTTAACTTTTGTTAAATCAAGATTTTTGTCAAAATCTTTCTCTTCCATTGAATATAGTCCGCCGCTCATTACTGTTTTCCTCCTTTCATGATTTCTATAAACGGGTTAAAATAATTATCTGCTTTTGCTACTACTCCGGCTAATCCTTTACCGCCTGTTTTAGAGCGTTTTATATCGGCAAAAATTCCTTTTTCCAACGCTTCAAAGAGCCCCTCTTTTTCTATTTCGCTCAGTAGGTGATAGGCTTCGTCCAACACCTGTTTTGCTCTGTTCCGAATAATGCCGTTTTCTTTAAATTCTACCTCATCGCCAATATTTTTCATATTGTTGAAAATATATTTGGCATTCTCGATTGCAAGGTAACGGTCTGACATAAACGGCGTGTGGATGGCTTCGGTAATCATTCCCAAAAGTTGAAGACCTTGCCCTGTCCAGATAGCAATCTCGTTAAACAAGGCATTTTGGATCTGTCCTTTAAAAATATTTCCGGTCATAAATTTAGTGGGGGGCATATATTTCAGCGGTGCTTTCGGGAAGATTTCGCGGGTCATTTGCGCCTGTGCCAATTCATACAGAAAGCCGTTTTCGAGTTCGGGATTCATTTCAAAAGCATGTCCTAAACCCATTTGCTCTTCGGGCATTCCGGCAAGCAACGCCAGCTGTTCGTTGATCAAATCGGAAGCCAAAACCGTATGTGCCTGTTCAAAAGCATCTGCCGTAGTGAGGTAGTTATCTTCTCCCGTATTGATGATTACGCCGGCAAAACCATTGATAATTCTTGAGAAATATTGGTCTACAATAGTTCGTTGCGGGTTAATATCTCTAAATAAAATTCCGTATAAAGCGTCATTGAGCATCACATCTAAGCGTTCCAGCGCTCCCATAGCTGCAATTTCAGGCATACATAATCCGGAACAGTAGTTACACAATCTAATGTATCGTCCCACCTCTTCACCTACTTCGTCCAAAGCTTTCCGCATGATACGGAAATTTTCCTGTGTAGCATACGTTCCGCCGAATCCTTCGGTGGTTGCGCCGTAAGGGACATAATCCAAAAGGCTTTGCCCTGTGGTTCTGATTACGGCAATAATATCCGCGCCCTGTCTTGCCGCCGCCTGAGCTTGAACTACATCTTCATAGATATTACCTGTTGCAACAATAACATACAGATAGGGTTTTGCTCCTTCGCCGATAGTATTCAGATAGTCATTACGGCGTTGAACATTCCCTCCGATTCTGTCCGCAGTAGCCTGCACCAACGGATGTATAGTTTTAGCGATAAGCTCATTAGAGTTGATATTTATCTTCGTAATATCCAACTCTTCGCAGGCTATCTTTTCGGCAATTTGTTGCGGTTGCAGTCCGGTTTCTATCATGGTATTCCCCAGATAAAAAAGCACTCCCTGATTCAGAAGCCCCTTTTCATGCAGATGATTAACTACAACATTAGGCAACGGCACCTCATTGGCATCAATTCCGTCAATACCGATTAAACGGCATAAAGTTCTTTCTACTGCTACAGTAGTGTAATGATTCACAAATTTTTGTACTTCCGTAGCAATATTTTTGGCGACCTGCTTCGCTGCATCTACCTTTGCAAAATCAAGCCCTAACTTACTATTTCCCATTATTTTTCCTCTATTTAATTTACAATATTTTACCTCTCAAAAAGGTTTGCAAATTTACACAAAAAAGAGATTGCTTTTTGAATGGCGAAAAGCATTGAGGTTGATGATGAAAAGTTAAGAATAAAGTTGCATAAACAGACAAAGCATCTATTAATCCAACGCCAAATTGAAATATCCGGAGATCTCTTTTTGGAAGAGGGGAGCATATTGGCTTCGCAGCATGGCATCTCGGTAGGTTTTGCCCGGAGTATTCAGAATAATTTGCTCTTTTTCAAGCTGATGACAAATTGCATGGAGCATTTGAGTCTCTATCTTTTTGGCAAGAAACTCCTTTGCGATTATCGCGTCCGATCTCTTCTCCATGAATCCTATAGCAACATTTTTACCTTGACATAGAATCTCATAAAACTTCGCAGGATAATTGATTTTCGGATCGCCTATAAATCGAAAATGCTCGACCGGATAATGTATGATGCCGTCATTATGCAGATAGCGATGTCGTAATGTCTGATATTTTTCAGCAGATATTTGAACTATTTTATACGAATTATCTATTTTTTCAGTCAATAGCGGAAAGGAAAAGCGTTGTTGGTCGTGATAGAAAAAGTTGCAAAAACCATTTGTTTCATAGAAATCATATAACTCTTCATTGGCAGGCAACAGAAAAAGCCCTGTTTCTCCCTGTTGGGTTACATCTTCAAATGCTTTATCCAAAAGTTTTGACATGAGTTTCATTCGGCGAAATTTTGGTGCTGTGGCGCAGGCATATACATATCGCATTTTATGTTCTTTTCGCTCTACAAGGATAGAAGCCGGTAACAGTACAGCCATTGAAGCCACCTCTTCATCAATTTTACAGGTCAGAATATTACGTTGATAAAGATGATGAAAAAATTGATCGATATAGGTTCCGTTATCTCCAAATACATCCTCCCACAATTTTTTCACTAACGGAAGATCTTCCGGTGTGCTGTAGATGAGTTTCATCTGTCTCTATTTTTATTTTTAAAATCAAACGGTATACGCAAGATCATCACTCCTCTTCGTGTGATTTTATCATACCGGTTATTGCAAGCTTTTTATGTTCTTCATCAACTCTTCGGACTAATATCCAAGTGATAAACTTTCTGTAAAAAATCGGGATTATAAGAGAGTTTGGCTTTTCGCAATCCCTCTACTCCGCAATCTTCCGCACGATTGATGTAAATATAATCGGAAGCGACAACACGAGCAAATTCTTTGTTAATCATGGCATAACTTCCTTGTACTTCACGACTTGCCTTTTCAAACAGTGTCAGGTAGGTATCGTCGCACAACGGGCAACCCAACGAAAAAGCCACAATTTTCCCGTTCACACGGAGTAAGATACCTTCCAATCCTAACTGAAAATAGTGTTTTAATGTCTCATCCAATGCAATATTTTCCCAATTGAGCCTTGAAGTTGCTTCAATTTCTAAAGCGATATCCCACTCTTTGCTAAATTCTACAACCTCTTCTATATTCCGAGCGGTGATATTTTCTACGGTCCAATTGGGATTATCCTTTAAAAAACGGTTTACATGATTTCGTTTCGGCTTAAGATCATGTCCCTCCAAATTAATCAAATCATCTGTTTTATAGATATATTCAAAATCGCCACGTACTTCGTAGAAGTTATATTGTATCTTTTCGCTCTCTTCAATCTTTTTCGCCCAATTTAAGATCGGCTTTGCGTTGACATCGCAAAATTGAAAAAAATGACAATTACCTTGACGTTGAAACGAGTAATCTTTTATGATTTGAAAAACCTCTTCCAAGTCACCTCTCCCGACAGGGAATAGAAAACGTTCTTCGCCTTGAAGAAATGTCTTTACAATCAACCAATCTTTATAAAGCGCATATTCAAAATGAATTAAATCCCTATAAATAAACATTACCACAAAATCGTAATTCAGTAATTTACAATTTAGTGCTTTCAATTTTTCAGTCAAAAGTTCTTGATCTTCCAACCCAATTTTCTTAAACTCCAACATAGGCATCTTTTTTCTCCCTCTTTAACTTTTAATTTTAAAAAATGTTCAGTCGTACTTAAATTCTTCCTTACGTAAGAAAAAATTGCATAAAAAACAACGTTTCCACTTATCATTTGTTGCATAGCGTCAAATATGAAAGGAATTTATTTGCATATATGAAAAATGATTGAGTTCTATAATATGGCTGAACAAATATTTTCAAGTTTATAATGAAAGGAAGCCTCTTATAAGTACTCAATCCAAATATCCAAAGCGATTAGAAAGATGCTTATATGTCAAAATAGCTTTAAACGTTTTTCCAAGCTGTGAATAGAGCTGGGCTAAAGGGAAATTTATATTAAAACCGACAGAGTCTTTTTCCGACAAGGCTTCATAATGTTTTAACGATTCTGTCGTCCGTCCCGATAAATTCGCCAAGCGGGCAACAGCCAAGCGGGCATCTTTGTTGGTAGTATCTTTCTTATACCATTGATTATAAAAATGATACGCATTATTATACCGCATCACTCCTTCGTTAGCTTTTCCGGCATAAAATAAATAATCTGTCGATTCTTTTCCCTCTTTCTGCAATGAGTCTATGTATGAT
>QMCE01000764.1_pt1 | contig 16992 bp, 5 predicted proteins | sample 1821851 | NCBI WGS metagenome assembly QMCE01 (sample SAMN09453174, study PRJNA476694) | Termite gut metagenome, whole genome shotgun sequencing project. | isolation source: worker | host: Odontotermes sp. | place: South Africa:Pretoria | collected 2016-01-28
GTATTTATCATTTTTTTCTTGATGGTATTTCTTTATTTGGGAAATAGCCAGGCTCGTACTGAAACAAAATTAGTCGAGACTATTGTTGGAGATGTATCTTCTGTCGCGTTAGATGGGATTAATGCAATCCAAGCTTCTGAATATATTATAAAGGAGCATAATTGCAGCACAGGTGAGGTTACACTGAGCGTAGGAAATGCACAACCTGGAGTAACCTATTATTGGTTCACCAATCCGGCTTTAGACTCTATTGACATTTTAAATAAGGGTCTGAATTATACCGTTAACGCGAATGGTGCCCATTATTTAGGATATTGGCCTACAGGTACTGCGTCCGGACTTAACCCCGCAACACTATTAGCTAATACGGATGTGATGATGTATATTCCGTTTACTCCTCAAATTGTCTCTACTACGGTAGGAGCTGAAAACCCGTATAATTTAGGAGTACAAGGTTCTTCAACAGTTAGTTTCTCGGTAGAAATCCCGGAGTATCCTACTCCTGCAACAAGTGAATTTACTTATCAATGGTATTTGAATGGCGTGGCAGTTGGAAATACGGAAACTACACGTGGAGATAGCACACATTATACTTTCCCGCTTCACATGGCAGCCGGAACATATAACGTTACGGTTATTGCAACGCAAGCTGCGACAGGCTGTGCAAGAACTTCTGCCTCATGGCAAGTGAATGTTAGTCCCTCTATCGCTGTTACTATTGATGGACCCTCTGCCGCTTGTCAAGGTGATCGCGTAACATTAAATGCGCAAATTGACGGGAGTTCAATCGAATATGCTTACCAATGGTTGGTAAACGGACAATACTTGGATGGTGAGATAGAACAAAACCTTACTTTTTTGGCTGATTCATTCCCCGGTACCAATTATTTTTCCGTAAAAATTACAAGAGATGGCTGTGAATATACAGTATCTTCCGAATTAGCATTCACATTAGAAGAAAACTATATCGAAATAGATCCGATTATACATAGATGCCCTGATGTATACGCTGAATTGACTGCTAATTATTTTAGCACAATGGGAAATGATCCTTATCGTTGGGCTTGGTTTAAAATCAATGGAGTTGATACAATTTCTATTGATACAACTTATGTAAATACACTTCTTGTTGATTCTTCGGGATTGTATTATGTAGAACCTATTTTTAGAGGTGCTATTTGTGGTATTGTGTCAGATACAATTAATATAGATTTAGATCAATATAGTGCCATACATGCTGTTAGAGTTATATCATCTCAAGACTCTGTTTGCAACGGAGGACAGGTTGCAATTACAGCTTGGCTTGTAGATACAATAGCAGGTGACTATATTGATACAACATTAAGATATATATGGTATAAAGATGGATTGTTAATGCCTGATGCTCACATGGCTACTATTTGGGAGTCTTATATGGCAGTTGATGATGATACGACTTATCATAGATATATGGCTTATGTAAGTATAGATGATTGTGATGTAGCTGTATATATGGATTCTGTACGTGTAGTGCGTAATCCGGTTGTTACCATTAACGGAACTCATGACTATTGTGTGGCAACAAGTGGTCCGAATGTGGAGCTTGTAGCTTGGGTAGATGGTGTAGCAAGATTACAAGGCAATTTTGCATGGTACGTAAATGGTCAATTAAGAGCGCATCAAACAGATTATATTTATCGTGAGGAGTGGCAACCTTCTACAGATCCTTATACAATTGTAGTTGAGTATCAAAATTCATACGGTTGTTCTGCGTTCTCAGAACCTTATACATTTTATGTACATGAGGCTCCGGTTGTAACAATCACAACTCCGGAAGATACGATTTGTACTCCCGTAGATGGTTTGGTAATTCCGAAAGTGTTATTAACGGCAAATTTGAATGATTATAATGAAACAAGTTATACTTATCAATGGTATAGAGATACCATTAATACTGCAGAAAATCTAATTGAAGGAGCAACTCAATCTACATATCTCGCTCCAATTACTGCAGGAGAGAATAACTATTATGTTTCTGTACGACAAACAACTTCCGATTGTAGGGGTAATGCCAGAATTATGGTATATGGTGCTAATCCTCCTGTAATTGACAGTATTACCGTACTTGAAAATATTGATACTATTTGTGAAGGTCGCCAAATAACATTCCAAGCACATATTAGTGGTGGCGTTAGTGGTGGCGAAATTTATACTTGGTATAAAAATGGTGTCGAAATTCCGGGTGCAACCCAAAATATCTATACTGAATATCCGCAAACAAATGGCTATGATATATCTACTTATATATATAATGTAGCGGTAACTCAAAATGCAATCGCTTGTGCTTCTATTATTGAAACATCGAAAAATATTGAGATCGTAGTAAAACCGAACCCGACAGTCGTAATTGAAGGAGACGGGATTGTTTGCTCGGAACATCCTAATAATATTAACTTAATCGCTAATGTAGTTCCGACTACGCCGGCATTCGGAAGTTATAAATATCAATGGTTTGAAGAAAATAGAGCTATTACCGGTATCGCCGATACAAATGATCTTGTTATTTCAAAATCTTATAGAGATTATCCTTACAATTTCCACGTAGTTGTGTATAATGACTATGGATGTACGGTAGAAAGCACAGTATTCCCTGTATTAGTAAATGCTGCTGCTATTGTAAACATAACGTCAACCGAAACTTTGGTTTGTGAAGGTGGCGAAGTTACTATGACAGCAAATTTGAACAATTATAACATGGATATGTTAACCTACCAATGGTATAAAGATTCAATTTCCGCTACATCTTTGATAGCCGGAGCTACCCGTAGTACTTATACAACAGTAGTAGATACTACAACTACATTCTTTGTACGGGTGGAACAATTGAATTCACTTTGTGTAACTCCTGATTTTATTACAATTCAAACCGTTGAAATACCTGTAATTGATACTATCACACTTTCTGTATATGAAATTTGTGAAGGTCAACAAGTAAAAGTTACTGCAGCTATTGATCCTTACAATTCCGGAGTGCCGGGAAGTCCATATTCTTTTACATGGTTTAGAAACGGTGTATTGATAGAAGGAGTTACCGGTTCCGAATTTGTTGACGCACCATTTACGAATGATGAAGATAATACATCTTTCGTATATAGCGCGTATGTAACTCAATTGGCTGCCGGATGTACATCTCTTGAAGTTGCCGCTGAACAATTGAATGTGTATAGAAATCCTCGTCCTGTAATTGCAGGCGATCAACATGTTTGTGAAACGGATTCGGTATTTTTAATTGCACATGTTGATACGACCTCTCGTCCGGTAGGTACGTTAAGTTATACATGGTATGAGTCGGGTAGGGTTAGAGATAATATGGCTTACGGATATGGAAACAGCCAATATTTCGCGGAGTATCTCCATGCAAATGAGAATCCATATAGATTTACGGTTGAAGTAACTAGAGAAAACGGATGTACTGCTATCAGTGAAGAGGTACTTGTTTACGTATACAAAGAACCTGTTGTAAATATTACATCTACCGAAACGGAAATCTGTGTAGGTGGAGAGGTTACAATGACTGCAAATTTGGATGATTATAATCCGACTTTAGTAGGAACATCCAACTATATTACCTATCAATGGTACACTACAAAAGACTCTACAGTATCTATTGACTGGGGTAATGGAATAATTCAAGAACGTACATACACAATTGAAACCATAATTCCGGGCGCAACGGAAAGAGAGTATAGAGCTGCAAATATTGACACTACCGTAACTTATGGAGTACGTGTTGAACATACCCTATCTCATTGTTTCGATATTGATGAAATTACGATTACGGTGAATCCTGTTCCGGTTATTGATAGCGTTTATTTCACAGACAATCAAGAGCTTGATACTGTTTGTGAAGGAAGAAGAGTTGAAATTGCAGCACGCATTGCCGATAACACAGGTGTTGGAAATGCAGGAGTTTATACATGGTATAGAAATAATCAATTAATTGAAGGAGTTACGCAAGCTACTTTGATTGATTTCCCGATGGCTATTGATAATGAACCGACATTGTATGTATACAACGTATATGTAAGTCAAGATGCGAGCGGTTGTACATCCCTAATGGATACATTCAATCTTAGCGTTTTAGTATATCCGAACCCGACAGTGGAAATCGCAGGAGATCCTATTGTTTGTGTAGAAGAAAAACACAACATTCAACTATCTGCCAATGTATATCCTGATGCTGTTAATGGAAGCTATACTTATACATGGTTGGAAAATAATGTACCATTTAATTTCGGAATTAATGATTCAACCGCAAATGATAGTTCTAAAGTTTTCATTACAAAAGAGTATAGAGATCATCCTTACAGTTTTAGTGTCGAAGTAACTAATGAGTATGGTTGTTCGGTAAGAAGCGAAAGTTTCATCGTATATGTAAACGATGCTCCGGTTGTTGCCGCTACCGTATCCGAAGATACAATTTGTGAAGGTGGTCAAATTACACTCAATGCACATCTTGCAAATTGGAATGCTGATCAATTAGAATACAGATGGTATCATATTGAGCCTAGTTCGGCGACTGCAAATCTTATTGAAGACGCTACGTTGGTGAATTATACTACCACTTTAACCGACATAGGTGTTCATAAATTCTTCTTTAGCGCATATCAACGCACCTCATCTTGTATAGGTTATACCGATACCTTATATGTAACGGTAAGAGAGATACCGGAAGTTAGAATTTCAACTGTTATCAACCCTGTGGTATGTGATGGTGGACAAACAACATTGACTGCTGAAGTAACGAACTTGACTCCTTCTATGGGAAATCCTATTTATACGTGGTATAAAAACGGAAATGTTATCGAAGGTGCTTATACAAATACGATAACAGAGTCTTTAATGGCAGTAGATCAAGATACTACAAAATATAAATTCTCTGTTAAAGTTCAATTTGACGCTTCCGGATGCATCTCTGAAATCTCGAATGATACAACTGTTACAGTGCTACCCACGCCTACGGTTACTATCTCTGCAAATAGCAGTATGACTTATTGCGAAAACGGTCAAGTTACTTTATATGCTAATGTAAATCCTGCCGAAACGAGTGTAGGCTATACTTACCAATGGTATCTTGATAATGTTTTAATTCAAGGAGAAGAAAGAGATTCAACGATTTCTAGATTACCGGCAAGAGAAACCCCATATTATTACCATGTTGTAGTTAAATCCGAGCCCGGTTGTGAAACATCTTCTATGCTTGCTGAAATTAACGTAGTTGCTCAGCCTGTTGTAGGTGTTACTGTTGATCAACGTACAATTTGTGAGGGTGGAATTGCTACATTTACCGCTACGGTTGATGGGGGTATTGATAATGTAAACGGATTAGGAAGATATCAATACTTGTGGTTCAACAATGTAAATGGTTACGCTGATACTTTAGGACGCGAAGCGACTTATACGGTTCCAACTACTCTTGTTCCGGGTAACTATATCTATTTTGTTGAAGTATCTTCAATTTATGGATGTAAAGAAACTACCTATTATAATAACTTCCGCGTAGTTGCTGATCCTGTTGTTGAAATAGAAGTAGCTCCTTTTAAAGATACAATCGTATGCGATGGAGGTTCTACCACATTGGCAGCTATTGTGACCGGAGGATTTGGTGAGAATAGTTATCAATGGTACTTAAATGGACTTCCAATTCCGGGTGCTACAGATCAAACCTATGAAACAAGGGAGTTGTACTATGCTCAAACAAACGTGTTTACTGTTGAAGTAATTCAAACCGGCGTAGGTTGTCAACATATATCAGAACCGTTTATTGTGCCTGTTCGTCCTGCTCTTGATGTTGTAATCACAGGAAACCTTAACACTTGTGAAGGTGGTAGTGTAGTATTAAATGCAGCGGTTACACCGAATGATATTCCGGGCAACATACTTTCTTACCAATGGTATAGAAATGGAACTGAAATACATGGTGCAAACTCTTCAACTTATACTACGGAAGCTCTAACTTTAGCCGGTAATAATGAATATCATGTAGTGGTTACAGGTACGGTATCGGGTTGTTCAATCGCGACCTCAGGTTCTGTTCAGGCTAATGTAGTTCCTGATCCGGTAGTTTCTATTACCGGTGCGCATAGCGTATGCAGCAATGACGCTCTTACATTATCTGCTTTTGTTGAAAACGGTATAAATCCTGACGGCGCTTATATCTATGTTTGGACTTGGAGTACAACTTCCGGCTCTTTAGGAAGTGTAGAGACTGCAGTTCCTTCTTTCACGTTACCGACGTTAGCACCTAATGAATCAACGAGACCTTATTATGTTCAGGTTTCTATCTATCGTGCGGATAATTCCGGTTGTAATGCGACTTCAGTGCCGTTTAGAGTTGATGTACTTCCTGTTCCTACTGTAAATATTACGTTTACGGATGGTATCTCTACTGTATGTGAGGGAGGTTCTATCGAACTTACAGCAAATGTAACACCATCAGGTAATTATAATTATACATGGAAGATCGATGGAGTAGATGTGTATCAAAATCAACGAATTATTACACGTAATAATATGAGAGCAGGTACTTATAATTATGAAGTAACTGTTGTTCCGGCCGGTTCAATTACATCTTGTTCGGCAGTTGCAACCGCAGTAGCAGTAGTTGTTGCAGATCCTGTAATTTTACCGGGTGCTATTACAGCTAATTATACCGAAATGTGTGTTGGTGGTGACTTAGAACTTTCTTTGGATGAAAACTTGATCGATTTGGATTCAAGAATTGTTGCGGAAGAATATTCTTATCAATGGGGTAGAAACGGATTCGATTTAACCGGTGCTATTCAAAATCAATTCAGTGTAGCATTAACGGATGCCGGTACCTATACCTACTCATTGCGTGTAACTATGAATAATCCAAGATTAGGCTGTGCGTCTGCATGGGGCTATTCGGATGTAATTACTGTTGTTCCGCAGCCTATCGTACACATTGTTAGAAGTGATGATACTAGCAATTTAGATGTATGTGCAGGCGGAAGCATCATGATGACGGCAACTGTAATGAATGATAATTCAATCTATGGAACACCGACTTATCAATGGCAATTGGCAGGTATGAATGTTACGGGTGCTACACGCCAAACTTATTCACCCGCATTAACAATTATTGGACATAACTATTTATATACGGCGGCAGTGGATTTCACAGGTTATAATTGTGGTGTTTCAACTTCTAACCAAATCTCTGTGAATGTAGTGAATAAACCAACTTGGACAGACATTGACATATTGCCGAGCGGTCATCTTTGCTTAGGAGAAAAAATTGATTTGAATGCTACTTTACAAGGTGGAGTTCAAGACCCTGTGCAAAATACCAATGGTATTGTTCAATGGTATGTGACACATGATGGAATTACACGCGAAGTAGTCGGCGGATTAGGTGGATCTACTTATGATGTGCCGACAGAAGCAGGAAGCTATGATTACTTCGTAAGTTTGAAAAAACAAATTGGTTCGGGCTGTACGTTAGCTGATCATCATATCCAAAACTCATCTATCGGTGGCGCTTCTATTATTGTTCATGAATTGCCGAATGCGACATTCTCTAGTGATGATGTTTCGGTTTGCGGAAATCAACCGTTAACTAGCTCTTTAGAACTTGAGGTTAACTTAACCGGCGAATATCCGATATATTTCGATATTCAAAATACGACAAATGGTGTTATTCATAACTTTGGACCGGTTTTTACTTCACCTTATCCGGTTTATTTACCATATCCGTCAATATCTTCCGAATATCAGATTATCAATGTTAGATCTCAAAGACCCGATAGACAATTCTGTTACTCAGAGATGGAAGTTACCGATATAATCAGAATCCATGTTATGGATGTTGTACTTGCCGGTGGTGCGGAATCTTTCTCAACAGGATGTCAAGAAGCTGATCCTGCAGGATATTTCGTTGAATTTATCTCTGTTGATATTACTTCTTATGATCCTAATAATTTCCCAACCGCTTATGATGTAGCAGTAGTAGGGTATCCTGAATTAAATATTACTTCAGGTGCCATAATTGATGGTATGATCGAAATACATTTGCCTGTACATCCGGGTGAATATCAATTGGAAATTACAATTGCCGGCTGTGCTTATTACATCTCCGGAGTTGTGGTAGCCGGTGGTGGCAACGCTGACGGATCTACTTCCTTAATTGAACAAAGATGGGATGATGTGTTGGTAGTTAATAATAATATTGAAACTAATGGAGGATACCATTTCCATTCGTTCCAATGGTATAGAGACGGAAGTATTATTGAAGGTGCAACCGGACAATATTATCGTGAAGATGGCGGATTAAAAGGTACTTATTCTGTAGCATTGAATGGATATTATATACATTCAACAGGTGATACAATTTATATGTCATTTATCTCTTGCGACTTTGTTCCGAATATGCTATTTGACTTGAAGGTATATCCGACACCGGCATTGATTGGACAAGCTATTACAATAGAAATAGATCTTACTGCTGAAGAATTAAAAGGCGCTGTATTAGACATCTATGATGCAAGAGGTGCACATATAAGATCGATTTCCAATATAACACCGGTAACCAGAATCGACGGATTTATGACTCAAGGCGCTTACTTCGGACGTATCGTAACAAGTGCCAATGAAATTAAGGCTGTTAAATTTGTAATTGTAAAATAATTTAACCTTGATTTAGTGGCGAGTAAACCCGCCACTAAATCAAGATAAGTAATAATGAATATAAAAACAATAAATATTATGAAGAAACATTTAATTATTTTCAGTCTTATCTTCTCAATGTTTGCCTCTTTCGCTCAAGAAGTGCAAACAGTTGAGACGAAACCTGCCGATACCGCGACTGTAGAATCTACAGATTCTTTTTGCCCGCATAGAATTAATATCTATTTAGGAGGTTCTTTCTCCAACAATATTTACAATAGAGTGAATAATGATTTTATTCATACAAACTACTCTTTTGGATCTATTTTAGAGTTGAAATATGCTTACTTTTTCACAGAGCATTGGGGTTTAAGCTTAGGCGTTGGAGTCTCTAAGTTTTCAGCTAAAGGAACAATGAATTTCAACGGAATTATAGAAAAATATCCGGATGCCTCTTTTGATGAGTATGTGGCGGATGAAAGAGTTTATGACATGTATTTTAAAGGAAACGGTTTTGTTGAAAAACAGAGCATTTGGGCTATAGAAATACCATTGCAAGCGCAATTTGAACATAAATTCGGCGGACGAAATGGTATCTATGCAGGATTGGGAATTAAAGGCTATTTCCCGTTTTCCGCACAAAGTAAATTCCCCGGTGATGTAGGCGATATCACAACTACAGGTTATGAAGAGTATGTAGATGTGCTTTATCAAGATCTACCGGGACGTTTTGAAACCCGTACAGGAGAAGCAACTCCTTCAAAAGTGAAAATGAGATGCTCTATTGATTTACAAGCTGATTTCGGCGGAATTTTTGGAATGGGTAAAAGAACAGACCTTTATGTAGGCGTTTACACCAGCTTAGGATTTCTTGATATTCTTCCGAAAGGTGAAAATAAAGTTAACTTAATTGAACCGACTTCAACAGGCACTGATTTCCAAATCAATTCGTTGTTAGCTTCTAATTATTTGGCAGACTACAATGCTTATGTTGAGAACAATGGTCTTGATTGGAAAGTGGCGAAAGAAAAATGGCATTACTTCCAAGTAGGTTTAAAAATAGGTGTTCACATTAAACCGTGTGCAACTAATGAACCGAGCATGAGAGATCTGAAGAAGAAATATTACGAAGAGATGGCTAAAAAAGCAAATGATCCGATTGTTATCAAAAATACTGAATATGTTTACATCGTTCCCTCTTGTCCGGAAGGATATGAAGAAGATGATGAGTTGACACAAGCAGATAAAGATAATATTAAAGAATTAGCAGCAGTGCTTTCTAATACTAAAATATTATTTGATTTGGATAAAGATATTCCTAAAATTAATGATCAGAATGATAATATCAACAAGACTGTTGAAATTATGAAGAGAGATAAGTCATTAAGCTTGACAATTTCCGGATATACTTGTGATTTAGGATCCGAAGCTCATAATAGAGACTTGGCACAAAGAAGAGCACAAGCGGTTAGACAACTGTTTATTGATAAAGGTGTTGCTCCTTCCCAAATCGAAGTTGAAGCTTATACGGCAAATGATCCTCAAAATAAACAGAATATTCCTGATAAAAGTAGAGAAGAGCATAGAGCTGCTATCTTCAAAATTAATGTCAATAAATAGGAATAATTGATATGACGAAATAAAAAAGACTGTTGCAAAACAGTCTTTTTTATTTTATAACTAAGCGATTACATTTGTTCGCAACAACTCTTCATTAAATTCTTTCTAAAATGGTTTCAATTAACTTGTTCATAGCAGGATGATAATTACCGGAAAACTCTCCGGTAACGCGATTTGCAATTCCGACACAGCAAGTCAGAGCTTTATGACCTAATATTTTACTTAGTCCTAATAGTGCCGAACACTCCATCTCTAAATTATTGATTCTTTTTCCGGAACATTCAAAATTTTCAATTTTTTCATTTAACTTAGGAAATCTCACTTTGGCTCTCACATTTCTGCCTTGTGGTCCGAAAAAACCGGGTGCTGTCGCTGTGATTCCTTTGAACATATCATGACCGATTTGTGTAAGAAGATCTTGATCTGCCGGAATGCAATATGGTCTTGGAAGAGAAAGATCCCATTGTGTGAAATCCATAAATTTTCCTACAATTATTTCGTCCGAAATGCCATCATGCTCATAAAATTGAATTACTCCGTCGAGTCCAAGTCCATATTCTGAAGCAATGAAGCCATGAATCGGAATGTTCGGTTGTAAAATACCACAACTACCAATACGAATTAAAGTAAGCGATTTATGCTCTTTTTTTACCTCCATATTCTTTAGGTCAATGTTGGCAAGAGCATCTAATTCATTAACCACAATATCAATATTGTCAGGTCCCATGCCGGTAGAAATTACGGAGATCCTTTTGCCGTTTACACTACCGGTATGCGTTACCAATTCTCGATTTTGTCGTTTTACGGTAATGGAGTCAAATTTTTCCGATACGGAAGAGACACGACCGGGATCCCCAACCAAAATGACAATATCCGCTAGCTCTTCGGGATGAAGATTAAGATGATAAATTTGTCCGCCTGCTTGTAAAGGCAGTTCCGATGCTTCTATTTTCATACTATACAATTTAAAGTAGTTTTACATATTTATGAATACAAAAATAGAGATAAAAAGTTTAATCCCCTTAATGATAAATATTTTTTATAAGAACTCGTTTTTTCGTACTTTTGTTCACGATTTCAAATGTAGTCCGGATGAAAAAAAAAGATTATAAATCAACCTTATCCGTACAGGAAGGGATTGAGCCGCCGGCTCAGGTTAGTCCTTATTTCAGTAAAAAGAGAGGCAAGGTGTTGACGGTAGATGATTACGTAACGGGCATTTTGAAAGGTGACCGAACGATTTTGAGTAGGGCGATTACATGGGTTGAGAGTACGAATCCCGAGCATTTCGCGCAAGCACAAGCGATTATTGAGCGAGTGCTTCCCTATTCGGGCAATTCGCTAAGAATAGGCATTACCGGTGTGCCCGGTGTAGGGAAAAGCACTTTTATAGAGGCGTTTGGGAAATATGTTACCGGAATTGGAGGAAAATTGGCTGTGTTGGCTATTGATCCGAGCAGTGAACGTACCAAAGGGAGTATTTTAGGCGATAAGACCAGAATGGAGGAACTTTCGGTAGACGAAAATGCCTTTATTCGTCCGTCACCATCAGGTCAGACGTTAGGCGGAGTGGCGCGAAAAACACGTGAAACGATCATTTTATGCGAAGCTGCCGGATTTGATGTAATAGTAGTTGAGACAGTCGGGGTGGGGCAGTCGGAAACGGTAGTGAAGAGCATGGTCGATTTTTTTCTGTTATTGATGTTGTCGGGCGCCGGCGACGAATTGCAAGGTATCAAAAGGGGAATAATGGAGATGGCGGATGCGATTGTGATTAACAAAGCTGATGGCGACAATATTAAACAGGCAACTTTTGCACAAGCGCAGTACCAATCGGCAATGAAATTGTTTCCACCTCATGAAAGCGGATGGGAAGTGCCGGTAATGACCTGTTCCGCAATCGAAAAACGCGACATTGATAAAATCTGGTTGATGATTAAAGCGTATGAAGAGAAGATGCTTGAAAACGGATTTTTTGATGAACAACGCGATAGGCAACTCATTCGCATTTTCAAGGAGTGGATTGATGATCATTTGAAGCTGAATTTTTATCATAAAATTGATGTAAAGGAGATGATGGAAGAACTAATCCCGAAAATCAGGGCTAAAGAGATCACTCCTTACCGGGCAGGGTCGCTAATTTTAGGATTATTGTAAAAAAATCGAATTTCAATTCAAAAATTATTATCTTTGCAGCTGTTATTTAAAAGTTGAAATATGAAAAGAGTTATCACATTTTTTGTCGCTATTTTGAGTATCGTTATCCTTGTATCTGCTTGTAAAAAGGAGTATTGCTATTGCTCTGCCTATTTTCAAGGTAAAGTAGTGGATGAGTATCAATATGAAAAGGAAGAGGATCAAAATTGCAAAGATTTTGAAGATGGGTCATTTCAGGTTTCAACCGATTCTACCGGAATAATTTGTAGATAATGTTAACAATTTACATGGAATTTTGATTGTAAAGACCGGCTTTGTGCCGGTTTTTGTTTGGGTTAATTTGTCTTATCTTACTCATATTTAATTGATTCACAGGGTGATAAGCGCTGTGAATGTTTTTTGCATTAATGTAATAATATGTAATTTGCTTTCGTTTATCATAAGTTGAAATGTTAAAACAAATTTTAAAACATATAATCATGGCTAAATCAATCCCAATTAAGACAGATCTATTTCGATTTGTGACATTTCGTTCACCTGAACCTTTACTATTGAGCGAGAAAAGTATTCGTTATGTATTACATCCCGATTTTAAAAAGAGTATCGTCTCTTCCATTCCTACCCTACATGAAGGAGAGAATGTGAAAAATACACTTGAAAAAGCGGGGCTAAAAGGCTATGAAAGCTACGTAGATGTACAAAACATTAATCCTGAGTTATATGATTTTGCAAATTATGCCTTAAAAAAGAGACTTAAAATATCGGATTTTGAAAAAGCGATTGATATCACAAAATTGAAACTGTTAGATGGGACGCAAGTAATAGCACTTTTTGACCAATTATTTTATCAATTTTTGGTGAAAAATGCGAAAGTTGTTCGACAGGCAATTATCCAAATGCTTGTTTTTAACCATATTATAAAGAACTACAAAGAACTTGTTGAAAGTAAGGTTGATAAAGTTACATCAATAAAAATAGAGATTCCATATCAACTAATGCAATGGTATAAACCCGGGATGTATGGAAAATGCGGCGGAAGTTTAGATGGCGTGCAGAGTTTGGGAATTGCTGATTTTAGACGAGTAGAACAAGAAGCCTGTTGCTATGTTCCGGGAGAAGTTTCTCACATTGAAAACGTTATGGCAAGAGAGTATAAAGAGCGGAGTTCCAGAAACTATATCAGAACGGAAGATACGGTAGAAACGACAAAGGAGACGGAAAAGGAAAATCTCTCGGATATTACGACCAATACAAGAAATGAGATGAGTAGCGAAATAGCATCTGTTATGCAACAAAACAACTCCTCTGCTTATGGAGCCTCATTGGGAGTGTCCGCAAAATATTTGGGAACAACGATTAATGCCAATACTTACGCTGATTTTGCCAATTCGAATTCATCCACCTATTCAAATGCAGAGGCGCGAAGTTATGCGGAGGAAGTTACCCGGCAAGCCTTAGAGCGCATAGTGCAAAAAGTCAGTGAGAAACGAACCTCTACAATCATAAAAGAGTTTGAAGAGAATAATAAGCACGGTTTTGATAATCGAAAAGGGGATACGCATGTTACGGGAATTTATCGTTGGATTGATTTGATTTATAAAAATCGCTTGGTAAATTACGGAAAGCGTTTAATGATTGAGTTTATGGTGCCTGAACCTTCCGAATTTTACAAAAGGATGCAAAATTATGACCCATCAGTTGACAACAATTCCGACGGTAGCTCTATTAATCAGGAGAAAATACTATCATTAGAAGACTTGGGAATAAATAGTTATAAAGATATTAACAGAGAAAATTTCGCAGATTTAGGGCGAGAATATGGAATCAATATACAAGCACCTTTAGCGGATAGTAAAACTATAACAGAAGGTTTTAATCCCACTCCTCCAATTGACTATAAAAATGAAAAAAATTGGACGCGACAACATAATATCATAATTGATCCTAACTATGAGGCTGAACGCGCAAGTGGAGATTATAGCTTTAGATGGTACTGCCCCGATGCGGTGAATAGAGGTTACTTCACCCTTGAAGTAGGAAATATTAAAAAAACTCATTCGGATCTATATTCTACTAGTCAAAAAACAACAACAGGATCATTTAGCGGTTTATTAAATCCAAAATTATCTCAATCGGCATTTATTCAAACTACCGGACGAAAATTGTATGGCTATACAATTAATGTTATATTGACTTGTAAATTAAAAAATTCCGTTTATGAAGCATGGCAATTGGAAACTTACAATAAGTTATTAGATGCGTACAATAGTTTAATCGCAGAACAAGAAAGCGAAGGAGAGGATTCGGATGTTATTTTTGATAATTACACCACTGAAGAAACAGTGAATCCGGCTATGAATAGAATCATTGAACAAAGAGAATTGAAACGTATTTGTTTGGAAATGATTATGAAACCTTATTGCAGAAAGCAAGGAAGAAATTGTATAGAGGATTATGTAGATTGCGAAAATTATGCAATCCCGCAAGTTTTACAAAATGAAGAATTTACATCTTATGTTTCGCAAGTAAAATTTTTTGAACAAGCTTTTGACTGGGATATTATAAGCTATCTGTTTTATCCTTATTATTGGGCAGGAAAATGTACTTGGGGAGAGTTGATGAAAAAAGAGAGTGGGGATCCGATCTTTCAAGCCTTTTTGCAAAGCGGTATGGCAAGAGTGGTTGTTCCCGTGAGATTGGAATTTACGGAAGCTGTCTTGCACTATTTGGAAACCGGAGATATTTGGTTAGGTAATGAGTTAGTGCCCGGTACGCAAGATGACCTTTATCTGTCCATTACCGAAGAGATGCAAGAAGTTGAAGGCGTTGTAGAAGACGAGTGGGAAACCAGAGTGCCTACCTCTTTAGCCCTTATACAAGGAAAATCCGCATACTTGGAATTAGAAGGCTTGCCTTGTTGCCATAAACTGACCGATGAGGGATTGACAAACAACATTTCGCCTTCTGATGATCTTTTAGGTATTTTAAATGAAACGGAATGAACTCTTCTGCTTTCCAAAAGCTTGTGGCGCAATGCCAATCGCATAAAGTATTCGATACGGAATGGAGTATGTTTTCCGCATTGGATTTTGCGGAAAACATACTCCCGGATGTAACATGCTTACTTGCAATCTCCGGGCGAATGTATGACGGTATAAATCTGTTTGACCAAATTAAACTTGTAACTACCAAAGCGAAACAGAACTACCCCTTCTCTCTTTGCTTTTTTGCCTACACCAAAGGCGTTGAAGCGGATAATAAGAAGAGTAGGGTTACGCCCGGAAATTCTGAAATATGCGCTTTTCTTGAGTTATCTCAAGATGAAAAAATGGAAATCTCATTCGCTTTTGGCAGTGAAGTGAAGAAATATCTTTATAATAACGCTCTCAACAAAACCGAAATCTCTACACTATTAAATCAAAAAAGTTTTAGCTCAACACTTTCCGAATTGAAAGCATATTTTAATCATACTTTAACGTATCAAAATATGATAGGGTTGCTGGGCGAGGTTACGGGAGTGGAATTGGATCGTATCGGTGAATCTTTTACAACTGCTTTTTTGAGTGCGGCAGGCGTCTATTATCTGCCCGACGGGACAAAGGTAGGACAAATAGGCTCCTCTTCAAATGTGAGAGTTTTTAAGGAGAATATAACTTATAAAGAGGCGCAAGAAGAATTAAATGAAGTCATTAAAATGTACGACAGAATGAGTAAACCTCCTTATTTAACTCCTAATCATAGAAATCAAATACAGAATCCGCCGATTGAGTATAAAATATTGAGGATAAGCAAAGACGTTGGGATGAGTGAGGAGGAGTTGAATACACGGGCTTTTATGAGTACTTTAAAGCAAGCAGAAAATAATATGAAAAGTTCATTGCCCTACAATGCTTGGAATGGTATTGATAGAACAACAGGTAAAGTATATCTGTTTACAAAAAAATCATTTAATGAATCTCCAGAGGATTATAAAACACATCCGGGTAAACGAAATGGAGGAGGTTCTGCTGCTGGTGCCTATCAAATCATGTTCGCTTCATGGATGGACCCTTGGGTGGGGGCAGAAGCATATAAAGTTAAAGATTTTTCTCCTTTATCTCAAGATAAATTCATATTTCTTACGATAAAATATAAATTAAAAGCATTCGAATGCATTTCAAACGGTAATATTGATGTTACAATCAACAAAGTGGCAACAGAGTGGCGTGCACTACCAGGTCCAAAAACTCAATCTAAAATAACAGTAGACGATATAAAACAAGCATTTATAAAAAATAAATCGAAAGAACTCTTAGGGGAGTCTGATATTGAAACTCTTAAGGGGGAGTTATTAAAGTATGAAAAATAACAAGATAACTACAACTATTGTATTTCTGTTTTCTTTTTCTAATTATATATTTGCCCAGCAATTAACGCGTCAAGAATTAGACACTTTTGATCACATTGATTTCACTTCTGTAGTCAATTGCTTATTTGATATGCCGGAAATAGATAAAAGTAAAGAAAATACAATTACGTGGACACCTAATTATAGTGAAAAGCAAAGTT
>QMCE01000765.1_pt1 | contig 16976 bp, 10 predicted proteins | sample 1821851 | NCBI WGS metagenome assembly QMCE01 (sample SAMN09453174, study PRJNA476694) | Termite gut metagenome, whole genome shotgun sequencing project. | isolation source: worker | host: Odontotermes sp. | place: South Africa:Pretoria | collected 2016-01-28
GGTCTGCGAAAACAAGAAGATACTGCATCGCGACGTCAAGGAGAGCAACGTCTTCGTAAACGGGCGCGGCGAGTTCAAGCTGGGCGATTTCGGCATCGCGCGGGAGCTGTCCGAGGCGAGCCGGAGCCTGAGCATGCGCGGGACGCCGGCGTATATCGCGCCGGAGGTATATAAAGGCCAGAAATACGACGCCCGCGCGGATATCTATTCTCTGGGTATACTGCTATATAAATATCTCAACGCGGGGCGCTATCCGTTCATGCCGCCCGCGCCGCAGCCCATGACATACGAGGACGCGGAGGGGGCGTTTGCGCAAAGAATGCGCGGGAATCAGTTGCCTCCGCCGGCGGGCGGAACCGAAGACCTCCGCCGGGCGGTACTCCGCGCGTGCGCGTTCAAGCCGGAGGATCGGTACCAAAGCGCGGCTCAGCTGCGCTCCGCCCTGCTTGCCCCGGGGGGCGCGTCTGTGCGCCCGGCGGAGGAAGCCGCGCCGCCGGAGCCGGAAATCATATGCGCCGCCGCCGCACAGGAAAAAGCGCCCGGCGGGAAGCAAAGCGGCGCGGATATGGAGAGCTCCGTTATTTTCGAAGGCGACGGAGCCGGCGAGCGCACGGACAAATGGCGGGAAGAGACGGCCGGCGCTATCAGGGTCTGTCCACAATGCGGAAAGGAGCTCAAGCGCGCCGTTGTGTTCTGTCCGTTTTGCGGCGCTGCGCAGGAGACGGAAACCGGGCAAGGCGAGGCTTCGGAAGAAACGGCGCCGTTCAGCGCGCCGCCAGCGGCTCCGGCGAAGAAGTTTCCGATGATTCCCGTAATCGCGGCGGGGCTGGCGGCTGCGCTTATCATTACCGGCGCGCTGACCTCGTGGTTTGGCTTGGCGGGAGGCGCTCCGCCGGAGAACGCGACAGTCATGGCGGACGCGGAGGCCGTAGCTGCGGCCGCCGCTCCACAGGCGAGCGCGCCCGGCGCGGCTCCGTCGGCGAGCGCCGCAGCTGCGCCCAGCGCGCCGCCGCAGATAACCAGCGCGCCGCCGGAGCCAACGCCGGAGCTGACCTTTAGCGCCGCCGGGGATGCGCTGGTATCCGCTGCGGATTCCAGCGTTACGCCCAAGCCGACTGTTTCCAGAGTCTCGACGCCCAAGCCGCCCGCCGCTCCGACGCCAGCGCCGACGCCCACGCCGACGCCAAGGCCCACGCCGACGCCAAGGCCCACCCCGACGCCAAGGCCCACGCCGACGCCCACGCCGACGCCAAGGCCCACGCCGACGCCTACGCCGACACGTAGGCATACGCCGACGCCTACGCCGACGCCTACACCCACACCCACGACAAGGGTAGTTGTTCCGCCCACAACGACGACTGAGGATACGACGACTGCTCAAACGGATAAGCTGGCGATAAGCGGCGCACAGCTTAACGCCACCAAGGTTAAACCGAATGCCCCCATATTTTACAAAGTGTATATTAGCGGCGGAAAAGCGCCATACAAGACCGTTTCTACATTATATTCACAGAGCGGTAAGATACACGGAACGTCAACTACATCCAATATTCAAAGCATTGGCTCGGCATACGATTCGGGCGGAACAGCGGTAAGCGAATCCGGATATTACTACTATCTTTTTACTGTTTCCGACTCCAGCAGCCCCGCCCAAACCGCTTCCGTGATTACTGGCACGATTACCGTAGAGGCCGAACCGGAGACTGTCGTAGAACCGCTGAATATTCATAGTATAAGGCTGTCCGCCACTACAGTTACGCAATCGGAAATGCTGTATTTCGAAATGTCAGCAAGCGGAGGTACCGCGCCATACACTATTTATTATGAACGTTTCCGCGAGGACGGCAGCAGTCCCGGAGCATCGAAGGTTCCAAATCGTCAAAGCCCAAGTTATAGTAATGGCATAGGGGATCGTAGTGTTGGTACATACTATTTCGCGTTTTTAATAGAGGATTCCAGTAGCCCTCAGCAAACCGCCTTTATGACTTCCTCAAAGTATACAATCGTGCCCGATCCACAGCAGGATACGCCTACAGAGCCCCCGTACAACGTGATCAGACTAATAACGCCGAATCCCTACTTAAATAAAACCTTCGGCGAATAGAACTACGCAAACGACCGTTAGATCTCGGCAAAGGAGCAATATATGCCCCCAATCATACAATCCGGCGTACAAAACCACATAGGCAGGCTGCGCGCGAACAACGAGGACAACTTCTTCCTGAACGGCTGTTTCATGAAAAAGGCCGATATGGACGCGGGCGCTTCGATTGCGCGCACGTTTAAGGCGCCCCGGCAGCTGTACGCCGTGTGCGACGGCATGGGCGGCGAGGAAGCCGGCGAGGAGGCCTCCTTTGCCGCCGTAAGCGCCATGCGGGGCTTGGCGCACAGGCTGCGCAAATCCGGGGATATCAAGGGTGAAATCGACGCGTATACCGCCGAGACGAACCGCGCCATACTCTCGCTAGCGCCGAACGCCCGCGCGGGATCGACGCTGGCGATGCTGCTTTTTTACGAAAAGAGGGCATTGATCGCTTATCTTGGCGACAGCAGGGTATACCTGTACCGGGGCGGGCGGATTAGGCTTTTAACCGAGGATCATACGGAAACGCAGCGCCTGAAAAACATCGGCCTTATCACCGAGGAAGAAGCGCTGAGGCACTCGGGCAGAAACGCCCTGACCCGCAATTTGGGGATGGATATAGAAGGGCTTGTCGTCCGGCCCGCGTACATTGAAGATATCGTCCCCCAAAAGGAAGACGTTTTTTTGATTTGCAGCGACGGCTTGAGCGATATGCTCGGACAGGACCAAATCGAGCGCATCCTGCGCTCCGCATGGGGAAAGGATACTTGCAATCTGCTTGTCAACGCCGCGCTGGAGGCCGGAGGAAAAGATAATATCACGGTTATTGCGGCGCGCGTTCTGGATATTTAGTCAAATCATCGGGGTTCTTGGGGGGAAGCGCATGTTGGACGGGCGGGATCGTATCCTACAATACCAGCCGCTATGGCAGAACTGGACGGTGGAAGCCTTTCTCGGGGAGGGCGGCAACGGGAGGGTATACCGCGCCCTTCGCCGCGACCGAGGCGGCGAATACCACAGCGCCGTCAAGCTGATCACCATTCCTAAATCCGAGCTGGAAATCCAGCAGGCTCATCAGATGGGCATGGACGAACAGTCGGTTTACAGCTATTTCGACAGCATGGTTTCGCATATCGTGCGCGAGATCAATATAATGTATACGCTCCGGGGCGAGCCCAACATAGTCTCGTACGAGGATCACGCCATCTACCACTCGGGAAACGAAGCGAGATGGGACGTAATAATCCGTATGGAGCTGCTCACGAGCCTATACGATTATCAGCAAAGGCATCCGCTTTCGCCCGAAGATGTCAAGCGGCTGGGATTGGACATATGCTCCGCGCTGGAGATTTGCGCGTCAAAGAATATACTGCATCGCGATATAAAAGAGAGCAACGTTTTCGTCAGCAATCAGGGCGGCTTTAAGCTCGGCGATTTCGGAGTCGCCAGGGAGGTATCCCAGTCGAGCTGGAGTATGAGCATGCGCGGAACGCCGGCGTATATCGCGCCGGAGGTATATCAAGGCCAGAAATACGACGCCCGGGCGGATATCTATTCGCTGGGCATACTGCTATACAAATATCTCAACGAGGGACGCTATCCGTTCATGCCGCCCGCGCCGCAGCCCATGACGTACGAGGACGCGGAGGGGGCGCTGGCGCAGCGCATGCAGGGCAACCCGCCGCCCCCGCCCATTAACGGGAGCGAGGACCTCAAGCGCGCGGTCCTATGGGCGTGCGCATTTAAGCCGGAGGACAGATGCCGCAGCGCGGCGCAGCTGCGCGCCGCTTTGCAGCAAATAAGCGAGTCGGCAAACGGCCGCCCGTCGGCAAACGGCCGCCCGTCGGCAAACGGCCGCCCGTCGGCAAACGGCCGCCCGTCGGCAAACGCGGTACCGCCGGAGCCCGAGGTCGTATATATCGCCGGTGCGAAGAAAAGAGCGCCCCGCGAAACACGCCGCGAAGAAGATATGGAGAGCTCCGTTATATTCGAGGGCGAGCGCCAAGACGAGCGTACGGAGTGCTGGCGGGAGGAGACTCAAAGCGAGGCGAAGGTCTGCCCAAAGTGCGGGAAGGAGCTCAAGCGCGCCGTGGCGTTCTGTCAGTATTGCGGCGCGAAGCTGAGCGGGGAAGCATCCGGGCGCGGGAATCCGGAAGAAGCCGAACCGGCCGGCGAATCGCCCTCCGAGACAGGCAAGAAAATTCCGCTGCCCGCCGTGATTGCGGTGTGGGCATTCGCGGCGCTGGCTTTGACATTTGCGCTGTTTATATGGCTTGGATCCCGCAGAAATGTGCTGCCGGGCGCCGAGGATATGGCGGACGGAAGCGCGGCCGGAGCTCCGGCATATGAACAGCTAGTCGATTATCCTTGGCCTGAACCGGGAGACGGTCAATACGCGTCCGAGCCCAATCCCGCCGGTGAGCCGCTTGTCGACGTTGTCGAAATACCCGTTCCGAGCGTAATGCTTAAGAGCCGCGCGAGCGTGCTCAATCTCCGCTCTTCGACGAACCAGATGAACGACTTCAATATTATCGGGGAGCTCGCCTATGAGGAGCAGGTCGAATATCTCGGGACAGACGGAGATTTTACGCATGTGCGCCTTGCGGACGGGCGGGAGGCCTACTGCGCTACACAGTTTCTTGTTCCCGCAGACGCGGTGCTCTACGCGTATCCGAGCGCGGAGACCAGTTTAACCGGCGGTACGCCAGCCATCGTAAAAAACGAGCTTGTCGATTTGAGGCTGCATCTGCCGGATGCGCAGTACGAGCTGTTGTTCGCGACTGAACACAACGTTATCGGAGAGCCGCTATATCCTCGCGCGATACCGCTGATTCAAAAGGACACGCTGCCCAAGCTGCAAAAAGCATACGATACATTTTCGGCAGACGGCTACATACTAAAAATCTTCGATGCCTACCGCCCGTTGTCCGTACAGCGAAGATTATACTTTGCGATGCGCGACGGTTACGAGATCGCGAATCCGGACACGACGCCGTCCGCTCATACCAAGGGCTGCGCTGTGGATATCTCCCTCGTGGACGCTGCGACAGGCGCGGAGCTGGACTTCCCGACGCCCGTGCACACGTTTGCGAAGGAATCCGCGCGCACGAGCAACGCATGGACGAATGAACAGCGCGATAACGTCGATTATTTAACGGACGTGATGCTGGCGTGCGGATTCAGCGCCTCTCAGAGCATGTGGTGGTATTTTTCCGACACGGACAGCGAAAGGTTTATGGTTACCGACAAGCATCTTGGCAGGCTGAATATGCTGCCAAAGCAGACAGAATAAACTGGAATTCAGGCGTTAATATTTTCTCTATCCCGCAATTTTTCCTCTATGGGCTTTTTGGCCCTGCTATAATTCTGCCATAGACTAAAAGACCAAGGACGAATAAACGGAAATCCCGCTGCCCGAGGCGCTTTTTCACGCGCGCCTGTATTAAGCGCACCCATTTTTAAGGAGGATGAAATAATGAAAAACTCGAAGAGGCTCTTTTCCCTGATGCTGGTTCTGGCGCTCATCGCCACAGCCTTATCTGCGCCTGCGGCGTCCGCTGTTTCCTACTGGGAGTACCACAGCTATACGCCGGCGGCCACGCCGCAGCCCGCGCCTACGGCCACGCCGCAGCCCGCGCCCACAGCCGCGCCGCAGCCCGCGCCTACGGCCACGCCGGAGCTCTTATTTGCCGAAGATTACACACAGATCGGCGACCGCCATCTACGCATTTTGGACGGAAGAAAGCCGGAAATCGACTGGCAAAGCGAAGACCTGACGGCGATACGGACTTTTCCGCCGGCGACGCCCGAGATAACACCGGCGGAAAAGCTGACGATCAGCGAGATTCGGCTGTCCGCCGCCACGATTGAGCAATGGGATACGGTCGATGTCACTGCCTATGCAAGCGGCGGCACGGGGCCGTACACCGTCGTTTTCAGCATGTACCCGGAAAGCAATCCTTCTCTCGGGCAAAGGTCTACGCCCCCCCGCGTAAGCCTGCAAAGCCTAGCCTCCGGATATTCCAGAAGCCTGCAGGGCGCTGCGGCCGGACAGTATTTTTGCGATGTGACGATTACGGACTCCGGCAATCCTGTACAGACCGTCACCAAGACGTCCCCGGCGGTCACCGTCGCTCCAAAGCCGGACGATTATTTCGGGGTAACGCTGAATAAAACCGAAACCACCCTCGAAGCCGGTAAAACGGAGACATTGACCGCGGCGATTACACCGGCAACAGCGAAGCAGGCGGTAACATGGCGGAGCGGCGATACGACGGTCGCCACCGTAAGCAGCTCGGGCGTTGTAACTGCGAAAAAGGCCGGTACGGCGGCGATTACCGCAACGTATGTCGGCAGCAAATCGAACGCAACGTGTATGGTTACGGTTACCGCGCCGAAGAAGGCCGTTCTGCTTGGCGACGTCGACGGCAGCGGGAAGGTCGATGAGTCCGATGTCAAGCTGTTGCAGCAATATACGATAGGCCTCGCAGCTTCGCTGCCCAATCCCGACGCGGCGGATTTGAACAAGGACGGCGAAATCGGCTTAGCGGACTACGCGAAGCTGCGCGAGATGGCGCCAAGGCCCGAAATTCTACTAGGCGACGTCGACGGCGACGGGGTTTTGACCGACAAGGACGCGGAGCTGATTTTGAAAATTTCGGCGGGCATAAAGGTTTCGGCCGCCAATCCCGACGCGGCGGATTACAATCAGGACGGGAAGGTCACGGCGGCGGACGCTTCGAAGGTATTGGACGTTTGGGCGAAAAACAACCCTATTAGAGACTTGAAGATCAACGCGCCCGCCCAATTTACCGCAAACGCCGCAGCCGCCTCCACACTGGAGATAACGTTCAGCGGGCACGGCATCGACAGAGCTGAATTCAGCACCTCCGAGGGCATCCACGCCGAGTTCATAGAAATCGACTGGAGCTCTTCCCCGTGTAAGGCCAAGATCGCGGTGACCGCCAAAAAAGGCGCAAAGAGCGGCAGGCTCACCTTTGTACTGAGGAATAATGACAAGGGCAATATCAAGGAGCAGACGGTCAGCATTACCGTCGAAGAGGCCGCGATGCCCGAGATAAAACAAATAAAGCTGTCGAAAGCCGCGGTTAAAGTCCATGAACACGTCGAAATAATTACGGAGCTCAAATCACACGGGACATTCAACGCCAAATATAGGGTTTTTGATTCCTCCGGGAACACGATCGCAAGCGCCGAAAACGGATTTTCGAATACGAACGGCTTCTCCTTTGGGATGAGCTTCGATAGCGCGGGTACGTATTTCGTCGAATCCACCGTTATCAACGAACAGGGCAACAGCGCGAAGGCAAAATCCCCGGCGATAACCGTTTCGGATGATTCGAAGATTCAAAAGATGATAAACTTCGCGGTGGGCGAAGAAGGAAAGACGAACGGCGGCAAGTATTTTAGCGAGCTGGGCAAAAGCAACGGGGGCGCGTGGTGCGCGGTGTTCGTGGGCTGGGCTGCGCAAAAAGCAGGCGTACCATCCAGCGTAATCCCGGTAATGACGCAAACGTGGTGCGGAGGCAGCGACTCCAACGGCATGAAGCCCTGGTTCACTAAAAGAGGCCTTTGGCAAAACAGGGGTTACGCGCCCAAAGCGGGAGATATCATCTTCTGGGATTGGGACGATAACGGCAACGGCCCCGATCATGTAGGAATAGTCACCGGCTATGACAGCTCCAGAAAGATGGTCAAGGCGGTGCACGGCAATTACTCCGGCAAGGTTGTTGTTAACGAATGGGGACTGAATGACTACAGGATCGACGGATACGGCACACCGGCTTATTGAGCAATCCGCCCGAACCCGCAGCATGGATCTTCGGGCTCAGGCATACGGCTAAAAAGCGGCTTGCAGCGTCATACGATATGAAAGCAGGAAAGCAATTGAGAGCGGGGATAATTCCCGGCTCTCAATGCTTATTCCCAAAGCTTATTTCGTCGGAATAAACGTAGCGTTTGTACCGCCGCCGCCATAGTAGTTTATTGTGCCGTTGGTCGTCTCGCTCGAAATGGTAGACAGCCTGATTCTATCGCACGCGGCGACGGGGACCGTCGCTGTTACCCACGTGTTCGCCGTCTGCTGCGACATGATCGCGGCGTTTCTCCCGTTTACCTGTATGTTCCATTGAACGGGGGCGAGGTTTATGCTGTTGAGCGTAATGGTGTAATATCCGTTGTACGGCGCGACGATCTCGGATCCGTTTATGGCCGGGCTCGTTTTCGAGACGGTCGTCGGGAAAAACGGCACGTTTATGCATATGGTGTCGGCGCAAACCGAAGCGGCGCAGTAGTTCGGCACAAGATTCGAGGCGGTCGGGCATTTCGTGGCTCTGGGCCTTGCGGAACCGCAAGTACAGCTGCGTCTTCCGCAAGTGCATCCATTATTCATGCATCCCATGGGGAATTCTCCTTTATAATAATATTGTTTGCCGCAAAGTAGCTGGGCATAAGCCGCTGAAAACAGCGGTTTTCTAATCATTATTATTCAATCGGGCGAGATAAGGTGAATACGGAGGCTTGCCCCGTCCCCGCACATATGTTAATATATGGATTGGAGACGTCGCTTGCGTCTCTTTTATAAATTTTTACGTATATACGTGGAGATGTAGTCATCAGGAAGCTTAGCAGAATTATCCTCGCGATAGCCGCCGCCGCAGTTACATCGCTTATCCTGTTTTCACTCGAGCGAGTAATGTATGCCGATCCCGGCATGCGCGCGCGGGATTTCAGCGCGATGAAGACGGTCTTGGCGTGCCTGTTGTTCGTTTTCTATAGGCAAAAGGTCTTTACGGACGATTGGAAGCCGCCGGAGCGTATTGTCGGAATGCTTGCCTCGTGCGGCTTGGCGATGCTGTCGTCGTTTGCGCTGCTGTCCATGGCGCGCATTAATTCCGTTACGATCGGCGGATTTATCGAGCTGGGCATACGCGATTTCGGTTTCACAGGCATAATTTCGACGGCCTTATTGAGCGTCTTCTACAAAAGAACGTTGTTTTCGGGCAAGTGGGAACCGCGCTTGCGCGTTTCCACGCTGATTTTTTCAAGCGTTTTATCGCTGTGCATGTTGCTCGGCGCGAGCTATCAGGCGCTCGGAAGCTGGAGCTTCTTGCTGTACAACGCGTTTCAGGCGGCGTGGTGCTCTATTCTCTTTTTGGGTTATGTCCCGTTCTTCTACGTCGTTATCGAGACGGCTTTCGGATGGTTCGAGCGGGCGATTTCGCGGTTTAAAGCGGGCGGATCGGCTTTAGACAGGCCTGCCGGCGTCCGGGAGAAGGGAAACGCGGGCGCGCTCGGAAAAGCATGCGATTTTCTTTTGGACCGGCGGCCTTTTTTGATCCCGTTCGCGTTTTTTTTGATCGCGTGGCTCCCGTACTGGATAGCCTGCTTTCCGGGGAGCACCCAATGGGACTACCTCGTTCAAATGCTGCAGTATTTCGGGCAGCTTCCTTTTTCGGACGCTCATCCCGTAGCAACCACGCTGCTCTTGGGGTGGTTATTGAATTTGGGCCGAACGCTGTTAAACGATTCGCTGGGGCTGTTTATATGCGTGCTGTTTCAACAACTGTTAACGGCGGGCGTTTGCGCCTATGCAATGAAAACGATCAAGGCGTGGGGCGCGCCCGGGGCTGTGCGCGGCTGCGCCCTCGCGCTCCTCGCGTTCCATCCCGTTATCGCCTTCATGGTGCAAACGGCATTAAAGGACACTCTTTCCACGGCCCTGCTTTTCGCCTTTGGCTTGCTGTACATCGATTTGCTCCGCAATATCAGGCTGGGCCGGCCTTTGGCCAAGAAGCTCGCGGCGGCGGCGCTCGCAGCGATACTCGCTTCACTGATACGGCACAATAATATATACGTCACAGCGCTGTCGATGGCCGCCCTGCCTTTTATAAGGCAAGCCGCCGCTCGCCGATTGCTTCTGGCTTGCGCCGCGCTGGCGTGCTTCTTTGCCGCGCGCTTTATTTCGGGCGCGTTGGCGGCTTCGCTTGGCGCGGGCCCCGTTTCAATGAAAGAGTCGCTTTCCATCCCTTTTCAACAAACCGCGCGCTATCTGCGCGACTACGGCGGCGACGTCACGCCCCAGGAGCGCGAAGCTATAAGCGCCGTATTGGACTATGACGCCTTGGCAAAGGCGTATAATCCCGAGCTGTCCGATCCGGTTAAGAATACCTATACGGGCAAAAACGAGGCGCTTCCGGCGTATTTCAGGGCGTGGGGAGCTATGCTCCTCCGGCATCCGGGCGTATATATTCAAGCGATGCTGAACAACTGCTACTCGTACTTTTGTCCGAGCGGCCAATTGAACGTCAGACCCTTGGTATACAATACTTTGGAAAACGCGCCGGGTCAGCTGCGCCCCGTATTTTTCCGGTTTACCGGCGTATCGAACGAGGACAGAAGCGCTATTTACGCGGTTCTTCGCGATATGAGGGAGCAGCCGATTATCGGCTTATTCTTAAATGTCGGATGCGTCACATGGATGATACTGGCGCTCGCGCTATGGTTGTTTCGAAAGAAGCGCTATGACTATTTACTCGGATTTATTCCGGCGCTTGTGATATTTTTTTGCTGTATCGCCTCCCCTGTAAACGGATATTGGCGGTATTATGCGCCGATCCTAATGATGCTCCCGCTGCTTTTTGCATGGACGGCCTGCGGGGCATGCTCCGGGGACAGGCGCTCCTAAATCGAATCGCATAGCTATTACACGCAGCGCAGCCGCGTTGACGTTTCGTTTTGGATTGTTTCCGTACCCTGTATATGGTATCATTTTGAAGGCGGTATCCAGCCGTCTCGTCAATGGATAGTAAGAGAACGGAGCCAAGCAAATGACAAAATTCATGCGCCCTTTAGCCGCGTTCCTGATTTGCGTAGCCGTTATGGCCGCCTCCATGGGCACGTGGTCGTCCTGGACTGTGGCCTCCCGCTATCCAAACCACAAGGCCGTCGTCTTGCAATGCGGCGAGGTTTTCCCCAAGGCGTACTACGATAACGAGCAATACACATTCAACAACGTGCTGCTTTTACAGGCGCGCTACGATGAATTCGAGAACTTTCGCGATTACCGCCCCGCCGTGGCCATGCTCGCGGCGTGGGTTGTCACGGGCGGTTCCGCGTTGTTCTAAGAGGCTTAGGATTAACGCGAAATAAGGAGATTTTCATGATTCGGGATAAGCGGCGAACTATAATAAGAATATTACTGACTGCGGCATCGGCCATGCTTACGACGCTGGCCATGCTTCCTCCAGCGCGCGTTATATACGAGCCATTTAGCCATTTGATGCAGGATTACAGCGCCATAAAAGCGATTCTCGCCGGTTTGCTGTGCGTTTACTATTGGAAGACGCTGTTCAGCGCCGGTTTTAAGCCGCGAGTGCGCATCTCGACGCTGGTGTTTGCGTGCGGGCTGTCGTTGTGCATGCTTATCGGAAACAGCTTCCAGGCTTATTACAGCTGGGAAATATTCTACGGCGCGAACGTCATTTTATTAAGCGTGGGGATGTTTGCAGGCTTTCTACTATTTTTTTATTCTCTTGCCGAGCAGTTTTTTTTCCGGTTCGGACAAGCCTGCCTATGTATAAAGGAGGGCGGACCGCCCGAGTGCAGCAATGATGAGCGGCGGCGGAAGAAGAGCGGCGCGGTTCAAAGAATAACAACATTTTTGATCGACCGGCGGCCTCTTTTAATACCGTTCGTGGTTTGCTTTTTAGCGTGGCTGCCATACTGGCTTATCGCTTTTCCGGGAACCATGTTTTTTGACACTCATACCCAGCTGCTTGAATATTTTGGACAGTTGGAATGGTCGAATCACCATCCGGTTTTTTCATCGCTGTTATTGGGGCTGCCAATGGATTTAGGCCGCGTGCTTATGGACGATACGCTCGGCTTATTTCTTGGCGTGCTGCTTCAACAGCTCATCACGGCGTTTGTGTGCGCCTACGTTATGAAAACCTTTAAGGCATGGGGCGCGCCGCGACTCGTTCGTATCGCCGCGCTCGTATTTTTCGCGGGGCATCCCTTAATCGCCTATACAAACCAAAATTTTTCGAAGGACACCATTTCGTACGCGCTGCTTTGTCTTTTCTGCCTGCTGTATCTCGACGTTATCCATTCGATAAGGCTGGGGCGGCCCGCGCATAAAAAGCTGGCCGCAGCTGTCGCCGCCGCCGTATTCGCGTCTCTTTTACGGCATAATAATCTTTATATCGTGGTATTATCCTTGGTTGCGCTGGTATTTTTGCGGCAGAGCGCCATGCGGCGGCTCTTGTGCGCGTGCGCGGCGCTGCTGTGTTTTCTTTGCGCGCGCTTCATTTCGGATACATTGAATTCTACATTTAACGCGAAGTCCGGCTCTATTAGCGAAGCCCTATCGATCCCATTCCAGCAAACCGCCCGCTATGTATACGAATATGGATACGACGTTACGCCCGGCGAGATGCAAGCGATAGACGCGGTGCTGGCCTATGATGCGTTGACTATAAATTACAAGCCCGATTTATCCGACCCGGTAAAGTTTACCTATAAAGGCGATGATGAGGCGCTGCCTGCGTATTTCAGGGCCTGGTGGAGCATGTTCCTGCGACATCCCGACGCATATTTTGAGGCTACGATCAGCAACACCTTCGCGTACTACTGCCCCGGGACGGAATACAAGGCCTTGCCAATCGTTTTTAGCGGCGATAATACTACCAGCGAAGCTTTTTTCCATATCGACTACACGCCGGCATCGACCGTTGAAGCCGCATACGTGAGACTGCTTGCGTTTAAAGAGTTGCCGATTATTGGCGTACTCTTTAATCAGGGATGCATTACTTGGATTTTACTGTTTTTTATGCTATGGCTCCACAGGGAGAAACGATCCGTTTATATCACCGGCTTTATTCCCGCGCTCATCACGCTTTTGACCTGCATCGCCTCGCCGGTAAACGGCTATTGGCGGTACTATCAGCCCATCCTCATGATGCTGCCGCTGCTGTTCGTATGGACGGTTTGCGGAATATTTGGCGCGGTTGAAAGCGCGCCCGGAAGGCAGGAGATACTATGATTAAAAAATACGCTAAGCTGCTGCTCTCGATAGGCGCGGCCGTGCTTACGACGCTGGCCATGCTGCCGCCTCCGCACATTGTATATGCGTCTTTCAGCGCCTCCATGCAGGAATACAGCGTGGTCAAGGTCGTTCTCGCTTGCTTGCTGGGCGTTTTCTACCGGAAAACTCTTTTTAGAGGCGGCGAAAGGCTGCGGGTGCGCGTTTCCACGCTGGTATACTCCGGCGTTTTGTCGCTGTGCATTCTTATCGGATTGAGCTACCAAGCCTTTGCAAGCTGGATTTTATTCCGAAACGCCCCGCTCTGGTGCGCGGTTATTTTCGCAGGCTATACGCTGTTCTTTTATAACGCCGTAACGGAGCTTTTCGCCTTTTTTGAACGGGCGGGCAGCGGGCTAAAGGCCAGAGCCTTGCCGAAAGCCATAGTTTTTTTGCTCGAGCGGCGGCCGTTCCTGATACCGTTCGCGGTTTGCCTGCTGGCGTGGCTTCCGTGCTGGCTGACGCTCTTTCCGGGAACCGTGCTTTGGGATATGCAATGGCAGCTCTTCTGGTATTTTGGACGCTATCACATAACGGCCCATCACCCGGTGCTTTCAACGCTGCTATACGGCGTGATCATGGATTTGGGCCGCACCCTTTTAAACGATACGCTCGGCCTGTTTCTAATCGTGCTGTTTCAACAGCTTTCCCTGGCGTTTGTATGCGCTTACGCCATGAAAACCTTCAAGGCGTGGGGAGCGGCGGGCTGGGTGCGCTTTTTAGCGCTCGTTTTCTTCGCGGCGCATCCTATGATCGCCTTTACGGTTCAAACGGCCGCGAAGGACACCATTTCGATGAGCGTGATGTGTCTTTTTTGCCTGCTGTTTATCGATCTGCTCCGGAATATAAAGCTGGGCCTGCCCGTTTACAGGAAGCTGGCGGCGGCCGTTATCGCCGCCCTAATCGCCTCGCTTTTCAGATATAACAATATCTACGTCGTCGTTATATCTTTTATCGTGCTGATTTTTGCCGGGCAAAGCCTCAAGCGCCGCCTGCTATGCTTCTGCGCGGCGCTGGTGTGTTTTCTTGGCGTACGCCTCATTACCAACGCGCTGAATGCTCGTTATAATGCGGCGCCCGGTTCGACTATGGAATACTTCTCCATACCAATCCAGCAGACGGCACGGTATCTTCGCGACTATCCCGACGACGTTACGCCCGGGGAGCGGGCGGCTATTGACGCCGTACTGGAATACGGGGAGCTTGCGGAGATATACGACCCCGAGATTTCCGACCCTGTTAAGAATACCTCTAAGCGAAACGACGAAGCGCTGCCTGAGTATTTTAGAGCATGGCTGTCGATGCTTTTTCGGCATCCGGGGCCGTATCTTCAAGCGACGTTAAACAACACCTATGCGTACTATAGCCCGGCGGCGGAATCAAAATCTGCTGTATTTGTCAGCTGGGCCGATCAGACTACCGTACTGGAATATTTCTACATCGACTATTCGCCGCACGCTATCAGAGAGGCCGCGTACCAGGTACTGCTCGATTTTAAAGAGCTGCCGGTTGCCGGCATGCTCATCAATCAAGGCAGTATCGTGTGGATTTTGCTGCTTCTCGTGCTATGGCTTTACCGTAAAAAGAGCCGCGCGACCATAATCGGGTTTGCTCCCGCGTTCGCGCTGCTGCTTACGTGTATTGCGTCCCCGGTTAACGGCGATTGGCGGTATTTCGTGCCTATCCTCATAATGCTGCCGCTGCTGTTCGTATGGACGGTTTGCGCAGTATTTGGGGAGGAGGCCCTAAACAAGCCGCTTGACGAGCTCGCCCCGCGCCCCCGGCAATAGGTCTATAACCGGGATCTCGATCAGGGTATAGCATCCGGGCGCTTGCTTCAGCGCCGCCCTGGCCGCGTTTACGAGCATCTGGCCCGTTAGCGCCGGATTGTGTATGCGCATGGAAAATTCCATGAGCTGGTTGTGCGTATTGCCGGATACGCCCTTGCGCGACATATGCACGCCGTGCCCTACGTCGAGAAGCGCCGATACGTCGCCGACCTCCTCCACGAGCGTTTCGTCGTGGATAAAATACGGATCGTTCAGAATCGCCTTTGTGACCTTCTCGATGGACGCACCGGGCTTTAATTGAACGTATACCATGCGGCGGTGGACGCCCGAGCCCGCCGGAATCGTCATCGAGAGGGCGTTTTCTACGCCTTCGATCGCCTTTACCGCGACGGAATGCCCCATGCTCATGCCGGGGCCGAAATCCACGTAGGAAAGCCCGCGCGGCGCCATGGCCTCCATGAGTGCGCGGATAACCGAATCGCTGCCGGGATCCCATCCGGCGGATATGACCCCCGCGACGCCATGCTGCTTTGCGACGGCGTCCAAACGATTTTTCTGATCCAAAATCTCAGAATGAATATCGAAGGCGTCCACAGTGGAAACGCCCATTTTCATCAGCATCTCGGCTGCGTCCGGACACATGCGCGACGGCAGGCACAATATGGCGCAGTCCACGTCGCCAAAGCGGCGAATATCCTTCATATCGGTTATCCAGAATCTGCTCATGCCATGCGCAACGGGAACGCCCGGCGCTTCGACGATACAGCTCAACGACATATCCGGAGCGCTTTTGAGCGCTTCATACGCACATTTGCCAACATTGCCGAAACCTATGATTGCGATTTGCTTCATCATAAACCTCCCAAAGCTCAGTATTAATAGTATAAAGCCGAACGGACGAGATGTCCAATTGCCGCAATGGCCATTTCAACTTCGCGATGCCTTGATTCTGCGGACGCGCAATGCGCGCCCCTACAGTATGGGGTCAGTTAATCAGCGCTCGCATAAATATAAATAAGAATATGCCGCTAAACTATTTAGCGTGGGGGATATACGAGCATGATTTCAGATGATCTATCCAGGAATATACGTATATGCGATTACCGGGGCTTGAAGCTTTTGCTCGACGACAGATCTTTGGTAGACAGGGCCATTCTCGAGGCGGGCTCCTGGGAAGTCTCTCAGATCGACTATTTTTCGTCCAAGTGGCAGCATGGGAGCGGCAAGCGGAGGGTTTTTCTCGATATCGGGGCGTATTTTGGCCTCTATTCGCTGCATGCGTGGACGTCGGGACTCTTTGACGAAATCCACGCCTTCGAAGCGGACGCGTATAACTATTCCCAGCTTCAGGCGCAGCTGTTTCTCAACGAGGCTAGCGCGATTAAGCCGTATAACCTGGCCGTTTCCGATCATACAGGTATGGTAAATATTTCTTCAAGCCTCGACAATCCAAGCAACCGGGGCATAACGTTCATATCCGATACAGGCCGCAAGGAGATTGCGTGTGCGGCCTTGGATGAGATATTCCCGGAGCTTGCGGGCGCGGCGGTCATTGTAAAAATAGACGTCGAGGGGCATGAGCTGTCCGTGTTGAGGGGCATGAGAAATATAATTAAGAACAACGATTTAGTATTGCAAATAGAGGTCAACTATCCGGAGAACAGATATGACTTCATAGACGAATACGGGCTGCGTATGCTGCACGAGATTTATACGGATATTTACGCCACGAATATTCCCGGGCTTGTATAGCCAAAGAAGTGTGACGCGAGGGGCGGCGCGCGTTAGTACATGGCCTGTTGCAGAGAATATACCTCTCGCATTCGGGCACATGCGTTCAGCGTACGAAAAAAGCGTGGAAAACAGGCGAAGAACCAGGTTGTTTAGCGACGTAAAAAGTTTGTAAAAAAAGTACTTGCGTTCAGGAGGAGGTCGTGATACAATAGCTCTCGCCCTCACGGGAAGCGCACCTTGAAAACTGTACAGTGAGTACGGAAAA
>QMCE01006614.1_pt1 | contig 16975 bp, 16 predicted proteins | sample 1821851 | NCBI WGS metagenome assembly QMCE01 (sample SAMN09453174, study PRJNA476694) | Termite gut metagenome, whole genome shotgun sequencing project. | isolation source: worker | host: Odontotermes sp. | place: South Africa:Pretoria | collected 2016-01-28
TTATAATTGTTCATATTTAATCCGGAAAGGTCTTTGCTCTGCGAATTTGGAACTTGTCCATAACTGCTACTTGCAAAAATTACAAGAATGCCTAATATGATTACTGTTTTCCCCATTTGGCAAATTTATCAATTCAAACTTAGTTTATTTTACATTTATTTCTGTCAGTCTCCCATTATCCCACATAAATGCGATAGAACAATTACCGCGATCATCATCATTTACAGGTTCAAAGCAAACTTCAAATTGTAATTTATCTTCCGGACTTAACTCACAAACTGAATCCAAGAAAAATTTCTCTCTCCAATTTTCTGTCCGGTTTCCCTTATACATTGGATTTGAATTTTGTTGTGTTTTGATAAACTCGTCAACCTGGTTAATTGTCTTGTCCCTAATTTTAAATATGCGCACTTTGTCTATTTTATCTTTTTACAGAAAATAAATACACAAAATGCGCATACCATACTAATCCGGATTAAAACTATAATCCCGGATTAATTATCCTTCTTACCTCTAATCTCAACCCTTCTGATTTTTCCGCTAATCGTTTTCGGAAGTTCATCTACAAACTCCACGATACGCGGATATTTGTAAGGTGCAGTAACATTCTTTACATGGTTTTGTATCTCTTTGATTAACTCCTCGCCTGCTTTTTCCTTATAGGCTTTGGCTAATACAATGGTGGCTTTTACCACTTGTCCGCGAACCTCGTCGGGTGCTCCTGTAATGGCACATTCCACTACTGCGGGGTGCGTCATCAATGCGCTTTCCACCTCAAACGGTCCGATGCGGTAACCCGAACTTTTGATTACGTCGTCCGTTCTGCCTACAAACCAGTAATAGCCGTCTTCGTCTCTCCACGCAATATCGCCGGTGTGATACACGTTTCCGGAGTAAATTTCCTTTGTCTTTTCTTCATCGCGATAGTATCCCATGAAAAGTCCGACAGGCTTCCAGCGGTCAGTGCGCAGGATAATTTCGCCCTGTTCGCCATCCTCTGCCGAACGACCATCGGCGGTAATCAAGTCCATATCAAATGCCGGACTTGGCACACCCATAGAACCCGGCTTCGGCTCCATCCAAGGAAAAGTAACGATAGATACGGTAGTTTCCGTCTGTCCGAATCCTTCCATCATTTTGATTCCGGTTTCCTTCAGGAAGGTTTCATACACGGAAGGGTTTAGCGGCTCTCCGGCGATGGTGCAATATTTCAATGTAGAAAGGTCGTATTTTTTCAAATCTTCGCGAATCATAAAACGGTACATGGTCGGAGGTGCACAGAAGGATGTAACCTTGTACTTTTCGATAACGCGAAGCATTTCTGCCGGGACAAACTTCTCGTGGTCATACACAAAAACGGCAGCTCCGGCAATCCACTGACCGTAAAGTTTTCCCCAAGCGGCTTTTGCCCAACCGGTGTCGGCAACGGTTAAATGAAGGCTGTCTTCGTTCAAATTCTGCCAATATTTGGCAGTTACAATGTGTCCGAGCGGATAGGAAAATGAATGTGTTACCATTTTCGGATTACCGGTAGTTCCGGAAGTAAAATACAATAAGAAAAGGTCATCGTTTGTATTCACGTTTTCCGGCCGCACAAAAGGAGCGGCATTTTCGATTCCTTTATGGAAATCTTCCCAGCCTTCGGGAATTATTGCGCCGATAGAGATGAGTTTTTCTACGGTCGGCGATTCGGGCATGGCTTCCTTGATAGAGCTTACTAAAGGCTCTTCGCCTATGGCTACGATGGCTTTTACACTCGCGGCATTGGTACGGTAAATAAGGTCTTTTTTAGTCAAAAGATGTGTTGCGGGAATCGCCACAGCACCGATTTTGTGCAAAGCAATGACGGAAAACCAAAATTCATACCTTCTTTTGAGAATAAGCATAACCATATCTCCCTTTCCGATTCCTAACGATTGAAAATAGGAAGCTGTTTTGTCTGTTTCGCGCTTGATGTCGCCAAATGTAAAGTCAATGTGTTCGCCTTTGTCGTTTGTCCAGCATAAAGCTCTTTTGTTGGGATTTTTTACTGCCCACTCATCTACTATGTCATATCCGAAGTTAAAATTTCCGGGAACGTTTATTTTAAAATTTTTTCTAAAATCGTCAAGTGATTCAAAATTTACTTTTGATAAATATTTTTCGAGCATGATTGTTCGTATTTATAAGATTTTTGTTGAATTGATAATAAAACCGTGCGAAAGCACAAAATAATTTAATTGTATCTCCTTTCGCGCCTTCACGCTTTGCTCAATACAATATTTTATCATCAAAGTTAAATAATTACCGCCAAAAACTTCACGGTTTTTCCGTCCAGCGCCTTCATTCCGTGCGGGAGGTTAGAGTCAAAATAGATGCTGTCTCCTTCTTCCAAAACAAGCTCCTTTCCGTTCATGCTAAGCATCATGCGGCCTTCAATCACCATGTTAAACTCTTGTCCTGAGTGCGAATTTTGATGAACCGGATTGTCATTCGGCTCTACCGATACAATAAACGGATCGGCTTTCCGGTTTTTAAATCCGGTTCCCTGTCCCTTGCGTGTAAGGAAATAGGCATTCATGTGCGCCTCTTCGCCAAATAATAACGCGGTCAATTCCACACCGTATTTTTGAGAAACGCAGTGCAACAGGCTGACCGGAATATCCTTATTGCCGCTTTCGTAGGCTGCGTATTCTTCTCCTGTAATACCGCAAACCGCAGCCATTTCGCTCTCCGAAAGTTCCAATGCCTCCCGCAATCCGATTAGGCGGTTGGCTATTTGTTTGATTTGTTCGTCCATATTTTTATTTTAAGATTTTCAGATTGTTAAATAATCAAATATTCAGATAATATCCAAAACCGGACAATCCGGATACCGGAACATCTCTTTACCTATTCGCTTTAATTCCTTTAATTACCGCATTAGAAAAACCATATTCTTCCATGGCGTTCAATCCTTTGATAGTCCAACCGCCGGGGGTGGTTACCTTGTCGATTTCAGCTTCGGGGTTTGTTTTGTTGTGTAGAATAAGCTGTGCGGCTCCAATCATCGTTTGAGCAATAACCTCCTGGGCTACTCCGGGTTGTATACCCAATTCTACTGCACCTTGTGTTGCTGCACGGATAAAACGCAGGGCGTAAGCTATCCCGCAGGAGGATACGGAAGTGAAGGCAGCCATGGCGCTTTCTTCAATTACCAACACTTTTCCCAATTTCCCAAAAATAGTTAATACGCTTTTTTCCTGTTCCTGGGATGCGTTTAGAGAAGAGATGAATGTCATGCTTTCGTGTATTGAAATAGCGGTGTTGGGCAGTACGCGAAACAGGGTAAAGTCATCGCCAACTTCGCTCGAAATTGTTCGCAGACTAACGCCGGCTGCTATCGAAATAAGGGCATGCTGTACAGGGTTTAACGCCGGTTTCAGATGAATAATCACATCTTCCATCAACCATGGTTTCACAGCTAGTAAGACATAGTTTACGTGCTGTACCGCCTTGCGGTTTTCGGTGGTGGTAAATATGTTTTGATTGATCTCTTTTATGCTATCCAAATTTTCTTGGCTCACATCAGCAACAAATAGATCTTCCGGGCGGCATAAACCGTTTTCGTACAGTCCGCGAACAATGGCTTTACCCATGTTTCCGGCACCGATAATTGCTATTTTCATAAATTAAAAATTAAAATGACATTATTTCGCAAAGTTAATTTTTAATTTTTATTTTGAAAGTGAATATAACAAAAACAATGTACCGGATGTAGTACAAATTATAAGCACATCCTCGAAGTTTGTTTGTACTATTAACTTGAATTTTGGATAAGCCGGCGGCTTGGAAAGCCATATTTTCATAACCTCAGGTAAGCAAAGCGCAACCTGAGGCGGAAAATCCGGGACAAACACTGCCTGGAAGGCAAAAATTTTAAGAACCTGTTTGAATTAATCATGCGAATCAGGAGCTGAAGCGTGCGCCCAAGTCCGGCCCGAACAGCGCTTCGCTTGTAAGGTTATCCACATTAAACGCCTTCGGCGTAAGGGGGATATGCCTTTTTGCCGCATTTTTTCAACTCCTGATTCGCATTATTAATTCAGACAGTTAAAGTCCCATAATAACCCCTTTTTAGGGATTCAAGCCCGGAAGAAAATAAAGCGGAAGTGAAAAGCTTTTGAATTTTACATCTTAGCGTCCATCGCTTCGTGTTTAATATCAAATCTGCAATAAAATCAACTCATCTGCAATTCGCACGCACTCCTCGCAAGTATAAGTTTTATTCAATTTGATGTCTTTGCATTTTTCGTGAGTTACTTTTTCCGTGAAATGTTTATTTAACGGCTCACGTCCGATTTTTTTCATTAAATGATTGGCTGCGTGAAGTGCGCCGCAAAGTCCCTCGGTAGCTCTACCGCCTCCATAAGCTCGAAATGTTTCAATTTCTTCGTCTTCAATTTGAAAATGATGTTGGAATCCTTTCAAAATGGCTTGTGCGCAATTAAAGTTGTCAGGCTTTTTATGAAAGTGATCTTCTGATTTTATTCGTTCCATTTATTTAATAAAGTATTTAATGATAAGTAAAGAAGTAGACTAATAAGCAGGAAAAATTACTGTCAACTTGTTTACTATAAAAAAATTTTACACCAATTATCAAAACGGGCGATGCTCTCCAACCCGAATTTTTCCAGTTTTTTTCGCGCTTTTTCTACGGATCGCTCTTTACCCAGATGCGTTTTGGAAAAAAACTTATCGGCAAAACAGATAAGTTGCTCCTCAATCGAAACCGGCAACATTTCCCGGTGCGGGATGGGCAGGTTTTCGTTTATTATCTGCGAAAGCGACAACCCTGTTCCGGTGTGTCTCTCACACACCAGCGCGTGTAGCGGATACCCCTCTTTCATCATCATCTCGCTACCTAAGTAACCGTGGCAAATATAAGAAAATTCTCCTTCGCAAAATATATCAGGCGCAAACGTCCGGCATACGCCAATATCGTGCAACATAGCTGCCTCCTCAATAAAATGTAAATCCGGATTCAAGTCCAACCTGTTTTTTGCCATCGCAAGGGCTTTATCCGTCACATCACGGCTATGATGAACCAATATTTTATGCGCTTCGCTGTTGATGCTGTAATATTTTTCGATAATTTGAAGAGGATTCATTTTGATGACTTTAAATTTTAAAGCTTAATATATAATGTAAATACAAAGAAAAATAAATAATTTTGCCCGGCCAAATTATTTGGTTACTCATATTAATATTATGAGACCCGTATGAACAAGCGTTTGCCGGGAAGAATGAGCCAACGGTCAACGGCCAAAGGGAGTTAAAATGCCGGCAGGTTCCATACGGCCTTGATGTTAACAATAAATATATTATGTATGAAACTAATTGATACCCACTCGCATATTTACGAAGACGATTTTAAAGAGGATATTGACGCGGCGATTGCCCGTTTGGAGCAACAGCATATATACAAGGTATTACTTCCGAATGTTGACTCCGGAACAATCGGCAGCATGCTCTTGCTGGAACAGAAAAGACCCGGTTTGTTTCATGCGATGATAGGCGTACACCCTACAAGTGTCAGGGAAAACTATAAAGAAGAGTTGAAAGTAATTGAAGATCAGCTTTCAAGCAGAAAATATTGTGCCGTTGGTGAAATCGGTATCGATTTGTACTGGGATAAAACGTTTTTAAGGGAACAAGTAATTGCTTTTGAAACTCAGGTAGAATGGGCAATCGAGAAAAACTTGCCGGTTGTTATTCATTCGAGGGAATCCTTTGATGTTATTGTTGAAAGTTTGAAAAAATTTGACGGAAAACAGCTGAAAGGAGTTTTTCACAGACGGGAGATATTGAATCGGCGGAAAAGATTTTCTCTTTGGGCGATTTTAAATTAGGGATTAATGGTATTGTTACTTTTAAGAATTCAGGGTTGGACAAGGTTGTAGCCCAACTTCCGTTGGAAAAGTTAGTTTTGGAAACCGATTCTCCCTACCTTGCCCCTGTTCCTTATCGCGGGAAACGAAATGAAAGTGCTTACCTTGCTCTTATTGCTCAAAAAGTAGCGGAAATAAAAAATGAATCAGTCGAAAAAATAGCAGAAATCACAACATTAAACGCATTAGAGCTGTTTTCGATAGAATGAATGATTAAAATGTGAATTATTTTAGTTATTTTCTAAATTATTTTTCTGTTTCTTGTTTTATTTCATTACATTTGCACGCCAATTTAAAAATTGGCAATTGATATGGAGAGATGCTCGAGTGGTTGAAGAGGCACGCCTGGAAAGCGTGTATACGCCAAAAGCGTATCGCGGGTTCGAATCCCGCTCTCTCCGCAAATGAAGGCAGCATAACAGCTGCTTTTCGTCTATTTAAGAAGGTCTATTAAAAATGTTTAGGTTCATCGCCCACGAAACAGCCATTATAGATGCTGGTTCTCAAATTGGAAGCGGCACAAAAATCTGGCACTTCTCTCATATTATGTCCGGTTGCATCATTGGTGAAAATTGCAATATCGGTCAAAATGTTGTGATTTCTCCTAAAGTAATTCTTGGTAAAAACGTAAAAGTCCAAAATAACGTTTCCATTTATACCGGTGTGGTATGTGAGGATGATGTTTTTCTTGGTCCTTCGATGGTCTTTACCAATGTAAGTAATCCGCGCAGCCATGTCAGCCGCAAAGAGGAGTTTCGCCCGACAATCGTCCGAAAAGGTGCATCTATTGGAGCCAATGCCACGATTGTGTGCGGGAACGAAATTGGAGAGTACGCGATGATTGGTGCTGGTGCAGTCATTACAAAACCGGTAAAGCCATACGCCCTCGTAGTTGGAAATCCCGCCCGGCAAACCGGTTGGGTGAGCGAATACGGCTGTAAATTGAAATTTGACGAAAAGGGTGAAGCTCGCTGCCCCGGAACCGGCGAAAAATATATTAAAGTAAACGAAAAAATAAGTAAGCGGGAAAATAAGTAAACAATTGTTATTCTTGTTTATTTTTTACTTGTTTCCTTTCTAAAATTTGCATAATTCGTAAAAAAATGTAAAATTCGCGATATGATAAAATTTGCTGTCATAGGACAAGGACATATCGGAAAACGACACGCAGAGATGATTCGCCGGAATCCCGATTCGGAGCTGGTTGCCGTCTGTGACGTTTTGTCGAGGGAAGAGTTGGGATTGCAGGAGTTGAAAGAGCCGTTTTTTAACCATATAGATACACTGTTAGAGTCGAATATTCCTATTGATGTAGTTTGTATTTGCACTCCGAATGGTTTTCATGCCGGATACGCTGTTAAAGTCCTTTCGTATAAATACCACGTTGTAATCGAAAAGCCGGTTGCCCTGACAAAAGCAGAGGCGGAAATGATTATTTTCAAGTCGCTGGAAGTCTCGCGCTGTGTGTTTTGTGTGATGCAAAATCGCTATTCGCCGCCGTCCGTTTGGTTGAAAGAAATCGTGGAAAGCAAGAAGTTAGGGCAAATTTATATGGTTCAGCTGAATTGCTATTGGAATCGCGATGGACGTTATTACACGCCTGGAAACTGGCACGGCGATGCCAAGTTAGACGGAGGAACGCTTTTTACACAATTCTCCCATTTCATTGATATTATGTATTGGCTGTTTGGAGATATTACTAATATACGCGGAAATTTTCACGATTTTTGCCACGAAAACCTGACCGATTTTGAAGATAGCGGTATTGTCTCTTTCGATTTCGTCAATGGTGGAATGGGTTGCCTGAATTATTCGACCTCAGTGTGGGATACCAACCTGGAGAGCAGTATCATTATTATCGGAGAGAAAGGAACCGTCAAGGTTGCCGGCCAATATATGAACGAGGTGGAGTATTGCCATATCAAGGATTATGTGATGCCGGAACTGGCGCCATCCAACCCGCCGAATGATTACGGCAGTTACAAAGGTTCGGCTCAAAATCACCACTATGTCATTCAAAACGTGGTGGAAAAACTGCACGAAAGAGGATGTATCTCGACCAACGTGCTGGAAGGATTGAAAGTAGTTGAAATTATTGAGCGCATCTACGAGGAGCGCGACCGTCAATGGAAGAAAAAAAGGACTAAAAAATAAAAATATGAGTATTACCCTTGTTATATTAATCATTACCGGCCTGGTTTCTTTTTTGTGTTTTGAAAAAAGAGAGTGGTTTGCCCGGTTGCAGTTTAATGCCTATCAGGTTGTTCATCGAAAACAATATTACCGGCTCATTACCCATGGTTTTGTACATGCAAACTGGGGGCATTTGCTGATCAATATGTTTGTCCTTTACTCTTTCGGAGAATATGTTGAAGCTTACTTTGGAATGTATGCAACAGGCGGGAGCGCAGCTTACGTTGCGATGTATCTGCTGTCTATTCCGCTTTCTTCTCTGTTATCGCTGAAATACAAGGATAATCCGTACTACAACGCTGTCGGAGCTTCCGGAGCCGTCAATGCAGTTATCTTTGCCTTTGTCTTTTTAAATCCTTGGAAGCTGCTGTATCTGTTTTTCGCGATTCCTATTCCGGGTATTCTATTCGGGGTGCTTTATATGTGGTATTCTTACGCCATGTCTAAAAAAGAGAGTGATGGAACCGGACACGATGCTCATTTTCTGGGAGCCATTCTCGGTGTTCTGTTCACAGCCGTTCTTGTTCCGGGGTCAATGGCTGATTTTTTTAAGAAACTGGTTGAATTGTGGTAAAATATCTTGAATAGACACAATATGGATGTTTCCGAATAATTACCAAATTAACGAAAGAGGAAATTGATGAAATACGTAAAAGATCGAATTTATAATATCAAGAACAGATTTCTCTCAATCCTGCTTTGTCTTGCAACTTTTCTTCCCGCGTTTGCGCAAGTTGAGAATCGCGATGCGAAAACAATTCATGTGTTCGTAGCTCTTTGCGATAACAAGTATCAAGGCATTGTTCCCGTTCCGCCGGCAATTGGCAACGGGCAAAATCCCAATACTAATCTTTACTGGGGCTGCGCTTACGGTATCCGTACTTTTTTCAAGAAAAGCAAAGAATGGAAACTACTTGCTACAAGAGGAAAGAACGGCGTAGTACTCGAGCGTCTTATTTTCAAGCATGCTACCCAAAACTGCTATCTGGTAGCCGATGCCTACGATGGACAATATATCAAGCAGTGTACTCAACATTTTCTAAATAGTAGTTGTGGAAATCAAAAGGATACGTTGCAAGTTGACGGAAAAACGTTGGGTATTGGCGGGAATTCTGCACTTTTAGCATATACCGGTCACGACGGGTTAATGGATTTTCAACTGTCTGAAACTTATTCAAACACAGACAACCGGAAACGGGATGTGATTATTTTGGCATGCTACAGCAAACATTTTTTCTCTTCTTATCTGAAGCCGGCAAATGTGAACCCGTTAGTCTGGACAACCAATTTGATGTGTCCGGAAGCCTATACCCTGCACGATGCCCTTACCGGATACGTCAACGGGGAAGCTGCCGTAAATATCAGGGAGAAAGCCGCTGCCGCATACGCTAAATATCAGAAATGCAGCCTGAAAGCAGCTAAGGGATTGCTGGTAACAGGGTGGTAAGGAGTGCCGCGAATAAATTGCCAATGTTATTTCGCTATATAAATCTTCGCATTTTCGCTAATTTTGCGTTAGATTTATGCGCTTGCACTCTTTTGTTTAACACAAAGTTCCTTTAGGATTAATAGACCTTTTCCGGAAAATCAGAAAATTTCTTTGCGTCTTTGCTAACTTTGCGGCTTCTCGTTAAAATAAATGCGCTTACGCTTTTGGGGTTAAACGCAAAGCCGCAAAATGCGCGAAGACGCAACGTTTTTTAGCATTAATTATTTTCAGAAGAATTCTAATGACTAAATGACGTTGTAAGAAATACAGTGAAAAATAGAATTAATGCGAACCAATTAATAGGAAGACTCAAAATAAGCCGTTTTAGGTGAATGTTTCCTTGTTTCAGTTTTTGTAACATAATTTTTATTGAAAAAATAATCGCTACTGCATTATTTTATTTACATTTGCGGAAATCTTTTTGAAAGAAAAAATTAAAAAAAATATATGGGACTTAACGATTTTTTATCAAAATTATTTGGGAATAAAGCTCAGCGAGATATCCGCGAAATTGAACCTTACGTGCGGAAAATCCAATCAGTTTATCCTTCCATCGAAAAATTATCCAATGACGAGTTACGTGCACGAACTGTTGCTATCCGGGAGCGCGTACAACAACATGTTTCTGTCGAAAAAGAACGCATCAGCGAGTTAAAGGCGCAGATTGACGAATTGGAAATTGAGGAAAGAGAGAAAAATTACGAAGAGATTGACAAATTAGAGAAGGTTATTCTCGAAAAATACGAGGTAATTTTGGAAGAGATATTGCCCGAAGTTTTTGCTATCGTAAAAGATACAGCCCGGCGTTTCTCAACCAGCGAAGAGGTTGTGGTAACCGCTACCGAAATGGACGGAAAATTAGCTGTTACCCATGATTTTGTTGAGATAGACGGCGACAAGGCAATTTATAAAAATCACTGGAAAGCAGGAGGAAACGACACGGTCTGGAATATGATACATTATGATGTGCAGCTATTCGGAGGAGTCGTTCTTCATAAAGGAAAAATTGCGGAAATGGCGACCGGGGAAGGAAAAACGCTGGTAGCTACATTGCCGGTTTTCCTCAACGCGCTGACCGGAAATGGCGTACATGTGATTACCGTGAACGATTATTTGGCAAAGCGTGACTCCGAATGGATGGGACCGCTGTACCAGTTTCACGGCTTGACGGTCGATTGCATTGATAAGCACCAACCAAACTCCGATGGACGTCGAAAAGCCTATTTGTCGGACATTACTTTCGGAACCAACAATGAATTTGGCTTCGACTACCTGCGCGATAATATGGCGACTTCGCTTGAAGACTTGGTGCAACGAAAACATAATTATGCGATTGTGGATGAGGTTGACTCGGTATTGATTGACGATGCGCGTACTCCGTTAATTATTTCGGGTCCCGTACCTAAGGGAGAAGACCAGCAGTTTGAGGAACTGTGTCCGCGTGTCGAAAAATTGGTCGCATTGCAGCGCAGTATGGCGACCAACTATCTGACCGATGCTAAGCGTTTACTCAAATCTTCCGACAAAAAAGAACAGGAAGAAGGTGCACTTGCTTTGTTCCGTTCATACAAGGCGCTGCCTAAGAATAAACCGTTGATTAAATTCCTCAGCGAACAGGGAGTTAAGGCAATTTTGCTGAAAACGGAAGAGCATTATATGGAACAAAATAACCGGAATATGCACATCGCAACCAATCCGTTGTATTTTGTCATTGATGAAAAAAATAACAGCATTGAGCTAACCGACAAGGGGATTGATGCCTTGACCGGAGCTTCGGAAGACCCGCAGTTTTTCGTGTTGCCCGACATTGGAAGCGAAATTGCTGAAATCGAAAAAATGTCGCTCTCTTCTGAAGAAAAGCAGGAGAAAAAAGATGAGATGATGCAAAATTATTCCATCAAATCGGAGCGGGTACACACTATTAACCAGTTGTTGAAAGCCTATACGTTGTTTGAAAAAGATGACGAATATGTGATTGTGGACAACAAGGTGAAAATTGTGGATGAGCAAACCGGCCGTATTATGGAAGGCCGTCGCTATTCCGACGGTTTGCACCAGGCAATTGAAGCAAAAGAGCGCGTAAAAGTGGAAGATGCTACGCAGACTTTTGCAACCATTACCCTGCAAAATTATTTCCGTATGTATCATAAGCTGGCAGGTATGACCGGTACGGCAGAAACGGAAGCACCGCGATGATATGCAAGACCGTGTTTACCGGACAACAAGAGAAAAGTACAACGCTGTGATTGATGAGATTGTTGCGTTGGTAGAAAAAGGCCGTCCGGTGCTGGTAGGTACTACTTCGGTGGAAATTTCCGAATTAATCAGCCGCATGTTGAAAATGCGTAATATTAAGCACAATGTTTTGAATGCGAAATTGCACCAAAAAGAGGCCGATATTGTGGCTGAAGCGGGTAGGGAAAGTACCGTAACCATTGCCACCAATATGGCTGGCCGTGGTACCGACATCAAACTTTCACAGGCAGTAAAAGATGCCGGCGGTTTGGCTATTATCGGTACGGAAAGACATGAATCACGCCGTGTGGACAGGCAGTTACGCGGACGTGCCGGCCGTCAGGGAGATGTCGGATCTTCTGTTTTCTTCGTTTCGCTTGAAGATAATTTGATGCGCTTGTTCGGTTCCGAGCGGATTTCGGGTGTGATGGACAAGTTGGGTTTCAAAGAAGGCGAGGTAATTGAGCATTCTATGATTTCCAAGTCAATCGAACGCGCACAGAAGAAAGTAGAAGAAAATCACTTTGGAGTTCGTAAGCGCTTATTGGAATACGATGACGTAATGAACGCCCAGCGTGAGGTGATCTATAAAAAACGCCGCCAGACCCTGCTTGGCGAGCGTATGGGCGTAAACATTATGAATATGATTTACGACTCGGCGCAATCCATTGTGGATGCTACGGCAGATTTTGAAATGTTTCAAGAAGAGTTGATGCGCATTATGGCGATTGATTCGCCTGTTTCGGAAGAGGATTTCCGCTCAACGAAGGCTGATATGCTCGTTGAAAAAATATTCGAGGCGGCTATGCAGACATTCAAACGGAAGACGGATAAAATTGCCGAAGTAGCTTATCCGGTTATTAAGGACGTTTTTGAAAATCAAAGCAACAGGTATGAAAATATTTTAATTCCGATTACCGATGGAAAAAGAATGTACAATGTTCCGGTCAACCTGAAAACAGCATACGAGTCGGGAGGAAAAGAGATTGTAAAGGTTTTTGAAAAAGCAATTCTGCTTCACACTATTGATGACAGCTGGAAGGAACATTTGCGTGAAATGGACGAACTTCGCAGTTCCGTTCAGAATGCAAGTTATGAGCAAAAAGATCCATTGTTGATTTATAAGCTGGAATCATACAACCTCTTCAAGAAAATGGTGGATGAGATGAACCGCAAGGCAGTCTCTATCTTGATGCGCGGACAAATAGCAGTTGCCGAGAGAGGTGACGGTATAAGAGAAGCAGCACCGCAAAAAAGGTCTGATTATTCCGGTTACCGTACAGGAAGGGAAAGCGGACAAAATGTCCCGCCGCCCGAAAGAAAAATTGAGCCGGTACGGGTTGAAAAGAAAATCGGTCGCAACGACCCTTGTCCGTGCGGAAGCGGAAAGAAATATAAACAATGTTGCGGAGGATCTAATGCTTAATCTAAAAAGAACGCAAATGACACAAAAATGTAAATTTACACCAATAAATAAAAGATATAATATGTCGATTTTTAATTAAGTGAAATTTACTTTTTTATGTCATTCGCGTTCTATATTACATTTCCTCACTTTCTTTTTTATTGAAAAATAAATGTTATGCTAAATTCAATCGTATGGAACGTCGATCCTAACCTTTTTACCATTGATCGCATCCCTTTTTATTGGTATTTTTTACTGGTTCTTGCAGCAATATTGTTTGTAGGATTCCAGCTGTTAAGCAAAAAAGAAGCAAATAAAAAGGAGGATAAGAAGCAACAGAATGACAGCAGGGATCTTTATATAATGATTGCAGGATTGGTAGTTGGAGCTATCTTCTTGAAAGTTAAGTATCCTGATTTGTCATTTATTGGTACAATAACTGTCCGTTGGTATGGATTGATGTGGGCTTCTGCCATTTTCGCTGCGCTGCTGGTAGTAAAAAGCACATTCAAACATGAAAATTGCCCCGAAGAATGGGGAGATAAGCTGTTTCTTTACGGTACTATCGGTCTGATTGCCGGTGCACGCTTAGGCCATTGTTTATTTTACGGTTCGCATGATGATTTTTTCTACTATTATCGCCATCCGGTCGAAATGCTCTATATATGGGAAGGCGGTTTGGCAAGTCACGGCGGAGCTTTCGGGTTGTTGGCAGCCATGTATTTGTACAACAAAAATGTGATAAAAAAAGGCTATCTCTGGATACTCGACCGGCTGGTAATCGGCGTGGCTATCGGCGGTGCATTTATCCGGTTCGGTAACTTGATGAACTCCGAGATTTACGGCGGCGAAACGTCTCTTCCGTGGGGCTTTATTTTTGAGCATGCCAACGAATCAATGCCGAAACACCCTACGCAAATTTACGAAATTATCTATTGCCTTATTACATTCGCTGTCTGTATGTGGCTCTATTGGAAAACAAAAGCGGCTCAAAAGGAGGGATTGATTTTCGGGGTGTTTTTAGTTGGGATTTTCTTTACCCGTTTCCTGCTCGAATTTATCAAGGAAAATCAAGCCGGCTTTGAAGATGGAATGATATTCAATATGGGACAGTTGTTGAGTGTGCCGTTTTTCTTGTCAGGGTTTTATTTAATATTTAGAAAGTCAATGAAAAACTGACGGGAAGATTAAAACAATTTTATTCGTTTCGTGTTATAAATGAGAAGTAAAATGGATTTATGCCAATAAATAAAGTTATTTTAAACATAAAATTTGCAAAAACGCGAAGGTACAAAGAAATGAACACTTTGTGTCTTTGCGTTTTTCGCGTTTGATTAAAAAATATTCCAATAATTATGTACAGACCAATTCACATTACAGAATCAATTTACTATGTAGGTGTTAATGACCGCCGGAAGACTCTTTTTGAAAATCAGTTGCCTTTACCTTATGGCATTTCCTACAACGCTTATTTGATTAAAGATGAAAAAATAGCATTAGTTGATACGGTAGATGTCTGTTTTTTCGATTCCTTTTTGAAAAAAATAGAAGCGGTAATCGGTACAAAAAAAGTAGACTATCTCATTGTAAATCACATGGAACCCGATCATGCCGGGTCTATTCGCCTTATTCGCGAGCGGTATCCTGATATTCAAATTGCCGGAAACTCAAAGACAATCGAAATGATAAACGGTTATTTCGGAATTACGGATAATTTGAAAGAAGTAAAAGACGGAACCATCTTGGAATTGGGAAAACACAAGCTGAGTTTTACCTTAACCCCAATGGTGCATTGGCCCGAAACAATGATGACGTATGACGCAACGGAAAAGATACTTTTTTCGGGCGATGCCTTCGGTTGCTTCGGTGCGTTGGACGGCGGCGTGATAGACCGGACGATGAATTTGGATAAGTTCTGGAGCGAGATGCGCCGTTATTATGCCTGCATTGTCGGGAAATACGGCGTGCCTGTTCAAAATGCGCTGGCAAAGTTGCAAGGGGTAGAGATTGATTATATTTGTTCAACGCACGGACCGGTATGGAAAGAACAAATTGAAAAAGTGGTCAATTCATATAGCCGCTGGAGCCGGTATGAAGCAGAAACCGGCGTGGTGATTGCCTACGGAACCATGTATGGAAATACCGAACAAATGGCGGAAGCCATTGCAGAGGGAATCGTAGCCGGAGGTATAAAAAATGTGGTTCTGCACGATGTTTCCAAAACGGATGCTTCGTTTATCCTGAGCGATATTTTTCATTACACCGGCTTGGTCTTAGGCAGCCCTACTTATATGAACGAGTTGTTTCCGGGCGTGGAATCCCTTCTTCGTAAAATAGAAGTACGGCAAGTGAAAAACCGCGTTTTTGCCTCTTTCGGTTCTTTTACCTGGGCGGGTGTTTCCGTCAAACGAATAGCTCCTGTCATTGAGGGATTGAAATGGGAAGTAGTCGGTTCGGTAGAGGAAAAACAAGCCCTCAGGCAAGAAAAATACAACGAATGTTTTTCCCTGGGAATGGACATTGCCGGTAAAATTAGATGCTGAAATTACGTCTAACCTAATAGATTTTAGGGAACATAACAAAAGATCAGAAAAAAATAAACAAGATATTTTGTGATAAAATGGTTTTAATTGAATCTTTTTTGTTTTAAATTGTTGTTGTTTTGTCTGATTTTTATTTATTTTGAAAAATTTAATGCTATTATTGCTGTTTTTTTATCACAAAAAATAGAATGTAAATTGTCTGTTTTTTTAATTTTGTAAGATTAATTTTATAAATCCGCAAGAAATACTTAACAACTTCAACTAATATGAGAGTGCTTATTCAACCGGACTATGCGTCCGTTTCAAAATGGGCTGCCAACTATGTGGCGGCTGCAATCAAGAAATTCAATCCTGCGGCTGACAAGAAGTTCGTATTGGGATTGCCTACCGGTTCATCGCCGTTGGGAATGTACCGGGAGTTGATTGCAATGAACCGCAAAGGCGAAGTTTCCTTTCAACATGTCGTTACATTCAATATGGACGAATATATCGGCTTGCCGAAAGAGCATCCGGAAAGTTACTATTCTTTTATGTGGAATAATTTTTTTAATCACATTGATATTCCGGCTAACCAGGTAAATATTCTAAACGGCAATGCGGCCGACTTGCAAAAAGAGTGCGATGAATACGAAGAACGCATTAAAAATGCAGGAGGCATAAACCTGTTTATTGGCGGTATTGGTCCCGACGGACACATTGCGTTTAACGAGCCGGGTTCATCGCTCACTTCAAGAACTCGCGTGAAAACGTTAACTGCCGATACGATTATTGCCAACTCCCGCTTCTTTGATAATGATATGTCGAAAGTGCCGGTTTTGGCTTTGACGGTAGGCGTAGGAACGATTATGGATGCACAGGAGGTGTTGATTATTGTAAATGGGTACCATAAAGCCCGCGCATTGCAACAGGCGGTAGAAGGTGCCGTGTCGCACATGTGTACGCTTAGTGTATTGCAAACACATCCGAAAGGCATTATCGTTTGCGATGATATGGCAACGTATGAGATGAAAGTGGCTACGGTTCGTTATTTTCAGTTTATAGAGAAGGATAACCTTTAAGGATATTTTGTTATGAACCGGTATTTCCACAAGATTTTTTATTTTACTTCAATAGAATTTTTCGGAAATTAATTAATGCTAAAAAACTTTGCGTCTTAGCGAACTTTGCGACTTCGCGTTAAAATAAACGAATGCGCTTGCGC
>QMCE01000792.1_pt1 | contig 16972 bp, 11 predicted proteins | sample 1821851 | NCBI WGS metagenome assembly QMCE01 (sample SAMN09453174, study PRJNA476694) | Termite gut metagenome, whole genome shotgun sequencing project. | isolation source: worker | host: Odontotermes sp. | place: South Africa:Pretoria | collected 2016-01-28
TTCATTCCGAAAGCCTGTTTGTAAAGGTCAAAAAACTGAACGACGTTTGGAACGCCGATGCCCATTTGTTGGATGCCTGAAATTTGGTTCATATCTTTAATAGTTAATAGTTATTAGTGAGTAGTGATTAGTTATTTAGTGAATTGTTATTAGTTTTGGTGAATTGTTATTAGTTTTGGTGAATAGTTTCTTCGTCTAATCGTAAGATGCATACGCAGAAATAAGGCGAAGCCACTAATCACTATTCACTAATCACTACTCACTAACATAGAGCATCCTCGAACATCACTATTAGCAAGCCTTCCAAGTATTTCAAACGTTCCGTCGGAAAATGTTTTTCCGCAGTCTTGCGTAGCAATGAATCGTGTTTTTCCACACCTAAAGGATTGTTCAGAGGACGTGTGAAAACCCGCATCCAGGGCGGACAAGCGAAAATGTTGTCGCCTTTGGAATAGGCTTGCGAAAGGAGTTCGGTCATACCGTATTCGGAATGGATTTTTTCAACACCAAACGCCTCGCAAAGTCGCTTGTGAAGTTCTGTTTTACTCAATTCTTCACGACGTCCTTTCATCCCTCCGGTTTCAAAAATCAGCGTGTTTTCGAGGGTTTGGGGGTATTTCTCGGCGAAATCTAATAGGGCGTAGCTAACACCGAAAAGGATAACGGTTAACGGTGATTTTTCCGCACCTTTAACCTTTTGCCTTTCACCTTTAACCTCTGTATTTATTTGTTGAATTGTTGAATTTAAGTCCTCTAAATTGTTAAGATAAAACCCACTAAACGGAGATTTAGTCTGCTCTATCAGCGATTTCATCATATAAATCAACGATGAATGAGGTTGCTCCAAATAGTTCGGCAAAAGCGCAAGGATGATGTAGTTTTGCGGAGATCCGAAAAAATGTCGAAAGCCTTTCGAAAAACTCTCTTCATACACGCTGAAATCGGCAATGAAATGTTTCGATGTGTTTGCTCCCGTTGTTCCGCTGCTTGCGAAATAATCATCGGTGTTTGCACCATTCACGAGGATTTTGTGGGATTTGAAAAATTCTATGGGGAGGCAGGGGATCTCTTTATAATTTTGAGGTTTACCATTAGCAAGGGGATTGCGGGTCAAGCCCGCAATGACGGATGATGGAACACCCTGCACTTCACGTCTTGCATCTCGCAATCCATTCACGAATTTTGCATACAACGGATGATGCGACATCTGAAATTCAAAAATTTCCAATGCCACATCATTGAACTCTTTTTCGGACGAAATTGAAAATATTTTTTCTGAAAAATCCACGTATTTGATATTTTTTTCGTAACTTTGTAGGTTTATAGCCTTAACTTCGGATGAAACCTTTTGCAAAGATACGATTTTTTTTCATATTCACATGCGTTTGTGTGGGATTTTTTTCGTGTGATCCGGAAGAACCGATACCTTTTGAAACGATTTTGGAATACGACAGTTGTCAGTACTATTACAGCGGAGATCGAGTGAATGCAATGATTCTGCGAATTGCTTTTCAAGATGGCGATGGCAATATCGGACTAAACAGTTATGAAGTGGGAAATGGTATGTATACAGGAAAATATCGCTACAATCTTTACGCTCACGTGTTCGACAAAATCTCCGACACCGTTTATACACCCATCATTGTTCCAACAGATACAGGAAGCTTTGAAGATCTCGTGTATGCCTACACCATTCCGATCATGAGCACAGCCATCGGAGCGCAGATAAAAGGCACTTTCGACATCGAAATAGACTCCGCATCCGTTCAAAATCTGCAATCTTCAAGAGGCAGTAAAAACGGAATCTTGCAGTTCCAAATCTATATGTATGACCGCAATCTCAATAAAAGCAATACTGTCGTAACACCTGATCTCTCCATTCGATGAAAAATCCATTTATACAACGCCGAGCGAACATAACAACCATCATTGTTGTTGTGTTTGTGATTTTCTTTGCGCGTTTGTTTTATCTGCAAATTGTTGATACGAGTTATCAGAGATCGGCGAACGACAACGCTTTGCGCAATGTTACGCAGTATCCTGCACGGGGTTTGATTTATGATCGAAATGGAAAATTGTTGGTGTATAACGAAGCGGTGTATGATTTGATGGTTGTTCCGGGACAAGTGAAAACCATTGATACGGCTGAGTTCTGTGAGTTGGTTGAAATTTCTGTTGATGATTTTCGCAAGAAATTCGACAGAGCACGCAAACACTCGAAATACGCAGCATCGGTGTTTGAAAAACAAATCTCGAAAGAAACCTACGGAAAATTGCAGGAACGAATGTTCAAATTTCGCGGGTTCTACGTTCAACCGCGGACTTTGCGTAAGTATCCGAAACCCGTTGCAGCGCATGTGCTGGGCTATATCGGCGAGGTGGACGAGAAAATGATTAGCGATAATCCATACTACAAATCGGGCGACTACATTGGTATGAGCGGATTGGAGAAGTATTACGAAGAATATCTGCGTGGTCAGAAAGGCAATAAAGTGTTGATGGTAGATGTGCACAATCGAGAGAAAGGAAGCTATCGCAACGGTGTGTATGACACGGCATCCGTGTCGGGTATGTCGATGCAAAGCACCTTGGATTTAGATGTTCAGGAATTGGCAGAACAGTTGATGCACAACAAACGTGGTTCTATCGTTGCCATTGAGCCTGCAACAGGCGAAATCATTGCTTTCGTGAGTGCTCCTTCCTACGATCCGAACCTTTTGGTGGGACGTGTGCGCGGAGCAAATTATAACAACTTGTTGCAAAACCCTGAAAAACCCTTATTCGACAGGGCTTTGATGGCGGAGTATCCTCCCGGATCCATCTTCAAACTTCCGCAAGGTTTGATCGCAATGGAACACGGCGTAGTTACGGAGTTTACAGGCATTCCCTGCGATAAATCTCTGATCGGATGCCACGCACATCCCGATGCACGAAGTATGCGTGAAGCCGTAAAAATGTCGTGTAACCCTTATTTCTTGGGCGTTTTCAGAAGAATGATCGAGCAAAAAAAAGACAAAGATCGCTTTATCGACAGTCGGATAGGTCTTGAACAATGGAACAAAGATATTTATACCTTCGGTTTCGGAACACGCTTAAACATTGACCTTCCGAACTGTCGCAAAGGTTTAATTCCTACGGTGGATTTCTACGATCGTGTGTATGGAAAGAACCAATGGGCGTTCAGCAATTTCCGTTCGGTAAGTATCGGGCAGGGCGAAGTAGGTGTTATTCCTTTGCAAATGGCAAACCTCGCTGCAATCGTTGCAAATCGCGGATACTACGTTACTCCGCATCTCTGCCGAACGCTAAACGACACCCTTGTTCCCAACAGCGATTATCGACAAAAACACCATACATCTGTTGATCCGAAACACTTTGAACCTTTTGTTTACGGAATGTATGACGTTGTTCACGAACCCGGAGGAACCGCCCGTAGAGCACGAATGGACAGCATCGTAGTTTGCGGAAAAACCGGTACTGCCGAAAATCCACACGGAAAAGATCACGCCGTATTCATCGCTTTCGCACCGATGGACGATCCGAAAATCGCTATCTCCGTATTCGTTGAAAACGCCGGATTTGGCGGAACGTGGGCAGCGCCTATCGCAAGTTTGCTTATCGAAAAATATCTCACACGAAATATCAAACGAACAGATCTGATGCAACAAATGCTCGATGCCGAATTTTCATACGTAGAACCTAAGAAAAAGAACTGAAATGCGCCAAGATAAAGGATTTCTGAAAAATGTGGACGGATGGTTAATCCTCATATACCTGCTGCTGGTATTTATGGGATGGCTGAACATCTACGCAGCGGTGTATGATGAAAATCACAGCAACATTTTCGATTTGAGCCAGAGATACGGGAAACAGATGATTTTTATCGTGGCAGCATTGGTCATCGCCATCACAATTCTGCTGATCGATATGCGGTTTTTTATGAATACGGCATACATTTTTTACGGACTTTCTATTATACTTCTTATCGCCGTATTGCTTGTCGGGACAAAGGTTTCCGGAGCACGTTCGTGGTTTCAGTTCGGAGGATTTTCTTTGCAACCGTCGGAAATTGCGAAGTTCGCAACCTGTTTGACTTTGGCGAAATACCTAAGTTCCGGCGATGTTATGCTAAAACGCACATGGACAAAATTTGTTTCCTTCGCACTGATTTTTTTGCCTGCGGCATTTATCCTTTTGCAGCCGGATATGGGCTCTGCAATGGTGTATGTAGCGTTTATTTTGGTGTTATATAGAGAAGGTTTGCCTGCGTGGTTTTTGTGGGTCGCTTTTATCGCCGCCGTGATCTTCGTGATAGCATTGGCTTTCAAATTATGGGTGCTTTTGATTATATTGGCTTTGGGAACAAGTGTATTGATTTATTTAAGTAAGAAAACATTCCGAAACATTGCAACAGCACTATTGCTGTTCGTTTGTTCGGCAGGATTTGGTTATGGTTCGGATTATGCTTTTCAGAAACTCGAACCTCATCAAAAAGACCGTATCAACGTACTTTTGGGCAAAGAAGTCGATTTGCGCGGTGTGGGCTACAACGTGAATCAATCTAAAATCGCCATAGGGTCAGGCGGATTTTTTGGAAAAGGTTATTTGGAAGGCACGCAAACCAAATTCAATTTTGTTCCCGAACAAAGCACAGATTTCATCTTCTGCACTGTTGGCGAAGAGTGGGGTTTTGTAGGCTCTTCGGTGGTTTTGGGATTATTCCTTGCTTTGATTTTGCGCATTGTATTTCTTGCCGAAAAACAACGAAATACATTTGCACGAGTCTATGGCTACGGCGTTGCGGCGATTCTATTCTTCCACGTATTTGTCAATGTGGGAATGGCAATCGGTTTGCTACCCGTTATAGGGATTCCCTTACCCTTTTTCAGCTACGGAGGTTCATCCTTATGGGCATTCACGTTGCTGTTGTTTGTATTTATTAAACAGGATGCTTCGAGGATTACGTTTTAATTATGGAAAATAAAATTCAATTATTTGATAAATTTAATGTTCGTTCGGTTTGGGACGAGAAACAAGAGAAATGGTGGTTTTCTGTTGTTGATATTGTTGCGATATTAACGGATAGTGATTTTCAAACGGCAAGAAAGTATTGGAAAGTTCTCAAAGGCAGATTGAAAAACGAGGGTAATGAGTTGTTCCGGATGAATGAAGATACTGAGTTGGTAACAGACTGTTACCAACTAAAAAATGAACCGGTAACAAATTGTTACCAGTTGAAACTTCTTGCTCCTGACGGGAAAATGCGTCTTACCGATGTGGCGGATATTGAGCAGATTTTACGCATAATACAATCTATTCCCAGTCCCAAAGCCGAACCCTTCAAGATGTGGCTTGCTCAAGTAGGTAGAGAAAGGATAGATGAGACAATAGACCCTGAGCTTTCTATTGACCGTGCTATACAAAATTATAGACAGTTAGGATATTCGGAAAATTGGATAAACCAACGCATAAAGTCCATTGAAGTTCGCAAGGCATTGACAGACGAATGGGATAAAGCAGGCGTAAAACAAGGAAAAGAATATGCTTTGTTAACCGATTTGATGACTCAAACGTGGAGTGGAATGACTACAAAACAATACAAACGTCATAAAAATCTAAAAAAGGAAAATTTGCGGGACAATATGACCAATTTGGAACTAATTATCAATATGTTGTCAGAAGCAACCGCAACAGAATTATCTGCAAAAAACAATCCACAGAACTTAACTGAAAGTGCACAAATAGCGCATACAGGCGCAATTGTTGCCAAAAATGCCCGTTTGGAAATTGAGCAGAAAGGCGGTAAGGTAATCTCTTCACAAAACGCAAAGCAGCTCGGACAAAGAACCGAACTTGTCGGAAAAACCGACAAGTTGGAAACTATCAAAAAACAGAAAAGAAGATCAACTAAACAAATAAACGATTAAACAAATAAACAATAAAAAAATGTTAGGAAACTACAAAAAATTCTTACAAGAAGAGCTTGCTGCGATAGAAGCGGCGGGACTTTACAAAAAAGAGCGCATCATTGTATCGCCTCAAACCGCTGAAATCAAAGTGAACAGCGGACAATCGGTGTTGAATTTCTGTGCGAACAACTACCTCGGACTTTCAGACAATCCGAAGTTGATTGAAGCTGCGAAAAAAGCCCTCGATGAACGTGGTTATGGAATGTCTTCGGTGCGTTTCATCTGCGGTACGCAAGATTTGCACAAAACGCTCGAATCGAAAATCGCTGAGTTTTTCAAGATGGAAGATGCCATTCTTTACGCCGCTTGTTTCGATGCAAACGGCGGTGTTTTCGAACCTCTGTTTAGCGAAGAAGATGCTATCATTTCAGACTCTCTGAACCACGCATCTATCATCGACGGTGTGCGCCTTTGCAAGGCAAAACGTTATCGCTATTCCAACGCAAATATGGACGAGTTAGAAAGCTGTTTGAAAGAAGCACAGGAACAACGTTTCCGCGTGATTGTAACCGACGGTGTGTTCTCTATGGACGGCAATGTTGCACCCATGGATAAAATCACCGCTTTGGCAGAAAAATACAATGCTTTGGTAATGGTTGACGAAAGCCATTCGGCAGGTGTTGTCGGAAAAACCGGTCGTGGTGTTAGCGAACAATTCAATGCTTGGGGAAAAATAGACATCATCACAGGAACGCTCGGAAAAGCCTTTGGTGGCGCAATTGGCGGCTTCACAACAGGAAAAAAAGAAATCATCGATATGTTGCGTCAACGTTCACGTCCGTATCTGTTCTCGAACTCCATTCCTCCAATGGTTGCAGCCGCAGGAATTGCTATGTTTGATATGGTTTCATCCACCAACGAACTGCAAGACCGTTTGCACGAAAACACGGCTTATTTCTACGAAAAAATGACTGCGGCAGGTTTCGACATCAAACCCACGCAATCCGCAATCTGCGCAGTGATGCTCTACGATGCGAAACTCTCGCAACAAATGGCTGCAAAACTTTTGGAAGAAGGTATTTATGTAACCGGATTCTTCTACCCTGTTGTTCCGAAAGACCTCGCACGCATTCGCGTACAACTCTCGGCAGCACACACCCGCGAACATCTGGACAAAGCCATTGCGGCATTCACAAAGGTGGGAAAAATTCTTGGGGTGATTGAATAATTATTTGTAGGGGCACAAAATTTTGTGCCCCTCAAATAAAAAAATACAACAATGACAAAAAAAATTCCGCTCTTGTTACAGGCTGTTATCCTGTCTGCTCTCGTTTTGCTGGCAGGCTGTTCCGAGAAAAATCAAACTTCCGAACCGGCATCCAATCCCTATATCAGCGGATATACATCCGGCTTGATCTCCAAAAACGGAAGTATTCAGGTTGAACTATCGAAACCTGTATCGGATATCGTCAGAAGCCAAATCAAAGGCAATTTGTTTTCACTATCACCGAAAGTTAAGGGACAAGTCATTTGGAAAAATGATCGCTTGATAGAATTTAAGCCGGACAAGCCTTTACGCAGTGATAAAGACTATACCGTAACGTTTCATTTGGATAAAATCTATGAAGAAACGGACAAAAATACTGCGGAATTTACGTTTCAAATCAAGACCTATAAACAGGATTTTGATTTTTTTGCGGATCATTTCAAACCCATTGATGAAAACAGCAATAAATGGGTATCTGTGGATTTGGAATTGACGTTTGCCGATGATGTTGAACCTCAAGAGGCTCTTGCTATTTTATCGGCAAAGCTTGACGGTAAACACAAGGCAGTGCGTTTTGTATCTTCGAGAGGTAGGACATTTTCATTTCTCATCGACAGCATTGAGCGTATTGAAAAATCGCAAATGTTAAGCATTGAAGCCAATGGTTCCGGCATTGATGTGAAAAAAACAGAAAAAGCAGAGCTCGAAATCTATGCCAAGGATCAATTCATTGCTATTGCAGCTTCCTATAGTTCGTATCCGGAAAGGTGCATCAAGATTCAATTTACAGATGCACTTGCTCTTCAGGATTTAAGCGGCTTAATCACTATTCCCGGAGCAGTGAACCCTGTATCTTCTATTGAAAAAAACACCATCATCGTTTATGCAGAAAGTTTTCCGATGGGCGATATTGAAGTGATTATTCACGAAGGAATAAAAAACAAAGAAGGATTTAAGTTCAAAAAAAGAACATCCTTCTTTCTAAATATACGTCCGAATACACCTCAAGTGAGGCTATTGAAAACCGGAAACATTTTGCCAAATTCACAAAACCTTTTACTCCCTTTTGAGGCGGTTAATGTGAAGGCTGTCGAATTGAGAATTATTCAAATTTTCGACCAAAATATCCCAACTTTCTTGCAAGTCAACAACCTGTCGGGACAGAACGAACTTACTCGTCACGGACGTTTGATAGCAAAAAAAATACTTTGGCTCAATCAAGATCGAACTAAAAACCTGAGTAATTGGAACACCTACACCTTGGATATTTCCAAACTTATTGAAAAAGCTCCCGGTTCCATTTATCGTTTAGAGTTGATTGTTACGCAAGATTATTCTATTTATCCTTGCAGAAATGAACAAGCGAAACCAACGGAACAAAGTCTGCCAACATCTTCCGAAGAAGATTTGGTTTTAACCGATCAGGATTTTAGCGCATGGGATCAGCCTCAAGGCTATTACAGCCCTATCCAATACGATTGGACGAATTACAATTGGCAAGAACGAAACAACCCCTGTCATCCCACCTATTACATGCAAGACGAACGCCTTGTCAGCATTAACATTTTATCTTCAAACATAGGTATTATTGCTAAAAAAGGAAGTAGTGGCGAACTTTTCGTATCTGTGCAGGATATTCGAACCACACAGCCTTTGAATAATGCTACTGTGAATGTATATAACTACCAACTTCAATCCATAAGCAGCACAAGCACCAACAGTGATGGATTCACTACTGTTCGCTTGAAGAACGAACCTTTTTTAGTTGAAGTTATTAAAGGTGATGATAAGGGCTATTTGAAAGTGAATAACGGAAACGAATTATCGCTTAGCCGATTTGACGTAAGTGGAAAGACTGTTGCAAAGGGTCTGAAAGGCTTTATCTACGGCGAAAGAGGCGTTTGGCGTCCGGGAGATGAAGTGTTTCTGACTTTTATCTTGGAAGACAAACAAAAATCAATCCCTGCGGGTCATCCGGTAACGATGAGTATTTATACACCCACCGGACAATTTTACAAAAAATTGGTTAACACAAACGGATTGGATAATTTTTATACGTTTATTTTTCAAACAGAAGAACAAGATCCAACCGGACAGTGGCCCGTAAGAATAGACGTAGGTGGTGCCTCTTTTGAAAAATCTATCCGCATCGAAACGATTAAACCCAATCGTTTAAAAATAAATTTCAACATCAACGAAAAAATTATTGCAGCAAGCAAACAAAGGGAAAATGCGACCATCAAAGCTACTTGGTTGCACGGTGCTGTTGCAAGAAATCTCAAAACGAAAGTCAATCTGAAATTAAATCCGGGAGCAAGTGGATTTAAGGGTTATGAAAACTATGTTTTCCGAAATCCAACGGTTGATTTTAACTATGATGAACAGATGATTTTTTCCGGTCATTTGAACGAAAACGGCGAGAGTTCATTCGGTTTTCATCTTCCTCAAGCGCAGGAGGCACCCGGTTTGCTCACGGCTACGTTTACAAGCAGTGTTGAAGAAAGCGGTGGAGGAGAAAGTTATACTATCAATTCGTATCCATACTCTCCTTTTCCGGCGTATGTGGGACTTCATACACATCAATCGAACAACGAAATTCTGATGACAGATACTGTGCATTATTTTGATGTGGTTATGCTGAATGCAGAAGGGAAACCCATACCTCAAGCGCGATTGGATTATAAAGTTTATAAATTGGATTGGAGTTGGTGGTGGGATGGAAATCCGAATGAAATGAATTCCGTTATCAGCATCAGCAATAAAAAAACGTATAGCAGCCAAACCGTATATATTAAAAACGGAAAAGCCCGAATATCACTAAAAATACCGGACAAAGATTGGGGACGCTATCTGATTTATATCAAAGATAACCAAGGCGGTCATGCCACCGGAAAAGCAGTTTATTTTGATGCGCCTTATTGGGGAGGACGTTCGCTAAGTGGCGATCCGCAAGGGATAACAATGATGACATTCTCTACGGATAAAGAAGAATATCAAGTTGGAGAAAAAGTAGAAGTCAATCTTCCTAAGGGCAGTGAAGGACGTATTTTGGTTTCTTTGGAGAATGGAGCAAGAAGTTTGAAACAATGGTGGGTCAACACAGAAGATCAAAAAGAAACCAAAATCAGTTTCGATGTTACAGCCGATTTGGCACCAAACTTTTACATTCACCTCACGCGCATCCAACCGCATCTCCAAACGATGAACGATATGCCGATTCGAATGTATGGCGTTTTGCCCGTTAAGGTCAATCATAAAGAAAGTGTTCTTCATCCTGTTATATCTATGAAAGATGTTTTGCGTCCGGAAGAACCTTTTACTATAAGCGTTTCCGAAAAGAACAAAAAGGATATGACCTATACCTTGGCCATCGTGGACGATGGACTTCTTGATTTAACGGCTTTCAAAACCCCAAATCCTTGGGAAAATTTCAATGCCAGAGAGGCACTCGGTGTACGCACATTTGATTTGTATGATCAGATTATCGGTGCTTTTGCAGGCGAGTTAAAACCGTTGTACAGCATTGGTGGAGATGAATACTTAAATCCGAACGGTAAAAGTGAGCAGAGATTTAAACCTGTGGTTAAATTCATCGGTCCGTTCCGTTTGGATAAAGGAAAAACCAATAAACATCAACTCACACTGCCTCCATATATCGGTTCTGTGCGAGTGATGGTTGTGGCTGCCAACGAAGCAGAACAACGATACGGAAAAGCGGAAAAAACGGTATCCGTACAAAATCCGTTGATGATTTTATCAACTCTGCCGCGCGTGCTTGGACCTAACGAAGATGTGATGTTGCCGGTCAATGTTTTTGTTAATGATTTGAAATATGCAAAAGTAAATGTTCAAGTTGAAACAAACGGCTTATTGGAGATGAAAGAAGGTTCTTCAAAACAAGTGAGTTTCCAAAAAGTTGGAGAAAAAACGCTTTTCTTTTCGATGAAAACGAAAAACAAGATTGGTCAGGAAACCGTTGTCATTAAAGCCAACAGCGGCAAAGAAAGTTTTTCCGAAACGATTCATATCCAAATCCGAAATCCAAATCCGGTAGTAAACAAATATGTTACAGCAACTCTTCAAGCCGGAGAATCCAAACAGTTTAATTATGAATTTGACCAACAACTGCCGGAAAATTCGGCGATTTTGGAAGTGTCGCGAATACCTTCCGTCAATTTAAGTAAAAACTTGGATTATCTAATGTCTTATCCACACGGTTGCAGTGAACAAATCACATCAAAGGCTTTCCCGCAATTGTTTTTGGACAAGTTCGTATCATTAACATCGGAACAAAAAAACCAACTTCAAGAACAGGTTGAATTTGTCATTAAAAAATTATATACCTTGCAAACGGCAGAAGGCGGATTAGCCTACTGGAGCGGGAGTTCACAAATCAACGACTGGGTAACTTCCTACGCCGGACATTTTCTGGCTTCCGCCAAAGATAAAGGTTATGATGTGTCCAATTCATTTATCAAAGATTGGACAAGATACCAAAAACAAAAGTCCGCATCTTGGCAAAAATCATCACACCACGATGATGATCTTCAACAAGCATACAGGTTATATACCTTAGCAGTGATGGGCAGTCCGGACTTGAGTTCGATGAACAAAATGAAAGAAATGGAAAACTTATCGCTCCAATCGCAATGGTTGTTGGCTGCATCCTACGCTGTTACGGGGAAGAAAGATATTGCGCGTCAGGTCATCTTTCATCTTAAAGATGATATTGCGCCTTACTCTTCTTTCAACCAAACTTTTGGTTCGAATGTGCGAGATATGGCTATTATCCTGCAAACATACGTGCTTTTAGATGATATGACGAATGCTATGGAGATCGCAAAAAAAATCTCAACAAGTCTGAATACGGATTATTTTTACAGTACGCAAACCACATCGTGGGTTATCCTGTCTATGGGACAAATGGCGGAAAAAGCAGGCAAGGGCAACATTGATTTTTCGTGGACGTATCAGAATAAAAAACAAAAAAATGTTAAAACGTCAAATCCTGTTTTTCAAACAGCGTTATCTCCGTTGGCATTGAAAGGAAACGTGCAGATCACCAATCAAAGCGAAGGTGTTATTCACGTTAGTATGACCTCTCGCTCGAAACCTTTGGAAGATTTATCGCCTGCCGAAAGCCGCAATTTATCTATACAAACGACCTTTACAGATTTAAATAATCAGTCTTTCGCTATCGACCAATTGAAACAGGGTACTGATTTTATCGCTAAAATCACGGTTCGAAACACGAGTGGAACAACGGCATACACCAATTTGGCATTAACCCATATTTTGCCTTCGGGCTGGGAAATCATCAACAGCAGATTGATGCAAGAAGACGATCAACCTTCACGACAAACCGGCGATTTAACGTATCAAGATATTCGTGATGATCGTGTTTTAAGTTATTTCGATTTGGCTCCGGGCAAAGAAAAAACCATTCGAATTCGCTTGCAAGCCGCCTATTTAGGACGTTTCTTCATGCCTTCCGTTTACTGCGAAGCCATGTATGATCACAGTGTTTATGCACGAACACAAGGGCGATGGGTTGCGGTGGTCGAATAGTATCGTTTTTGAAAAAACACAAGATAATCCTTTCCGTGATGGTCTTGTGTTGGATGGTCTTTTGGTTTTCTTTGCCGAGGGATCTGTTTCCGGAAACGTACAGCACGGTAGTGTATGACCGGAATATGCATTTGATCGGCGCGCGTGTTGCCAAAGATGAGCAATGGCGGTTTCCTCCTGCAAAAGAACTTTCGGAAAAATATATCCGTTGTCTTACGGAATACGAAGACCGCTATTTCTACAAACATCCCGGCGTTAATCCCGGCGCTCTATTTCGGGCTATACGTCAAAACATCCGGCAAAAAAAAATAGTCAGCGGTGGCAGTACAATCAGCATGCAAGTCATCCGACTTTCCAGACAAAAAAATCGTACGTTTTTTGAAAAAATCATTGAGTGTATTTTAGCTCTTCGTTTGGAAATGCGTTATTCCAAGCAAGAGATTTTACTGCTGTATGCCTCTCATGCGCCATTCGGCAGTAATATCGTAGGTATAGATGCTGCCACATGGCGATACTTGGGACATTCGTCAAATCATCTATCTTGGGGCGAAGCCGCTCTATTAGCCGTACTTCCGAATGCGCCTTCCGCAATGCATATTTCTAAAAACCGACAGACTTTATTAAACAAAAGAAATCGGCTTCTTGAAAAATTATACCAAAAACAAATTCTTGACCAAACCACATACACGCTTGCTAAAGAAGAGCCCTTGCCCGATGAATTGCATCCGCTTCCGTCATCTGCACCACACTTGGTTTCTCAACTGAATCTATCCAAACACGGACAACGCGTTCAAACAAGTATTCAATTGGATATACAAAAGAAAAGCGAACAAATCGTTAAGAAATGGCAGCAAGAATTCAGTCAAACGAATATCCATCACATCGCAACAATGATTGTAGATGTTCCTCGTGGAGAAGTCATCAGTTATTGCGGCAATATCCACGACAAGCCTTCACAAGCCGGAAATCAAGTCGATATTATTCAAGCCGACCGCAGTTCGGGAAGTATTCTGAAACCTTTTTTATATCAACAGATGTTGCAAGCGGGCGAAATTCTTCCGAATACATTGGTTTCCGATATTCCCATTGTTACGCAAGGCTTCAATCCCCAAAATTTTAATCAACGCTACGATGGTGTTGTTCCGGCAAGTCAAGCACTTTCACGTTCATTGAATATCCCTTCGGTTAATCTTCTGAAACAACATAGTGTGGCAAAATTCTTAAAAGAATTGCGAGATATGGGATTAAAATCCTTATATCATTCTGCCGATTATTACGGTCTATCGTTGATTTTAGGAGGTGCGGAAGTGCGACTTTGGGATCTTTGTCGAGCCTATTTGAAAATGGCACAATCTGTTTTATTTTACGAAAACAAACAGGTTAAAATAGAAACTTTGGATTGGGGGAATTTTGAACGTTTTTCGGAGAAAGATGCACAGATTTTTCAAGCCGGAAGTGTGTGGCAAACCTTTGAGGCTTTAATTCACGTGAATCGTCCGGAAGAAATGAATTGGCAAAGTATTCCGTCTATGTCCAAAATAGCATGGAAAACCGGCACCAGTTACGGTTTCAGAGATGGCTGGGCTGTCGGCATAACGCCTCATCACATCGTTGGTGTTTGGGTAGGCAATGCCGGTGGTGAAGGTGCCGCAGGATTAACAGGTACCAACACCGCTGCTCGTGTTATGTTCGACTTGTTCAATCTTTTTCCGAATGTGGCTTGGTTTCCTAAGCCTGACAGGGCTTTCCAGACTGTTGAAGTTTGCCGTCATAGCGGTTGTTTAGCCGGTCGCTACTGTGAAATCATCGACACAATTGATATTTTACCGGAAGGTTTATCATCTTCTCCTTGCCCCTACCATACACTTGTTCATTTGAATGCCGATGAAACATACAGTGTTTTATCCCAATGTTATCCGGCTGCACAAATGGTTCACAAAAAGTGGTTTGTTCTTCCACCCGCACAGGAATGGTACTACAAAAAACAACATCCGGAATATCGAAACATTCCTCCCTTGATGCCCGGCTGTAAGCAAGGTTTACAAGGGCGTGCATCTATGGAATTTATTTATCCGAATGATTTTCGAAACATCAAAATTCCCAGAAAATTAGACGGACAAAAGAGTGAGATTGTCTTTGAACTGGCTCATCGAGAAGAAGAGGCGATTATCTATTGGCATCTCGACCAAAACTACATCGGACAAACGCAATATTTTCATCAGATGAATATGCTTCCGGAAGAAGGAACGCATACGATTACAGTTGTTGACCAATGGGGCAATTCTTTGAGTCGGGCTTTTCGGGTTGAAGACCCTTGATTTCAGCGGAGAGACAGGTATTTCTTTATCCAAGGCGAAGAAGTTAGTTTCAAAAAACTGTTAACACTTATTTCTTCCGCTCACTTGCCATGGCTCCCCGAAAACAAAGACCTCGAAAACGAAGAACTGCAAGCAAAAGATGAAAGTTATAATGTTTTAAGTCGTTGGAGTGGACCAAGAGGTGAGTTTGAAACCCCGGTGATTCCGATACTAAAAACAAGCCTTCGTCATAAAAACACCTATTTGAAGATTAACGGCGAAATCAAAGAAGACAAATCTGTTGAAAACAGCATTATGTTTGCGTTTGGCATGGATGATGCAAATACCGATCATTCTTTCCGTTGCGGAAATTTTATGCCGTTTAATAATAAAAATCAGATTGCAGGTTGGGATTTTGGGTTGATTTATCAAGGAGAATACGGCTTGCACAAGCATTTTTTCAAGGAATACGACAAATTCCTGCACGATGCCAACGAATCCTACGAGTGCGCAATGCAATTGAGTAAGCCTGAATTTATGAAAATGGACATAAATGAGCCGGTTCTATTGCATGGGCAACCCTGCTTGATTGAAAGTATGCAGTTCGCTTTTGGCGAAGATAGCGACACCAAGATAAGCCTGCGTTCACTCCGCCCAATGAACAACCCGCTTTCCTAAAATTTAGCGGTTTCAATATTTTTTCGTATCTTTGAAATCCAAATTTTAATGAAATGAAAAAAACAATTTTATTTTGTCTTGCTTTTTGTGGCTTGATTTTGGTTTCTTATTCCTGCGAAAAAGATCCGAAACCTACTCCAAAGCCAACTTATACAAATACTGAATTATTAACGTTGTCAGCATGGAAGATCCAAAACAAGTACCAAAAATTATATACTGACAGTGTATTTAAGCACACTATTATATACGAATGTCAGTGGAATGGTTTGTTGTATTTTTATACATCCGGGGAGGTTGAAGAAAAATATCCTTCCAATTGTGGTGCGCTTATTATAGGAGGCGATAATAAGCTACCTTGGAGTTTTAATGAGGACGAAACGGTACTAAATATACGTTTAGCTTCGTATAAAATTATAGAATTAGGCGAAAAAAGTTTGATTTTAGATAGAGCTGTTTACTTTGTTAGCGATGGCGACACCTTGCAGAATGTTACCCGATTTGAGTTTGGGCATTGATAAAAAATTTATAAAAACTGTATTTATGAAAAAACTATTTGTAATTTGTATTACGCTGTTGTTAACAACGGTAGCAAGCGCACAAGAACCTATGACTTATGAAAAAGTCATTCAAGCGGAAAATTTAGACAAAACAAGTATTTATGTTGCTTTGCGAGCATGGTTCTCTGAAACCTATAACTCGGCAAAATCAGTTATCCAAATGGAGGACAAAGATGCAGGACTTATCATCGGAAATGCTACGAGAAAGTACAACCATGGAGGGTTATCTTACCTTTGCTATGAGGGATATTTGAAATACACCATAAAAGTGCAAATCAAAGATGGGCGTTATAGAGCGGAAATTACCGATATTAGACATGAGGTTTTGCCCGGTAATGCGAGAGCGTGCATTCTCGGATTAATTACAACTGCCGAGAAGCACCAAGAAAAAGGTATGCAGAAAAATCAGAACAATAAAGTTGCAAGTGATATAAAAGTTGTGATGCAGGAATTTTCGGATATGCTTTTCAGAGGCATGGAAGTTGCTACAAGCAATGCAAAAAAAGCGGCAGAAACTGACGATGATTGGTAAATATCTACAAAATCGAAAATTTGGTTTTTTCAAAAATTATTCGTAATTTTGCAATACAATATGTCACCCTATACTTTCTTGTATAGGCAAGCCTCTCCGGCAGAGGCTTTTTGTTAGAATACAAAAACAGCCCTAAACGGGCTGTTTTTTTGATTGGCGGGCGT